>OGOD01001781.1_pt1 | contig 12316 bp, 9 predicted proteins | sample 1573631 | NCBI WGS metagenome assembly OGOD01 (sample SAMEA2581895, study PRJEB24529) | metagenome | biome: Human gut stool | place: China | collected 2011
AACCTTTATGCCTAAATGGGGAAATATCAATGAGCGCAGAAACCAGCTGCACGAAGTGATCCGCCTCTCCGGTATGAACCTGATTATCGACGATACTGACCACCCCTTGATTATAAAAGTTGCATCTATCCAATCCGCACGCATGCAGGTATATTTCATCGATAACGATGATTATTTCCAGAATCGTATGCAGACAGCGGACGAAAATGGTGTAGAATATGATGATAACGATAGCCGTGCCGTTTTCTACGCACGCGGCGTATTGGAAACAGTGAAAAAACTTCGCTGGTGTCCTGATGTCATTCACTGTCATGGCTGGATGACAGCTTTAGCTCCTCTTTATATAAAGAAAGCCTATAAAGACGAACCTTCTTTCCGCGATGCCAAAGTAGTATTCTCTGTTTATGAAGATGACTTCAAGAATACACTTAGCGATGATTTCGCAGCCAAATTGATGCTGAAAGGTATTTCTAAAAAAGATTTAGGTGATTTGAAAGAGCCGGTAGACTATGCTGCTCTATGCAAACTCGCCGTTGATTATTCGGATGGAGTCATACAAAACAGCGAAAAAGTAGACGAGTCTATTATTGAATATGCCCGCCAATCTGGCAAATTGGTACTTGACTACCAGAACCCGGAAAACTATGCAGATGCCTGCAATGAGTTCTACGATCAGGTATGGGATGCTACTGCAAACGAAGAAGAATAAAAAAAATCAAGATACGACGATCATGAAAGCAAAATACGCCTTAATAGCTTTACTGGCAATCACTTTTTGGGGTTGTGATGATAACACTGCCGGACTGGGATTGGGAATGTTTCCGGGAAGCGACCAGAATATCAATGGAAAGCTATCTACCTTTGATGTGACTACAGAATCCGTTCATGCCGGTAAGATATATGCAATGACTAATGTGGGGTATGTAGGTAAGTTCACTGATGAAACATTCGGAACTTATCAGGCAGGTTTCTTAGCAGAACTCAACTGTCCGTCAGGAATGACATTCCCTGGAGTATACAATGGTACTGCTCTTAACGATAAAAAGAAAGCTACCAATATAATGGTAGACGAAGCTGGGCTTGGAGACGACGCTATTGGAATATACAATACAGATAATATAAATGATCCAAAAAGAAAACTCATAGGCAACATTCATACTATTGAGCTTTATTTGTGGTATAGCAGTTACTTTGGAGACTCATTAACAGCTTGCCGTTTAAGTGTCTATGCATTAAATGAAAATTTAGATACAAAGAACGCCTATTATACAGATATTACTCCAGAGGATTATTACGATGCAAATACTGATAACAGTCTATTAGGAACGAAAGCTTATACAGCTGTTGATCTTTCAGTAAAAGACTCCATTCGTAAACTTAGTACATATGTTCCCAGCGTACACGTTTCTTTCAGAGATAAAGCTGCTAAAGAAATTGGAAAAGAAATTATTAAAAGAGCCAACGAGTTAGGTGTCAATTTTGACAATAAGGAGTTTAGAAAGATTTTTAAGGGAATTTATGTAAAGAGTGATTACGGCGATGGTACTGTGCTTTACATAGACCAAGCTCAAATGAACGTAGTATATAAATGCTATGCAGTTGATACACTTACAGGTGTTAAACTGGAAAAGAAAGTAGTAAAAGAAGGAGAGTCTAAAGACTCTACTTATTATGGATATCGTACCTTTGCCACTACTCGTGAAGTAATTCAAGCTAATCAGTTAGACAATGATAAGGATGCCATTCAAAAATGCATTAATGAGGATACGTGGACTTATTTAAAGAGTCCAGCAGGGATTTTCACTCAAATAACTCTTCCTATTAGCCAAATAGCAGATTCACTTCTTAACCAAACAGCAGAAAAGCGTCAAAGTGACATACTAAATGCTGTTAAACTAGGAATACCTATCTATAATGAAACCAGTGACAAAAAGTTTGGTATGTCGACTCCTAGCAATGTTTTATTAATACGTAAAAAGTACAAAGACAGTTTCTTTGAAAAAAACCAGCTTAGTGATGAAATAACTTCATCTCTATTTAGACCCACCACAACTAGCTTTACTCAATACACATTCAACAATATCACTCAAATGATTAATGATTGTTTAGCAGATAGGGAAAAAGCAGAGAAAGAAATACATGAAAAGGGGTCTATAACAATCAAAATAACCGATTTAGATGGAAATAGTAAAGATGAAACCGTCAATAATATTAAAGATTGGGAAGACTTAAGCGAATGGAACAAATTCGTACTTATCCCAGTACTTGTGACCACAGATTCTTCTTCAAGTAATAGCTACTATGGTTCCAGCAATGTTATTAGTATACAACATGATTTAAAACCTGGCTATGCACGTTTAAAAGGAGGCAAGAAAGGAACTATACAAGATGCCAAAGGTAACCCTGTATATCCAGAGTATGTGCTCAAGCTTGAAGTTGTTTCTACAAACTTTGGAACAAAATCAAAATAAGAAATAGTTGAAATATTATAAAGCAATAGCGCAGGTTACTCAATGTAACTTGCGCTATTGCTTTATAATATATTTATAGAGAAGTCAGATAAAATAATTCCATAATAAAACCGCTCAAACAGCAATCTTTGCTAGCGTACGTTATAGTTATAAATAAGCCTAAGATTCCTGATTAATATAGAAGAAATAGTGACGGTATATGCTTAGGATATTAACGGTATCGTCACCATATAGCGTCACTATTTCTATCGGATAGCGTTATTACTATCTTACAAAAGTATATTCTCCTACAAAGATCTTAACTTAATCCATAATAAAAACCGTGAGTTTGATTTTATCTCACTCACGGTTCCATATAATAGATTCTTATACTTCTTATTTAACAGCAGCCTTTTTAGCTTTCCCCGTAGACTTCTTCGACTCGGCTGTTGCTTTCTTTACTTCAGCTTTCTTTGCAGCAGGTTTTGATTTAGTAGCAGGGGCCTCTTTCACTACCGGCTCTTTAGCATTAGTAGCCTTTTTGACCGCCGTTTTCTTTGCCGCTTCTACTTTTGCCTGTAATTTAGCCAATACCTTTTCCAATTCAGTAATCTCATCCCCCTGATTCTTAATGGTAGTCAACAAAGAATTTAGTTCTTCACTGTCTACATCAACAGGATACAGTGCATCTACCCGTTTGATAAAGTCACCCAAAATATTCATATAGTTGGTGAAAGCATCATAAGGAGAATCATAGATACCACGGTTCAACCACATCCCATTGTTCTTCGTTGTCATAAAACGGAAGTTATTGCTGGCCTGCAAGTAATCCCAATCCTGCTTAATACGACGATCATCACATAAATGAACACGTTCGGCTACACTATACAGTTTATTGAAAGCCTCACGTTGCATAACATTACCCAGCCAACAACTAGTATCTCTTTCTTCATCTACCCATGACATCGGATAGGCAACATCAAGCTGCGACACTGATTTCAGCTTCGTTACGATTTCCGTCGGTGTAGAGAACGTGATTCCCTTAGCTTTTGCACATTCAGGCAGTGCCTTCATAAATTCAAGAATATTGGAAGATAACGGTTGAGCCATACCAAGTGCACTCAATTCCATAAAGATATTGATGACTTGTTCTTCTTGTGGCAATGCATCGATCCAATTAATATACTTATCGGCAAACAAAGGATATTCCGCCCAATCTGAATTAGAGAAACGCAAACTGATGTCGTCAGAGAGTTTGAAATCCCGCAACAAGAGCTTAAGACTTGGAGCCTGATTACAGTGATAAACATAATGCGGGCTCTTCCATCCCAACACATGTTTAGCACCTTCCGTCAACATCCCTTTGAAGCCCATAGAAGCTACCAATCCACCAATTTCATCAGAATAAATCAGACTAGAATTGCGGAACACTTTCGGTTCTTTACCAAACATCTGTTTCATCTTATCACGTTGACGAAGTACTTCTTCACGGAAGCAATCCTCATTGGCCAGTGAAGACAAGCCATGAGAATAAGGCTCACATAAGAACTCGCAACACCCAGTTTCATTCAACTGGTGCAATAAATCAATGACTGCCGGAGCATGAATTTCCAATTGCTCCAAGGCTACTCCCGAGATAGAAAGCGCTACTTTAAAAGCTCCCCCCGAATTTTTCGCCATCTCAATCAATGTATTGAGAGCAGGAATATACGAACGTTCAGCGACCTCATTCATACCCGTTTCGTTGGCATAATCATCATAATAATAATGGTCATTACCAATATCGAAGAAACGATAACGTTTCAAATGGATAATTTGATGTATTTCAAAATAAAGACAGATAGTTCTCATTTTTATTTATTGTTTTGTTATTTACCATAGTTTCTTAACACAGACTCGTAGAGAGCACGGATTCTCAAGCCGACTTTTTCCCACGTAATCCCATCTACTTCCTTCTTTCCCTCTTCTTTGAGATATTCGAAAAGAGACGGATTGGTACACAGAGAATGGATAGCGTCAGCCATCGCATGAATATCCCAATAGTCAGTTTTTATCACCTTATCAAGAATCTCGCCACATCCAGATTGCTTAGAAATGATGGAAGGTGTTCCACACTGCATAGCTTCCAGCGGAGCGATACCGAAAGGTTCAGAGACAGACGGCATGACAAATACATCACTGTTCTTATAAACCTCATATACCTGTCTACCTTTCATGAAGCCCGGGAAGTGGAATCGATCGGCAATACCACGTTCGGCCACCAGGTTAATCATGGCATTCAACATATCGCCCGACCCCGCCATTACAAAACGAATATTACGAGTACGCTGCAATACAAGCGCAGCAGCTTCTACAAAATATTCCGGTCCTTTCTGCATCGTAATACGTCCGAGGAAAGTGACCACCTTTTCTTTTGAGTGATCGGGACGCGGAATATCCAGCAGTTCCTGCGACAATGGATAAACAGCATTATGCATTGCAAATACCTTTCTGGGGTCCTGATGATACTCGTTAATAACAGTGCGACGAGTAAGCTCGGATACGCACATGATACAATCGGCATGATCCATACCATTCTTCTCAATCGAATAAACAGTAGGATTGACTTTGCCACGAGAACGGTCAAAATCCGTAGCATGCACATGGATGCAAAGCGGCTTTCCGCTAACCATTTTGGCATGTACTCCGGCAGGGTAAGTCAGCCAGTCATGCGCATGAATGATATCAAACTCCTGCTGACGGGCTACTACTCCGGCAATGATCGAGAAATTATTAATTTCTTCGTGCAAGTTCCCGGGATAACCACCTGCAAATTCCATACATCCCAAATCATTCACATGCATATAAGAAAAATCAGCATAGATATGATCGCGGAAGGAGTAATATTCTTCCGGTGTCATTTCCAACAAACGTGATTTCAAGTAGTCATAGTGGACATCACGCCACACGATGGGTACTTGATTCATACCGATTATTTTCAAGAACTTCTCTTCTTCGCCGCTAGGTTTAGGCATACAGAAAATCGTCTCCATATCACCTTGCAGACTCAATCCTTTAGTTATTCCATAAGAAGCAACCGCAAGACCACCATATATTTTGGGAGGGAATTCCCATCCAAACATTAAAACTTTCATCTTCGTTCCTCCTTTTTTAATAATACTTAGACAGTAGCTTTAAGACACGCAGTATTTCTGCTACATTCATCGCAAACGATACTGCGCCACGTCCTTTGAAAGGCGGGTTCCCATCAAACAATTCGGGAATGGAACCAACACAGTGGCTTGTCATCTCATCATCATAACTAATCAGCTGACGTTCAACGAATGACAACCCGCTCATCTTATAAATTCGAAGATAAGCTTCCAGATAGAATCCCATCAACCAAGGCCAAGCAGTACCCTGATGATAAGCATAATCCCGTTGTATCTGCGGACCTACATAGTTCGGATTATATCCACCGCTCTTCGGACTCAACGAACGAATTCCTTTCGGAGTGAGCAGCTCTTTGGTCACAATATCGAGCACCTGTTTCTTTTGCGCACGATCCAAAGGAGAATAATCAAACGCTACGGTAAATATCATATTAGGACGTACACTCCAGTCCATCATATTACCATCTACGTAATCAAGCAAATAACCATATTCATTACGGAATACCTCGACAAAAGATTTTCCTGTCACTTCTGCCTGTGCATCAAGTTCATCTGCCAAGTACACATCACCACCTTCACGCACCAGATCAGCGATGAAACGCAACGCATTATACCATAAGGCATTAAATTCAACAATATATCCAGTACGAGGAATCACCGGATGGCCGTTCACAGTAGAATTCATCCATGTAATCGCTTTGTCCGTACCATTGGCAAAAAGTAATCCATTATCATGCAAGAAAAGATTCTCATGTCTTCGCTGACGGATAAACTCCATAATATCTTTCAGAAGCTCTCCATATTTCTGACGGCATTGTTCGCGGGAAGTCTCTTTGGCATATTGCTGCATAGCCCAGACAGCCCAAAGCAAAACGTCAGGATGCTCCATTTCATAAATCTTGTATCCAACAGGTTCTTCATTAATAAAATTACGAATCGCCTTTTCCGCCGTTTTCATCACATCCTCAAACTGGTCGATCTCATCAAGCGCAAGCGTCAGTCCAGGCAAGGCGATAAACATATCACGAGCACGGCATTTAAACCACGGATAACCGGCAAGAATATAATGTTCATCTTCCTGTTGGTTATGGAACTGATGAGCGGAATTTTTCAGACAGTGGTAAAAGCTATCACGTGGGGTACGATCAGCTACTTCAGCCTCAAATGTTTGTTTCAGTCTACGAGGAGTTACTTCTGAAGTTCCGGCAGAGAATACAATACTCTCTCCTTTCTTTATATCCACTTCGAAATAGCCGGGAACATAAAGGTCTTCATTGAAGTCATACCCACGTTCCTGTTCTTTCGGGTATTCAATCCCCCGATACCAGTCGGGCATGAAATGAAATTCACACTTTTTATTCAACTGCATATAAAGTTCCGGATAACCGGGATACATACAGGTTTTAATACCATTTTCCACCAGTTGATACTCGCGACTTGCCTGTGGGTTTTCGTGAGTGTACTCACGTACACTTCTGAAAGCAAGGAACGGCCGGAAGCGCAGGGTTGTAGCCGAGTGCGCATCAAGTAAAGTATAACGAATCAGGATTCTATTTTCATGATGTACAAAGATTTTTTCTTTGCGGAGGATTACACCTCCGACACGGTAAGTTGTTGCCGGGATATGCTCACAGTCAAACTCACGGATATACTTGTGTCCGTTAGGACTAAAGTTGTTTCCCTGATATTTGTGCAACCCCAAGTTAAACTCCGCACCGTGTTGAATTACCGTTTCATCAAGAGAAGATAGCAGCACATGATTTTCATCGTCGAGATTGGGAACTGGAATTACCAACAGGCCGTGATATTTGCGTGTGTTACAATCAACAATCGTCGTACAATGATAAGCTCCTGCTTTGTTCGTCCGGAGGATTTCTCTCTGAAGAGATTCTTCCAGATTCGTCATGAGGGTCTTGTCAAATCGTAAATAACTCATAGTTGTGCATTATTAAAGGTTAATTATTGGTCATTATATCGTATATCTATTTATTGTTACATACCGTATATATTGGCTGTAGCAGCATATACAATAGGTATAACGCCCAAATGTACAAATTATAGATAAAAACAAAAATAAAAAGGCTTTTTATTTTCAGATTTTGTGCAAATATTCGTAGTATTGCGTAAAATATCTAAAGAAAAGAATGTCATGAAGCAAGATATTCAGCGTATCATGCTGGCTGCAGCAAAGCCTTTGTTCCTTATTTTTATTCTCTATATACTCAAGATTATGGAAGTCGGGATGGACTGGGACTTCTCTCGCTTGGGGGTATATCCTATGGAGAAACGGGGACTGACCGGCATTTTAACCCATCCGCTGATACACAGCGGGTTCAGTCATCTATTAGCAAATACAATCCCTTTATTCTTCTTGTCATGGTGTCTTTTTTACTTTTACCGGGGAATAGCCGGTAAAATTTTTATTCTCATTTGGCTCGGAAGCGGACTACTTACTTTTCTGATCGGAAAACCGGGATGGCACATCGGTGCCAGCGGACTGATCTATGGCTTTGCCTTCTTTCTCTTTTTCAGTGGTATTCTCCGCAAATATGTTCCACTCATTGCCATCTCTTTACTTGTCACCTTTTTATATGGAGGAATTATATGGCATATGTTTCCTTATTTCTCCCCTACCAATATGTCGTGGGAAGGACATCTTAGCGGAGGAATTATGGGAACGCTCTGCGCTTTCGTTTTCGTAAATCACGGACCGCAACGGCCGGAACCTTTTGCAGATGAAACGGAAGAGGAAGAAAATACAGAAGAAGAAGTAACAACTGCAACAGCAGCAGAAGAAGAAGAAAAAGAAACGCTATAAATGCCAACTCATGTCACCCATATTGGCACACTTGTGACATCGAAGTGGCACGCTTGTGACAGAGGCATGTCACAGTTGTGCCAACACGATGGCACAACCGATACAATAGTTTTCAATTTAACAAGAAGGATTAAGCCTAATCAAGACCGATGCAACGCTTCAATCAATAAGGTTATATTGGCCGTAAACAACCTTACAGAAATAGCCAATAAGATGATACCAAAAAACTTACGAATAATATAGATACCACCTTTTCCCAAGAAACGTTCTACACGACCAGTCATACTCACTACAAAGTAAACCCAGATCATGTTCAATACTAAAGCTATAATGATATTGATACTGGCATATTCCGCCCGAAGAGAAAGCAAAGTAGTGAAAGCTCCGGCACCTGCCAACAAAGGAAAGACAAGCGGCACCAAAGTAGCTTCTTTGATAGGACCCTGATTTTTGAAAATCTCAATATCCAAAATCATCTCCAAAGACATGAGGAAGATAACAAACGCACCGGCAACTGCAAACGATTCGATATCTACATGGAAGAGTTTCAGCATCATATCTCCCGCATAGAAAAATCCGATCAGCAAAGCAAAAGAGATGACGGTAGCTTTCATTGCATTCACATCTTTCCCCTTTTCTTTCAGGTTAATTATAATAGGTATAGAGCCGATAATGTCTATCACGGCAAAAAGTACGATAAACGCACTAACCATCTGTTGCCAATTGAAGCCTGCAAACATAATTTCCTCCTTTTTTTCTGCAAATATACTCTATTTTTATACATTCAAACAATAAAAAAAACAAAAAGAAGGGTCAGATATTGACAGCCGTGTTGTATTATGAGTAAATTTGTACGATTAACAAGAGATTACAACATATGGAAACAATGTTCGACACTTTGCTCCAATTGCCTTTATTTCAAGGTCTTTGTCATGAAGATTTCACAAGTATTCTGGATAAGGTCAAGCTACACTTTATCAAGCATAAAGTAGGAGAAACTATCATTGAGAGTGGTAGTCCGTGTAAACAACTCTGCTTCCTGTTAAAAGGCGAGGTTTCTATTGTCACAAATTCCAAAGAAAATATATACACCGTCATTGAACAGATGGAAGCACCTTACCTGCTGGAACCACAGTCGCTGTTTGGCATGAACACTCATTACACTTCTGCTTATGTGGCACATACAGAAGCGCATACTGTCAGTATCAGCAAAGCATTTGTACTTAGCGATCTGTTCAAATATGAAATATTCCGGCTCAACTATATGAATATCGTAAGTAACCGGGCACAAAATCTTTACTCCCGCTTATGGGAAGAGCCGACACAGGATTTAACAGAGAAAATCATTCGCTTTTTTCTGTTGCATTGTGAAAAGATTCAGGGAGAAAAGATATTCAAAATGAAGATGGACGATCTTGCCCGCTACTTAGATGACACCCGGCTGAATACTTCAAAAGCACTCAATGAGCTACAAGACAAAGGATTATTAGAATTACGCCGGAAAGAGATTCTTATTCCGGATGCACAGAAGCTGGTAAGCGAATAGATACTGACTGGCTCATTATAAAAAGACCTATTCATCATAAAATAGCCTCAACAGGAATTCCTATTGAGGCTATTTTTAGATTATAAAGTGTTATTATTCCCACTCAATGGTTGCTGGTGGTTTAGAACTGATATCATAGGTTACACGGTTCACTCCCTTCACCTTATTAATAATATCATTCGATACCTTACCCATAAATTCATAAGGCAGATGCGCCCAGTCGGCTGTCATGGCATCTGTAGATGTCACAGCACGTAAAGCAACTGCTCTTTCGTACGTACGTTCATCTCCCATCACGCCTACAGACTGTACTGGCAACAAGATAACTCCTGCCTGCCATACTTTATCATACAATCCCCAGTCACGCAATCCCTGAATAAAAATATCGTCAGCATCCTGCAGGATACGTACTTTTTCAGGAGTAATATCACCCAGAATACGCACTGCCAGCCCCGGTCCCGGGAACGGATGGCGGGTAATCAGATGTTCCGGCATACCCAACTCACGACCTACCCGACGAACTTCATCCTTAAACAACAAACGAAGTGGCTCACATAATTTCAGATTCATCTTTTCAGGAAGTCCACCTACATTATGATGGCTCTTTATCACTGTACCCGTGATAGACAATGACTCGATGCAATCCGGATAGATTGTACCTTGGGCCAGCCATTTCACGTCTTTGATCTTATGAGCTTCTACATCGAACACATCGATGAACCCCTTACCTATAATCTTACGTTTAGCTTCCGGTCCGGCCACACCAGCCAGTTCCGTAAAGAACTTTTCGCTGGCATCAACGCCAATCACATTCAAACCAAGACATTCGTAGTCTTTCATCACATTCTTGAACTCATTCTTACGCAGCATACCATGATCTACAAAAATACAAGTCAAGTTCTTACCGATAGCTTTATTCAGCAGCACTGCCGCAACCGACGAATCGACTCCGCCACTCAAACCGAGAACGACCTTATCATCACCCAACTGATCTTTCAGTTCGGCAACCGTGCTCTCAATAAAAGAAGCCGGCGACCAGTCTTGCTTGCAGCCGCAAACATCTACCACAAAGTTCTTCAGGATTTGAGTTCCGTCTTCACTATGGAATACTTCCGGATGGAACTGAACACCCCATACCTGCTCCCCTTCTATCTGATAAGCAGCAATCTCTACTTTATCTGTTGAAGCTATTTTCTTGAAATTATCAGGAATAGCAGTAATCGTATCTCCATGACTCATCCACACCTGCGACTCCTCACGCACTCCTTTAAACAGTACATTATCTTTGCAGAAAGAAGCCAAATGAGCACGTCCATACTCACGCGTTCCGGCCGGTTCCACTTTCCCGCCATTGGTGTATGACAGATACTGTGCACCATAACAAATACCCAATATCGGATATTTACCACGAATTTCACTCAAATCTACTTTGAAAGCATCTTTATCGTAAACCGAAAAAGGGCTTCCGGAGAGAATGACTCCTTTAATAGTCGGGTCTTCTTTAGGAAACTTGTTATAAGGAACGATTTCACAATACGTATCCAATTCACGTACACGGCGGCCTATAAGCTGTGTTGTCTGCGAACCGAAATCAAGAATTATTATTTTTTCCTGCATATCAATGGTTGGATTTTGAATAAATTGAGTTGCAAAAGTAGAAAAAAGTACGCAATCTATATTAATAATGAAGAGAAAAATAAAGGAGATTCACAAGTTTACACCTGAAATCTCCTTCATTTTAATTAGAATCAATTATTTTTTTCTTTCAGCAAATCACGTATCTCCGTCAACAAAACTTCTTCTTTCGTTGGCGCAGGAGGAGTTGGAGGAGCAGCCGCTACTTCTGCCTGTTTTTTAGTTGTCAGTTTCGTAATCAAACGTATAAATAAAAATATAGCAAAAGCGATAATCAGAAAATCAAAGGTGGCCTGCAGAAACTGGCCATAATCCAATGTTACAGCCGGAGCTATCTCCTTACCGTCGGCACCGATCTCTGCCGCTTTCATCACCCATTTCAAATCCGTAAAGTTCACACCGCCAACCAATAAACCAATCGGAGGCATAATAACATTAGCAACCAATGATGATACGATTTTTCCAAACGCACCACCAATAACAACACCGACAGCCATGTCTATGACGTTACCTTTCATGGCAAACGCCTTAAAGTCCTGTAAAAATGTACTCTTTCCCATCTTTTTTCAATATTTAATGTGAATTTAATATGCGAATATAAAAACATTTTTGTAATTTTGCACCGCATTTGAAAATAAAACAAGTGCGGAGGTAGAGAGATATTTGAACAAATATTATAAAACCCTTAAAAGTTTAAACAAAATGATTAAAGTAG
>OGOD01001782.1_pt1 | contig 12301 bp, 11 predicted proteins | sample 1573631 | NCBI WGS metagenome assembly OGOD01 (sample SAMEA2581895, study PRJEB24529) | metagenome | biome: Human gut stool | place: China | collected 2011
GAAATTGGAGCCAGATTATCACCAAAAATGGAACCACTGACAATTGCACCGCACATCAATCCCATATTAATTCCAAGTTCTCCTGCTAGTGGACACATGACAGCTGATACAGCTGTAACAGTTCCGGTTGATGTTCCGCAAGCTGTAGAAATCAGCACACATACAAAAAATGCAACAACCGGAAGTAATCCTGTATTTACATTCATCCTACAATCCGGCCACAGCAATGCCTGGATCAGACCACTCGTTTTCAGCAGTGCTGACAAGAGACCCGCCATAAAAAAGGCCATACAAATCGTACATATGATTGATTCCTGAAGTCCTTTCAGCATTTCATCCCCATACGCCTTACGATCCTTAGCTAATATGAGTCCAAAAACCAATGCACAAAACAGTACCACGATCATGCTCTTTGTACCACCGCCACGAATCAAAAGCATGTACATGATTCCGGCAACAGCTAAAACAACGCAAAGCCATGCCCCAATATCTCCTCCAAAATAACTAACTGGATATTTTTTCTTATTCTCTTCCATCACACATCCTCCTGTGCAATTAATTATTTCAATTCTTTGAGTGCCTCTTCAATCCGCTCAATTCCTTCACTCAGCTTCTCATATGAATTTGAATAGGAAAGTCTCAAACACCCTGGCGCTCTAAAACCATCACCGGGTACAACTGCAACCTTTGCCTTTTCCAGAAGATATTCTGCCATATCGCAAGAATCGTGAATCACACCCTTCCCCCATGTCTTTCCAAAATAAGAAGATACATCTGGCAATAAATAAAAGGCTCCTTCTGCGGATACTAATGTGATTCCGGGAATATCACATAATTTTTTGTACATCATTATACGGCGACGGTCAAACTCATTTTTCATGTCCATCTGTACACACATCATCATAGCATATGACATACCCTCTGTACGGGCATCGAAATTACCGGTATCTTCAAAATATCCCATATCGTCGCCGGCTTCAAAATAAAATTTCTCATCATCCGGACCATAAAATACGGTATGGAATGCATCTTTGAGTTTTTGAGCAATTTCTTCCTGTGAATGCCCCAGTTCCGCGAACACATTGCGGTACTGTCCTGTGTAAAACGCACCTTTCATTCGTTACTCTCCTTTATTTTGTTTCTTTCTATTAATCTGGTACATGACCTTTTTCATGTAAAACTTTAACAATCTTATCCACATTTTCCCTGCACATCTCATCGGTCTCAGCTTCTACCATAACACGAATCAATGGCTCCGTACCGCTCTCGCGAAGCAAAAGCCGTCCGGCATCTCCAAGGCTTTCCGTTACTTCTTTCGCAGCCTTCTGTACATCTTCGTCTTCTCTTGCTGCTACTTTATCCTTTACTTTGACATTTTCCAAAAGCTGTGGATAAATCACCAGATCGCCTGTCAGCATCGACATCGGCTTTCCATAATGAAGCCATGCTTCCATAATCATAAGAGATGTCAGAATACCGTCTCCGGTTACTGCATGCTCCTTGAATATGATATGACCGGACTGTTCACCGCCAATCACATAGCCGTTTGCCATCATATTCTCGCAGACATACTTATCGCCAACGGCAGTCTGCTCATAATGAATCCCCAGCTTATCAAAAGCCTTATACAATCCCATGTTCGACATAACTGTCGTAACTACGGTATCGTCCTTTAACTTGCCCTGCTCTTTGAGGTATTTGCCACAAAGATACAAAATGTGGTCACCATCAATCACCTTGCCATCATCATCAACGGCAAGACAACGATCTGCATCACCATCATAAGCGAATCCGATATCCGCACCGGTATCATAAACCAATGCCTGAAGGACTTCGATATGAGTGGAACCACACTCACGGTTAATATTGGTACCGTTTGGCTCATCGTGGCGGGCAATCACCTGTGCCCCCATCGATTCAAAGATTTCTTTTGCAATCATAGAAGCGGATCCATTTGCCAAATCCAACGCAACCGTTTTTCCGTCAAACGGTTCTTTCACCAAATCTTTCAAATACTCGATATACTCGTCTCTTCCCTTTGTGTAATCGAAACAGCGACCAATTGCCTCACGTTTTGCCATCGGAATTTCTTCGCTTTCACCATCGATATACTTCTCAATCTGTTCTTCAATCTCCGGCTCTAACTTATGACCTTTGCCATTGATTACCTTAATACCGTTATCAAAATATGGATTGTGGCTTGCCGAAATCATAATTCCACAATCAAAGTTCTCTTTTCGCACCAGATATGACACACTCGGCGTCGTAGTTACATGCAATTCATATACGTCCGCACCGCTTGCTGTCAATCCACTTGCCAGTGCAGTTTCAAACATATAGCCGGATAATCTGGTATCTTTTCCGATTACCACACGTACCTTATGGTCTTCTTTCTGAAAATAATTTCCCAAAAAGCGACCAACTTTGTATGCATGTTCCACATTCAAAGTCACATTGGCTTCTCCGCGAAATCCATCCGTTCCAAAGTACTTCATGTCAAACTCCAATCTGCCTTTATGGCACAACAATTAAAATGGGCATAGTTCACCCAAAATCTCATATGTACTACATTATACACAAAGGAGGTTAAAAAAGCAACCAAAACTTACCGAAGTGCTTTGCACCCGCCATTTTAGCTGCTTTCTCTTTCTTTCATTTCTCTCATTACCCGCGAAATGACGGGAAAGGAAAAACCTTTCCTCGCCAAATAAGCGGTTATTTTATTCAACTGTGTATACTCCATATCGGACAATCTCTGTCCTTTTATCTTTTTTTGAATCAAGTGCTCAATGGCAGCGGATTCGTCTTCTATCTCGTATCCTTCCATCGCCATGGAAAGTATTTCCGGTGGAACTCCTTTGTTTTTTAATTTAAACGAAATCTCCTTGCGGCTTCTTCTTCCTTTATGAAAAGAAATGTAATTTTCTGCATAGCGCCTGTCATCCAGATAACCAAACCCAGATACGTACTGCATCGCTGCTTCGGATGCCGTTTCAGAAAAGCCGGCACGGTACAAACGGTCTCTTAATTCCTTCTCCGTCCTGTCCTGCTGCAAAAGCAGACGCATCGCCTTTTCTTTTGCCTTTCTTACTTCATCCGGCTCTTTTGCCGCTTTGTCCATCGGCTCGTTCTGATTCATCGATTACTCATCCTTTTTTGCTGTCTTCTTTGCCGGTGCTTTTTTTTCTTCCTCTGCTGTTTCTTCTTCCTCTGATGCATTCGGCAGACACTTCGCACGGACTGCTGTATCAACTTCAGCAAAGACATCCGGATGTTCCGTCAAATACTTCTTCGCATTCTCACGGCCCTGTCCGATCTTCTCTCCATGATAGGAATACCACGCTCCGCTTTTAATAATAATGTCATTCTTCGCTGCCAAGTCAAGTAAGTCTCCCTCGCGCGAAATTCCTTTACCAAACATGATATCAAATTCTGCTTCCTGGAATGGCGGTGCCACCTTATTCTTTACTACTTTTACGCGAACACGGTTTCCGACTTTTTCTCCGCCCTGGGATAATGTCTCGATTCTTCTTACGTCCAGACGAACAGAAGCATAAAACTTCAGTGCACGACCACCGGTTGTCGTCTCCGGATTACCAAACATGACACCAATCTTCTCACGAAGCTGGTTGATAAAGATAACGGTACAGTTTGATTTGTTAATTACACTTGTCAATTTACGAAGTGCCTGGCTCATCAAGCGGGCCTGCAATCCCACATGAGAATCTCCCATTTCACCGTCAATCTCCTGTTTTGGAACCAAAGCAGCCACCGAGTCCACAATTACAATATCCACTGCTCCGGAACGTACCATCGTCTCCGTAATTTCCATCGCCTGCTCTCCACTGTCCGGCTGGGAAATATAAAGCTCATCAATATTTACTCCAATATTCTTTGCATAAATCGGGTCCAGTGCGTGTTCCGCATCAATGAACCCTGCGATACCACCCTGCTTCTGCACTTCTGCCACCATATGAAGTGCAACCGTCGTCTTACCACTGGACTCCGGACCGTAAATCTCTACAATACGTCCCTTCGGAATACCACCAACTCCCAGTGCTAAATCTAAACTCAAAGAACCGGTCGGTACTGACTCTACCGGCATGTGTCTGGTATCTCCCAGTTTCATAATCGAACCCTGTCCATAATTTTTTTCAATCTGTGCAATCGCTGCCTCCAGCGCTTTTACCTTATTTGGATCTTTCTGCATGTTCATACCCTCCTGATTATCCGAACGGATGTTCTGTATGTATCTATACTATCCTATCCGCTCTTTGTTGTCAACTATTTTCTTCATTATAAAGTACAATCTTCCCCATTTCCAGTGTCGTCTGTCCGTTTCAGCCCCTCTGAAACGACTGAATCAACTTTTTACACCAAGGCGGTACGAAGTTTTTACCTTATATTTGTCAGAAACGGTAATGACTTTTCCATCCCATGGGTCAATCGCCACCAAATCAGACACTGAAATCCCGCTGCCATCCCCTGTCTTTTTACAGCCGATGATCGTTATCCAGTGCTGTGGTGTATTTCCGGTTACGTGAAGAATAGAAGGTTTTCCTGCCATTAATTCATTGTATGCCGCCTGCAAAACAGCTGCCTCTGAAGCGTAAGATTTCGTCGTATAGCCACCTTTGCTCCACACGCAGTCTACATTTGTAGAACTACTCCAATAACTGTGTGGACTTGTTACCGTACCGGTCAAAATAGCATTACAGTATGCAAGTGCATACGAAGCACACGCCTTTTTCTCAAGCGCCGTTCCATTGCTCTGGTACCCGACTGCCGCTATCTTTGCTGCGTCATAAGAAAGTGTCATATTGCTTCCACCGGATAAAGCCCCTACAGTAAATTCCCGGTTAATCAATATGATGTCTGTTTTTGTCACATCACGGATGGCTACAAGATAACGGTACGTTCCCTCTGTCAGTTTACCAAATGTAATAGCCGAATCGGCAGTAGAAACCGTCCCAAAGCAACTGTCTCCATTCCATTTCTTTTGCAGCATAACCTTTCCCGATTTGTCATATACCGAAACACTAAATAAGGAAATTGAATATCTAGAAGCAATCATCCCTTTCAGTGTAAAAGCATGTCCCACTAACAGTCTTGCCGGGTATGTGGCACCGGAAACAAATGCTGCCGGTGTCGGTTTTGCGATTTTCTCCCAGACAAAACGCCATTTTTTATTTCTTTTCCGTGTACCTAACGTAAGCGTATTTCCCTCGGCACATACAAACGCCTTGGCTCCGACACACTTCAGATACGTGCTTCCCCCACTTCCCTGATAAAGGGAAAATATCTGATTGTTATCTTTTTTACTATATTTTTTCTGCACCAGCGAATTTGACGCTTTATGATAAGTAAGATAAAGACTGCTGTTTTCATTTTTCAGGCGAATCTTTTTACCGCCGGCACTTTCAACCTTCCACATACGGCAGGCAGTGTCGCCCTTGGTCCACAGAGAAACCGCAGCATTTTCTGCCATGGAAGAATTCTTCACTTCCATGACAAGCTCTTTTTTATCCTGTGAGGCAATATAATAATATCCCACCGATTTATGTACCGTCTGATTTATCGTGATTTCATATTTTTTCTTTTCAAAATACAAATGCGTCAATTTCTTTTTCCCTGAGGTTGTTGTGACGCAGAGTGTGTACCAGCCTTTCTTTTTTATGGAAAGTGTTTTTTCACTCTTTTTAATTTTCTTTCCCTTTTTCCATACTTTTCTTGATGTGCTGCGAATTTTCCCTTGTCGAAATGAGATTTTCTTTGTAGATTTCGCCAGCATTTTTTTCTCCAATGCCGCAACCGAACCGGCATCTTTTGCCTTTTCTTTGGCATGAGAAGGCACCGGTGCCAAAATAAGCACCAGTGCCAGAATACTTCCTATAATTCCCACGCATGCAAACCGCAGTCTGTTTTTTATCATTCTTTTGTTTCCTTTACTTTTTCATTGAAAACTACATAATTCGATTCAAAAATTCTACATAGCCTTTTTTCGTTTCATAAACATCAGCTTTGCTTGTAATTTCCCACGGTGCATGCATATTGAGAACGGCAACGCCGCAGTCAATGACATTCATGCCATACAGCGCCATAATATAAGCAATGGTTCCACCGCCACCGACATCTACTTTTCCAAGTTCGGCCGTCTGATAAGCCACCTTGGCATCTTTTAAGATACCACGGATTTGTGCCATAAATTCGGCATTTGCATCATTACTTCCCGATTTTCCGCGGGAACCGGTAAATTTGTTAAATACCATACCGCGTCCAAAGTAAGCTGCATTTTTCTTTTCATAAGCGGATGCATAAACTGGGTCAAATGCGGCGCTTACATCCGATGAAAGCATTTTTGAATTTGCAAGGCATCGGCGAAGGGCAAGGTCTGAATACTGTCCGCACACGGAAAGCACTTCTGCTACTGTATTTTCAAAGACACGGGAGCGCATGCCGGTCGCACCGACACTGCCGATTTCTTCTTTGTCTACAAGCAGGCAGCAGGTTGTGTATTCCGTATTTTCCACCTCTAGCATTGCCACCAAAGAGGTATAAGCGCAGACACGGTCATCCTGTCCATACGCCATAATCATGCTGGCATCCAGACCAGACTCACGTGATTTTCCTGCCGGTACCACTTCCAGTTCTGCCGAAAGGAAGTCTTCTTCTTCCATAGCATATTTTTCTTTTAAAATAGAAAGAATCTGTTTGCTGACCGCCTCTTTTTCTGCACCTTTTAATGGGCGGCTTCCCACTAAAATATCAAGGGCTTCTCCCTCAATGACTTTGTTGGCTTTTTTCTCCATATTTTCACCAGCCAGATGAATCAGCAAATCCGTCACGCAGAATACCGGGTCATTTTCATCTTCACCAATGCACACATCTACAATTGTTCCATCATTTTTTGCAATCACGCCATGAATCGCAAGCGGCAACGTTACCCACTGGTATTTTTTGATACCGCCATAGTAATGCGTATCCAGATAAGCAAGTTCGGTATCTTCATAAAGCGGATTCTGTTTGATATCCAGACGCGGTGAGTCAATATGTGCTCCTAAAATTGCCATTCCTTTTTCAAGGGGCTGTTTTCCTATCTGAAACAAAGCAAGCGATTTCTTCATATTAACAGCATACAATTTGTCGCCGGCTTTCACCTGTTTTCCTTCCTTTATCACTTTTTTTAAGTCAAGGTATCCGGCTGCTTCCGCCATCGCAACCGCTTGTTTCACACATTCGCGCTCCGTCTTTCCGGCATCCAGAAACTTTCTGTATGACTCATTCAGTTTTTCTAATTCAGAAACTTCTGCTTCTGTATATTCTTTCCATGCATTTTTACGTTCCATTTTCATTTTCCTTTCCATTTATAATATCCGTAGATTTTCCTACGGCACTTTTTCAGACGTCTTCTTCTTCAAATTCTACTACGACGTAAAATCCTTTTTCCGTGTGCTTTATTTCCTGCACAATACCTGTCCGCGACTGCAGCCGCTCTCGGAACACATAGTTTCCGGACATCGCAACTGCCGGATTGATTGTGTAATAATAAGCACTTGGCAAAACACCTTCAGTAATGGTGACCTCGTCTCCTTCTTTTACGAGATTCGGACGCTCCATTTTAAATTCCATTCGTCTCATCCAATGCCTCCCGTCTTTTTAATCATAAAGAACCCGCACTAACGTAAGCCCTTTTGCAGGTGCCGTCACACCCGCAAGCGCACGTTCTTTCTTTGCAAATACTTCATCAATCGATTCTGCCGTTCTTTCGCCCATGCCAATCTCGACAAGAGTTCCCGTTAAAATACGGACCATATTGTACAAAAAGCCACTGCCGTAAAACGTCAGATAAATCCGATTTTCATCCTCCGTTATCGTGATGTCATACAAATTTCGTTCGGTCGACTTTTTACGTGAGGCTTTGGTGCAAAACCCTTTAAAATCGTGCTCGCCGACAAGCTTTTCCGCCGCCTGTCTCATCCGCATGACATCCAATTCTTTGTCCATCTGCCACATGTACTTTCTGCCAAACACATCAAATCCGTCCTTTTTGCAAAGGCAGTATTCATATACTTTTCCGGTTGCATTGAGACGGCTGTGAAATCGTTCGCCCGCCACTTCTACTTTCAGTATCCGTATATCTTCCGGTAAATATTCATTTAACACATCCTGCAATTGCTGCGTTGTTTTTTCTGTATTTAAACGAAAATTTGCAACCTGCTCTTTCGCATGCACGCCTGCATCCGTACGTCCGGCTCCATCAATCGTCACCGGAAATTCCATCTGCTTTGACAGCACTTGTTCAATCCGTCCCTGAATCGTATTTTTTTCTCCCTGCTGCCTCTGCCATCCACGGTAACGGCTTCCATCATACTGTATTTTAATGCGGTAATTACTCACAGTCTGTCTCCCCGGTCACTTTCATATTTTTCTCTCATACGAAGTTCCGCCATAATTCTCTCGAATCCGTCTTCGTCATCCTCTAACGACAAATCCAGACTCACGGCAATATTATTCAATATGTGCTCTGTTAAATCATCCTGCATTTCTTCCAGAATCCGAATTTTCTCATGACACGATTCTGCATCCAAGAAGGCAAGCATCTTCTGAATTGCCTCCGGCACTTCCGGTTCTTTTGCTTCTTCCGGTTTCTCGGCTTCTGCCGGCCCTCCATCCATAATTTCTCCCTTGGAAATTCTTGGCTGCTTATTCGGCAAATCTTCTCTTTTTTCAACCAGTGGCAATTCTGCAAATTCTTTTACATACTCAGCAAAAAACTGCCGTTTTTCCATAACAAAATGGTCATAGGGTTTTGTCAATTCCTGATAACAGATTACTTCCTGATAAGTAGGCTTTGTCTGGGCTCTTGCAATAATCTGTACAGGCGCCCCTGTCTGCTTGTGGTAAAACAATCTTGATGTCATCCCAAACACTTCCTTTATAGTTTATAGTCAATCTTATCATAACAAAAAAAACGGGAAACCGCAAGAAGCATAAAGCTCTTTAGGGTTTCCCGTTTCGCTTTTATTTTTTAGTATACCGTAGCACTGCTTACGATTTTACTGGATACTTTTTTCTTACCGACCTTTGTCTGGTATCTCAACTGAATATAATATCTTTTTCCTTTTTTCAGTTTTTTCTTACCACACTTTGTAATCGTATAACTGGATTTCTTTGAGCTTAAGGATTTCACTTTCTTAAATCCACCATTTGATTTTGTGGATACATATACCTGATAACCGCTGGCACCGGAAACTTTCTTCCATTTCAAATAAATCTTTTTACCATTACTGCTGCGTTTTGCCGTTACTTTCTTACTGGATGCATGATATGTATATGGAGACCATGCACCATAATAAACTTTATTTCCAACAGTCACATAAGCTCTTACACGGGCTTTTACGAAAATTCCTCTTGGAAATGGTTTTACATAGGTGTAAGAACTTGTTGATGTAGCTCTGAAATATGTCTTTTTGCCATTTGCAGATTTCACTTCATACTGATAACCATCCGCATTGTTTACATCTGTCCAGATATATTTTGCTTCTTTCAGCGAATCCCAATAATACTGCATAGCAATCCGGCTTACTTTAATCGGAATCGCTTTCATCTCTACACCACTGCACTGGTCACCGGTTACTGTGCCGCCGGTCACATTTTTCACAGCAGCTACTGAAAATTTGGTAGATGTCGTTGCAGCAACACCGGTAATCGTTGCAGAATTTGTTGCTGATGTACCAATCTGTGTCCAATTGTAGTTAATATACCCATAAATCACATAAGAAGCTGCTCCTGCAGATGCATTCCATGACATGGAAACTGAATTCACACCTGCTGCTGTCTGTGTTAATCCGGTAACCTCCGTCGGTTTTGTCGATACGATAGCCGTCTCAGAAACACCGACCATCACATGAGTTCCCGAATAGTGACTACCATTGTATGCCACGACACGTGCATAATAGCTGGCACCTTGTGTTAAATTATATACCGAATCACTTGGTGATGAACTGTATTCCATATCGATCCAGTTTTTTCCATCCTGGCTAAACTGTGTATGGTAGTGTCCGGCTCCAAGCTGGGCATTCCATGCCAAATCCACGTAACTACTTCCTGCACCAGTCTGCTTTACACCCATGTTCACTGCTGCTTTACTCTGCGTTCCCGCTGCAAGGAAAACAACAAATGCAAAGACACATGCGGATAAAATTTTCGTGATACCTTTTTTCATCTTTTACTCTCCTTTTCTTTTCAAACTCAATCTGTGATAAATCAGATTAAATAATAATATAATACCGTCTCAATTATATAGCAGGTACATTTTATTTGTCAAGCAACAACGCGCAAAATTCAGGTAAATTTGATGTAAATCATTTAACAATTCTTTTCCTTTATCAGGCGCACTAATTTGTGTCTGAATGCTTTTTCGTAAACGTTTCCGGAATCGAACGCATACTTATTAAAATCGAACCGACTGTTTGCAATACGCTCCCTCGTATAAAATTTGTCTTCACCGTTTTGAAATGTCACCCATACAGCACCGGTCAGTTCCTCTGTCGTATAGTCTGATTTTTCCACCATCATCGGAATTGCCTTTTTACTAAGAAGAAATACGTGAGCGTAAGTGCCTACCGTCTCAGCCAAACGATTAATATTAATCTGACGCTCGGAGTCCTCTTCTTCCACAGCCAGAATAACCGGCAGTGTACGCGAATGGTCTGCGATAAATTCACTCAACATCTCAATTTCCTTCATTTTTTCTACTTTATGAGGCTTTGTCATCATTGGAATCACATCTGTATAACCAATCTTTCTAAAAATTTCATCTACAAAACGAGGTTTGTTAAAACTGTCACGAATCAAACGGTCCGGATTATGACAATAATCACAATCCACTTTCATACGAATATAGTCGCTTCGCTCCAAAATCACCTTAGTACGCCATACCACTCCTTTACGCTCCGCATCCGCGTGCTCAAATGTAAGTTTATAAAATCCAAGGCTTATATTCCCTAGTATTTGTAAATAATATCCTGCTTCATGGTATTCATAATCAATCGGTGTATCCGGTATTCCTTCCACAATATTCTGCAGCCGTCCCTGTGCCCATCCGGCAATGAATTTCACCGCCGTTAAAAATTCTTCATTTAAATCTCTTTGCGGGTCATGCGACAAAGTCACTTTTAGCTGGAATGAAGGCGTCACATCCAAAGGATTCAGTTCCAGTCTTTCGTTTCGCTGAGGCTTCTCTACCTTTAATATGTCATGACATATTTTCGCAAGTTTGCGTTTTAACTTTGGCTCGTAATCCGCTACGGAATCATTAATGACTTTTACTATTAAATTGTAAGTAATTTTTTCATGGTAACCATCTCGAAGCAGTGCAAACAATACTTCCGGTCTGTTACATCGGTACAGACAGTAAGCTGCTTCTTCATTTTCATCCAAAAATTGACAGATTTCTTCTGCCAATGGCTCTAAATCAAACCGCAGGCGGAATTTTGCCTTAAGCATCATTTCCCACTTTCGCTCGGTATAATGATAATCTGCCAGCTTTTCAAATACATTTAATGTCGTCCAGTCACAAAGTTCCAGATTGGCAAGAACGCTGTTTAAGGTCCTTGACAAATCCTCGCGCCAAAAATCATCACCATACGGTGATTTGTAACGCATATCGTGTTCAATCTCATGCCATCCCTCGAAAGAAATGGTGCGAAGCTGAACTTCAAACGTCGCATCAATCGGCAGAAAACTAATGTCTCCATTATAGACACGCTGATATTCTTCCGGCACCCAGAACACGCCATTTAACTTAGATGCCTTAAATTCTTCTTCGGTATTGTCCGTTTTAGACCACTCGCCCACCTGCCGAAATGTTTTCTCCAAAATCGTCCGCACAATATCCATATCATCCTGATAATACACAACGACACGCAGTCCAATTAGATCCTGCATCTTCTTGTCGTGTTCCCCAAATCCATACCCCGGTTTTTCTAATTTCTGTGCAATGGAAAATGGTGTCTTCGCACGGCTGAAAATACGAAAATAGATACCTGCACGGTTCAATATATTGCGAATGTCCTCTTCCAGCCTGTCTCCAATTCCTTCCACCTGTCGTATATGCATATTCTTTTGTATTTCATCTACATTATATTTCAATCCCCCATACCTTCTTTCTCAAAGCAATCTTTTTTTATTTTACCATTGTTTGGGTGAAAAAGAAAGCAGATTCAGAAATTCGTTTGTATCAAGTGTTCGTTGGCACTTTTTTTGTTTTCCGTAATTCCGTAGAAAAGCTTTGCGTCTC
>OGOD01001786.1_pt1 | contig 12292 bp, 10 predicted proteins | sample 1573631 | NCBI WGS metagenome assembly OGOD01 (sample SAMEA2581895, study PRJEB24529) | metagenome | biome: Human gut stool | place: China | collected 2011
TCACTTTATTTAACTCCTCCTGTGGAAGATTCTTATAGAGCATGACAAGATTATTACGGAAATTAAGAAAAGTCTTATGAGGATTCTCTTTTTTAAGAGTAGCTCCCCCCACATGATAAACAATGCTTTGAGGTATACAGACAATCTCACGATTCCGTGAACGGAGTCGCCAGCACAAATCTATTTCTTCCATGTGAGCAAAGAAACGTCCATCCAATCCCCCGACATTCACATAATCAACGCGCCGGATAAACAACGCTGCCCCCGTGGCCCAGAAAACAGGAATTACCGTATCATACTGACCTTCGTCTTTCTCCACAACTCCCATGATACGCCCCCTACAAAAAGGATAACCGTATTTATCAATAAAGCCACCGGCTGCCCCGGCATATTCGAAATATTCTTTTTGCCGCTGGCTTCGTATCTTCGGCTGACAAGCAGCTACCTCCGGATGCTTATCAAGATAAGCAATCATTGGTTCCAACCAATGTTCCGTCACCTCGACATCCGAATTCAAAAGAACTACATATTCTGCGTCGACCTGCTGCAATGCTAAATTATATCCATCCGCAAAGCCATAATTCTGATCGAGTACAATCGTTCTGACAGAAGGAAATTCCTGTTGAAGCAAAGTAACGGAAGCGTCCGTAGAACCATTGTCAGCCACGCAGACCTCAATCCCCTCCCCTTCCGAATACCGGACGACGGACGGAAGAAAAGTACGGAGCATATCACATCCGTTCCAATTTAAAATTACAACTGAAACTTTCATTGTTATTCCTTCTTCTTGTTCAATTCTTTCTCTTCTAATCGGTCAGCTTCTTCACGAGTCATTTTCCAACGTTTATGAGACCACAACCAATATGCCGGTTCTTTACGAATCGTCTGTTCTAATCTATGAGCAAACATTTCCGTGATTTCTCCTTCTCTTGTTTCTTTCGGTGTTTCCGTCATCAACTTGAACTCCGCTTCACAGTATCCTCTGCGATTCTTACTAAGTTCACAATAGAAAACAGGGAAATTCATCATTTTGGCAATTCGCTCCGCACCATTCAGAAAAGCAGTTTCCTGTCCTAAAAAGGTAGTCCAATATTTATCATATCCACTGGGCCATTGATCAGTAATCAAACCGACTACCATCTTTTTTCCATCATGTTTGAGCTTAATAATTTCACGGGCTGTAGAATGTTTCGGAATATTATACCCCCCGAAACGAGAACGAATACGTTTAAACAACTCATCCAAATATTTATCCCTCAACGGTTTATAAACCTGTACGGGAACATCCCCCGGTTTCATGATTGCTCCCATGCCTATCAACCACTCATAATTGGCATAATGAGGAATCATTACTATAATACCTCCATACTTTTCTGTCAGTTCAAGATATTGTTCCGTATTCTTATAAGTCATTCTCTCACAAAGTTCTTCGGCAGACATATGCAACAATTTCAAATCTTCAAGCATATAATCCGACAAATAGCGATAAAACTCGCGTTCTATCTGTAATCTCTCCGCATCAGTTTTTTCCGGAAATGATCTCAATAGATTTCCCCGAACTACTTTCCGACGATATTTTCCAACACGATACATCAGCAGATAATTTAAATCCGAAAGCATATATAAAACCCGGAACGGAAGAGCTGAAAACAGCCACATTCCACTGTATACCAACCAATAGATAAGTTTTGATCTCATAACTTATATCATAATTGTACCTTTAAGTGCTGTCATCTCCTCATTAAACTCTCCCAGACGTACATTAACCACCTGATTATCCAGCGAGTCATCACTTTCCACCTCTACACGAATATAATTCTCCGTAAATCCGTGCATCGGAGCACCAGCTTTCGATTTTTCCATCAACACCGGCATTGTCTGCCCGATATGACGTGCATAAAAAGCCTGTGTCTTTTGGTCCGATAGTGCCAACAGACGCTGACTACGCTGATGCTTCTCTTCCGGAGAAACCACATATTCTATTTTTAAGGCTTGCGTTCCGGGACGTTCGGAATAGCTAAACACATGCAACTGCGTCACATCCAGACCATCAATAAACTGATAAGCCTGTTCAAAGTATTCGGATGTTTCTCCGCGGGTTCCCACAATCACGTCCACTCCGATAAAAGCATCCGGCATCACCTCTTTTATCTTCTTCACTTTCGAAGCAAAAAGAGCAGTGTCATAACGACGACGCATTAACTGCAAAACTTCATCGCAACCGGATTGCAAAGGGATATGAAAATGAGGCATAAAACTGCGGGAATGAGACACAAACTCGATAATCTCATCAGTCAACAGATTGGGTTCTATGGAAGAGATACGATAACGTTCGATTCCCTCTACCTGATCCAATGCTTTTACCAGATCAAAGAAACTCTCTCCTGTTGTTTTACCAAAATCTCCGATATTCACTCCGGTCAGAACGATTTCTTTTCCGCCTTCAGCAGCTGCCTGCCCGGCCTGCTCAACCATGGAAGCAATAGTCCCGTTACGACTTCGCCCGCGGGCGAAAGGAATCGTGCAATATGAACAGAAGTAATCGCATCCATCCTGCACCTTCAAGAAGAAACGAGTACGGTCTCCCCGTGAACACGAGGGAGAAAACGAACGGATATCTTTGGTTGTAGTGGTGATAGCCTCTCCTTTTTCATGCTTTTGGAGGTCGCCCAGATATTGAAGTAACTCTCCCTTCTGTTCCGCTCCCAGCACTACATCTACTCCATCTATCTTTGCCACGTCGCCAGGCTTCAATTGCGCATAACATCCGGTCACTACCACAAAAGCACCGGGATGCTGCTTTACCAAGCGGTGGATGGCTTGCCGGCATTTCTTATCCGCCATCTCTGTCACCGAACAGGTATTTACCACACAGATATCTGCTTTCTCTCCTTTGCGCGCAGTCCGGACTCCTGCCTCACGCAGGATTTTACCGATAGTTGAAGTCTCTGAAAAATTTAATTTGCAGCCTAAAGTATAATAAACGGCTGTCTTATTTTGAAATACAGTGGTATCTATCATAAGCTGTTATAAACACATTAACTTTGCAAAGTTACACATTATTATCAGTAAAACACTTTAGGATACGAAAGTTTATTCCTATTTTTGCACAATCCACTAAAAAACGTGCAATGATTAAAGAGAATTTCATTAAACTATACGAAAATAGTTTTCGTGAGAATTGGGATCTGCCTTGTTATACTGATTATGGAGAAGATACCCAATATACATACGGTGAGGTAGCTGAAAAAATCGCCCGTTTACATCTGTTATTCAAACATTGTAGCCTTCGCAGAGGAGATAAGATTTCAGTTATCGGCAAAAATAACGCTCATTGGTGCATCGCCTATATGGCAACGATCACATACGGAGCGATCATTGTCCCTATCCTTCAAGATTTTACGCCTAATGACGTTCATCATATCGTCAATCATTCCGAATCTGTATTCCTGTTCACCAGCGACAGCATTTGGGAGAATTTGGAAGAGGAAAAATTAACGGGACTACGGGGAGTATTCTCATTGACTGATTTCCGGTGTCTTTATCAACGTGACGGGGAAACCATACAGAAGTTTCTGAAAAATACCGATAAAGAGATGCATGCTTTGTATCCGAAAGGATTTACCCGTGAAGATGTTCAGTACACCACTTTATCCAATGACAAAGTGATGCTGTTAAATTACACTTCCGGAACCACTGGTTTCAGTAAGGGTGTGATGCTGACAGGAAACAATCTTGCCGGCAATGTCACTTTCGGTATTCGTACCGAACTCCTTAAAAAAGGGGATAAAGTGCTTTCTTTCCTTCCCCTCGCCCACGCATACGGTTGCGCATTCGACTTTCTGACAGCAACGGCTGTCGGCACCCATGTCACTTTGCTTGGAAAAACGCCTTCTCCTAAAATTATAATGAAAGCTTTTGAGGAAGTGAAACCTAACCTTATTATTACTGTCCCGCTAGTGATTGAAAAGATATATAAGAATATTATCCAGCCACTCATTAATAAAAAAGGTATGAAGTGGGCACTCAATATCCCTCTGCTCGACACCCAAATCTACAACCAGATACGTAAAAGACTGATTGATGCACTGGGAGGACGGTTTAAAGAGATCATTATCGGTGGCGCCGCTATGGATAAGGAAGTAGAAGAATTCTTCTACAAAATCAAATTCCCTTTTACCATCGGTTATGGAATGACAGAATGCGGTCCGCTTATCAGCTACGCCCCCTGGGATGAATTTGTACTAGGTTCTTCCGGAAAGATTCTAGATATAATGGAAGCACGTATCTATAAGGAAACCCCGGAAGCAGAAACCGGAGAAATCCAGGTTCGGGGAGAAAATGTGATGGTGGGCTACTACAAGAACCAGGAAGCAACACAGGAAGTATTCACGCAGGACGGCTGGCTACGTACCGGTGACCTCGGTTCCATGGACAGCAACGGAAATATTTTCATCCGGGGACGACTCAAAACTATGATCTTAAGTTCTAGCGGACAGAATATCTTCCCCGAAGAGTTGGAAACCAAACTGAATAACCTGCCTTTCATTCTCGAAAGTCTTGTTATCGAACGCAATAAAAAATTAGTGGCACTTGTTTATGCCGATTACGAAGCGTTGGATTCTCTCGGATTAAATAATCCGGATAACCTGAAAACAATCATGGATGAAAATCTTAAGAACCTGAACAGCAACGTAGCCGCTTATGAGAAAATCAGCAAGATCCAACTCTACCCTACTGAATTTGAAAAAACGCCCAAAAGAAGCATAAAAAGATACTTATATAACAGTATTGCTGTCGATTAGCATGTTCTAAAACATATAAAAAGGGGAGAAAAGTGGCCAGTTACAAAAAAAAATATAAAAAAAGTTGGCGTTTCGAGAACAACATATTGAAAAAGTACATACCTTTGCATCGTTTTAATAAAGCAATTGATTGTATTACGTTTTTAAAAAGCAAAGAAAATGAAAAAATTAGTTTTGATGGCCGTAGCTATCGTAGCAGTATCATTCGCATCATGTGGTAACAAAGCAGCTGACGCAGCAAAAGCAACTGCAGATTCTATCCGTATCGCTGACTCAATCGCAGCAGTAGAAGCAGCAGCTCTTGAAGCTGAACAAGCAGCAGCCGCAGCAGCAGATTCTTTGAATGCTGATAGCACTGCAACTGAAACTGTAGCTGAATAATTCAGAAACAGCTAGAGAGAATTGAAAGTCTGCCATGCGAAAGCATGCACAGACTTTTTTTTATGCCTTTATTTTAGCAAGCCACACGTTATTTAGCGTATGAACTTTTCACAAAGGGAGCGTTCAATAAATAATCCAGACTTTCTTCTACACTTTCCTCTACCGGAACACTATACTTTTCGATTTCAGCAACGAGATAATTAACGCCTGCAGTTTTTGCATTCTTAAAGATAGCATCAAAACCGACCATTCCACTTTGTCCAATCTCTCTGTGATCTTTCACATGGAATATCTGGAAGCGACCGGGATATTTATTAAAATAATCAACAGGACTGTTTTGTCCACGAACTACCCAATAAAGGTCCATCTGGAAGAAAACATATTCAGGATTCGTATGTTCCAACATATAATCATACATCACTTTATCTTCTACCTTCTGAAATTCATGAGCGTGATTATGATATCCGAACGACAAACCTTGTTGTTTGCAACGCTTACCTATTTCATTATAATATGCACAATATGTTTCTAAATCCTTGAGCGTCTTAGGTACATCCATCCACGGAGCTACAATATATTTCATACCGGCAGCTTTGTGATCGGCAATACATTGATCCCACCATTCAAGTGACTTTGAATAGTCGCCGGAAGCCAATTCTTCTTTAGACAATTGTCTTGTACAATGTGAAGACAAAACTTTTAATCCTGCCGATTCGACATCTTTCTTAAATTGTTGGGGAGTACGGTCATAAAACTTACCGTTGTTATAATTGGCTGCTTCAACACCGGTATATCCCATGTTTGCCAATTTCTTCAGAAGAGCAGTATAAGTGGGGTCACACTTACCATTTTTGTTGTCTACCTTGTTTAATATATCTCTGACAGAATAGAGCTGAATTGCTACTTCTTTTTTAGCTTTTTTCTTGGTTTGTGCCGTTACTGCCAGTGGAATCATGAAAAGAGCAGCCAATGCACAGATATAAATTCTAGTTTTCATATAATAGATATTAGTATGGGTTACAATTATTCAGGTTTACATAGAAAAAACAGGCACGGATTACACAGACTTCACGGTTACTCCATGGCAATCGCCATTCAAAAAAAACGTGAAATACACGTAACCCGTGCCTTTCTTTATTGCTATTCGATTAGTCCAAAACTTTCACGCGGATGTTGCGGAACCAAACATCGTCACCGTGATCTTGCAAACCAATGAAACCTTCGTGATTTTCGCCACCGCAATTATTCAGCAATTCAAATGCCAAAGGCCATTTTTCTTCACTGAACTTACTTGCTTGCAACATATCAGTCCATTGTTTTGTCCACAAATGATATTCAAGTACGTTTTCATCGTTTTGTCCGTGAACAACTGTACCTTTATAAACCATAATCTTAGCCTTGTTCCATTCGCCAAACGGTTTAGAGTTTTGAGGAACTGCCGGAATCATGTCATACAAAGAAGCTGACTGGCGATTGTTGTCCTTACCCAATTTAGCATCCGGATGATTGGCATTGTCCAATACCTGATATTCAGGTGCGGAAATATAAATAGGCTCAAGCACATCATTACCGTCTTTATCTTTCGATGTAACTTCCTGAGCTAAATAGAAAATACCGGAGTTACCACCTTTAGAAACCTTCCACTCCATCTCCAGTTCGAAGTTTTTAAACTTGTGAGCAAAGATCAAATCACCACCATCACCGTCTTGAGCTTCACCGCCACCAGAACCGTTGAATTTGATACAACCGTCTTCAATTGTCCATTTAGAAGGAACACGGTCTTTTCCATAACCACGCCATCCGTTAAATGTTTCGCCATCAAAGATTGTGATATAACCATTTTCATCAACAGGCAGATTCAAGCTATCTGTTTCTGCCGCTTTCAATGATTTAGAGTAAGTCAACGCAACTTTTTGCTCTTCCGGAGCATTTGCTTTCTTCTGACCACCGCAAGAAGCGAAAACGCCTGCAGCAAGACAACAACAAGCTAATGGATAAAATACTTTTTTCATGATATCAACTATTTAATTTTTAATCTTTAATTTTTAATCTACTTTTATCTTGGCATATCAGGCAGTCTCCAGCCTTCACGATAATTATGTTTCACTAATTCAGCCGCAAACTGTTTTGCATTGATCGGATCTGTCCATGTCTTATCAAATGTAGGATGACCATTATGAATCTTGAATCCGTCTTTGATAACGGTACGGATGGTTTCGTTGTCACCGATATTTGTAAAACACATGTTAGCTCCATCCCACTCGAGAGTCTTATTCAGAGCTTGCAAACGAATAGCCAATACACCCATTGCTACCATTTCATTCATAGGTCCGGCTTCTGAGAAGTCAGATTTAGTCATGATACGATTAGATTTATCTTCTTTACATGCACGTACCCAATCCATTTCGTGACCACCATTCATTGCTTTAGGAACACGACGACAAACCTTCGGTGCATTTGGTTTACGACCTGAAAGCAACCAAGGATTCTGTCCATAACATCCGCAAATCAATGTATCTTTCGTTCCGTGGAAAATAGTCAAACCACCACCGCTCTGCATCAGTTGTTTTCCTTCTGGGAATCCTTTCGGACGTTCTGGCATCATACCGCCATCATACCAATGTATTTCCACTTCAGGCATAGCTACTTTCGGCATATTTTCACGAGCAGGGAAAATCATTTTCACGTGTTGTGCCTGTGGAGCACAAGCATTCAACAATAATGTCGATGAACCTTCCACTTTGGTAGGATACTGCAATTTCAATGCTTTAAACGGCTGATGCAAAATATGACAAGCCATATCCCCCAATGCACCTGTTCCGTAATCCCACCATCCACGCCAGTTCCAAGGATGGTAAATAGCATTATAAGGATTCATTTTAGCAGGACCTGTAAATAAATCCCAATTCAATGTGCTAGGAATTTTATCAACCTTTTCAGGAACATTCAATCCTTGAGGCCAAATAGGACGGTCTGTTGCACATTCTACTTTCGTTACGTCACCGATTTCACCATTCCAAATCCATTCACATACTAAATCCGTACCTTCATCCGATGCCCCTTGATTACCCATTTGGGTAACCACACCCGTTGATGCAGCCAGTTTTGTCAACAAACGAGATTCATAAACAGAGTGGGTCAATGGTTTCTGACAATATACATGTTTTCCCATTGTCATTGCGTCAGCAGTGATAATAGCATGAGTATGGTCGGCAGTTGCGATAATCACACCGTCGATAGATTTACCCATTTCATCATACATCTTACGATAGTCCCAGTATTTTTTAGCCTTGGGGAATTCGTCGAACACGCCTTTTGCGTACTTCCAATCCACATCACAAAGAGCCACAATATTTTCAGTGCCCTTTACGTGATTAATGTTGGCATGTCCCATGCCACCAATACCCACAGCTGCAAGATTCAGTTTATCAGTAGGCGAAATATGCCCGTGACTCATACCTAAAATTGTACTGGGAGCAATGGTTATACCTGCTAAAGCAGCGGCTCCCGTTTTGAGAAACTTTCTCCTCGAAATGTTTGACATGATTTTATTTGTTTAAGGGTTAATAATCTTTGGAAGGTTGCCGTGCAACAATCCATATCCATTTTTCATGTTTTTTCTTCGTTCGCGTATTTGCTCCAAAGTGCGCAAATTACCAATAGCGGGCAAATCGTGTTTGCGGGTATCTTTCAAGAATGTCCACGCATATTCGGATGCAATAGCCGAATCGCGCATTAACGGTAATCGTGAACTGCGTTTTCCGGTTTCTACCGAATCAGCAAACAGGTCACACAACACGTCTATATTCTTGCCGCCAAAAGGTTTCTCTACACGGATGGTCTGATTGACACCGTGCAGGTCGACAACAGCAGTATTGAAGTCATGCGTCATACGCACAACCCCTTTTGTACCTATAATATCTACATACGAGTTATGTATCTGGTCTTTAGATAATTGCCCGTAAACAAATCCCTGGGTAATATCAAAAACGACCCCGTTTTGAAAAGTTCCGTGACATTGCACCCACCAAGGATCTTTGTAGTTCCACATATTCACTCCCTGGGCATTCCATGTTCTATAATCACATCCTGCATACCAACGGGTAATATCTACGTAGTGCATTCCACAATCATGGAAAGCAGGTCCCTCATACTCATGACCTTCACCTGGTGCCAAGCCGGGAGTCATGTGACAAATACGAATAATAGCCAGCTCTCCGATTTCCCCTTGCTGGATATATTCCTTCATTAAATTATGATACCAGGAATTTCGCAGATACAAGTTTACCGTAGAAATGAGGTTTGTGTTTTCTGTCATTTCTACGACTTTCCACTCATTTTCCATTGTATCTGCAACTGGTTTTTCTGAAATAATGTGTTTACCGTAACGAATAGCTTTTTCTATTTGTTCCATCCGCGAGTCAGCCAAAGTGAAAAGCCCGACTACCTGCACACTTTCATCCTCAAAAATCTTTTGATTATCTTCTAATATAATAGAGTTAGGAGAAAGCTTCTTGGCTAACTGACGTGATGCCGGATTAGTATCACAAATATAAGCAATATTCCACCGATCACTTTTAGTCATCGCTTCCCAGTAGAATCTTCCCATCCTACCAAAACCGATAATTCCAACTTTAATTCTCGTGTCTACTGAAGATTGCGTGTTCATAATTAAACATAGTGAATTTAAGTACAAATAATAGATAAAACATCAACTTCTAACTACCAAACTGATGAGCTAAAAACTGATATTGCAAATCTAGCCAAATAAATAACGGCTTATTTGACTTACACTACTTTATGTAGATATAAAATTAGTTCTTTTTACTATTAATCAACAACTTAGCCAACTTGACACATCAAAAAAATGTAGATGATTTGGAAAGTATTATAATGTTAAAATGATAATTATGTCTCTTGTGTTGAACTAATTTTCATAATTTCATTCTCAAATTCATCCCTGTCGACGGCTGCCTTATTTCTCATTTTCGTACGATAATTATAAACCGTACTTGTAGAGCAACGGAGAAAGTTCGCTATCTTTCCACTATCCGTAATACCCAAGCGTAATAAAGCATAAATACGAAGTTCTCTATTCAATAAAGCATCCGGTTTTAAAATAATTTTCTCTTCATCTTTTAACAGAGCGTTAAAATCAGAAACAAAAGTAGGATACAAACCCAAGAAGACCTTATCAAAACGAGTGTATAAAGCGCTAAGTTCATCGTCGATAAGCGCAGATGATTTTAGCTTCTTAATCAGTTCATCATAGTATTTATTAATAGCTATTTTATACAGCATATTCTGATATTTCTCCATTTTATGGATATAGCTAAAGCATACGTCAAAGAATTCGGCTATATAATACTCCTTTATACTATTAATTTCGCACAACTGATTATTTGTATCATTCAGTTGGCTGTTCATGCTATTCAGTTTGTTGTTCAATCGCAAAAGTTCCTCATTACTCTGTGCCAATGCCTGTTTTATTTTCAACGTCTTTTTCATCTGAATATAGATGAAAAGCACCAACAGGACTAAAAGAAAAAGGATAATACTTGTAGAAATAAGAAAAGTAGTCAGATGCGACCGTGATCTGGCCTGCTCCGCCTGATAAGCTGTATTAATAATAGAATTGAATTTATAAATTTCGATGGCACGGAAATGAATACCGGAAGATATAACGTCATCGATAGCAGACTGTGTAAATTTAAAGGCATCAGCTAAATTCTGTTCATCATAGGCTATCAATGCAAGAGATTGCAGGGATGCATTTTCCCGCGTAGCATTCCGGGTATCGGCTATTGCCGACAACATCAGGTATTTTTTTTCCTCATCATACTTTTTCTGATGGTGACATAACCTAGAATACGAATGAGTTATCATGGCATAATTAGGCGTCCCCACTTCTTCAATCTCCAACAGTTCCTTAAAAATCTCTTTCGATTTCAGTGTATCACGCCAAATATAATAAGAAGCCTGGGACATTCGATAATCCCAAGAAGTGTGGTCAATGAGGGCAAACAACGAATCCTGGTAAGCAGCCTGCTGCTTGCCATACAGATTATTGGCGACAGAAATCGAATAGTGTCCCCAAAAACTGGAATAAGTTTGATAATAGTTTATTAATAAATCTCTGGGAAGTTCTGAAGTCTTTATACTTTTCAAAATAATCTCCGCTTCGCGGAACCTGCCACACATCGAATATAAAAGACCAAGATTTAAAAACGACTGATTGGTGAAATAGGGTTTATTCAGCCGACGGGAAATCTCAATATTACGATCAACATAATGGATGGCTGAATCAATATGAAACTTTTTATATTCGTTATATAACCGTAGATTGATTCTATATTCTCCTTCAAGAGTCAAACCGGGACTTTTCAACATACATTTTATCCGGTTTATCCGATCCTCTTTCTCTTTAACAAAGACGTGTTTTTCATCTATCACTCTACGCAAAGAATCAGTCAATAATTTCAACTCATTATTTGCATAAAGAACACTGCCAATTCCCAAAGCAATCAGCAGAAGCAAAAACCTCTTCTTTAGAAAACAACAGTTGAATTTCATAATAGTAATAGCAAAGATAACAAAAAAAGCGATTTATTCATTCAGAACAAATCGCTTTTCATATATGAAGTAAATTTGCTCTTATTCAGCAACTACCTCGAAAGGAATTTCTACCGAAACTTCCTTGTGAAGCTTAACGATAGCCTTGTAGCTACCAACTTCTTTCACAGCGTCTTTTACAACGATGATCTTTCTGTCAACTTCATGACCCAGTTTAGACAATGCTTCAGCAATCTGGATGTTACCAACAGAACCGAAGATAGTACCGGTTGAGCTAACTTTAGTTGCGATAGTCAAAGAAACGCCTTCCAACTTAGCAGCCATAGCTTCAGCATCTTTCTTGATTTTCTCAAGTTTGTGAGCGCGCTGTTTCAGTTCTTCAGCCAACATTTTCTTTGCAGAAGGAGAAGCGATGATAGCTTTTCCAGTCGGGATCAGATAATTACGACCGTATCCGGATTTCACGTTTACGATATCGTTCTTATAACCCAAGTTTACTACGTCTTCTTTCAATATAATTTCCATACTTTTCC
>OGOD01001792.1_pt1 | contig 12272 bp, 8 predicted proteins | sample 1573631 | NCBI WGS metagenome assembly OGOD01 (sample SAMEA2581895, study PRJEB24529) | metagenome | biome: Human gut stool | place: China | collected 2011
CCAGTCATCATAGTCGGGCGCGCGCCCGTCGTGGGGCTGGCCGCTCTTGAGCCTGCCGCCGATCTGCATGATGCAGACGGTTCCATGCTCTTTGGCAAAGGCATTCTCGCGCTGCTTCGGCGTGAAGTCCGGGTACCTGTCCTCGAGCTCCTGCGTCGTGATAAATGCCACCTCGCGGCCCAGGTGGATGTTGTTTTTCAGCTCGGGGAACTTCCAGCGCAGCTCGTCAGACGTTGCGCAGACAGCGTCCACGATGTCCCGCACGGTCTCCTGCAGAAATTCCAGCGTGCGCTGGTCGGCAGTGATAACGCGCTCCCAGTCCCACTGGTCCACGTAGATGCTGTGCAGGTTGTCCAGCTCCTCGTCGCGGCGGACGGCGTTCATATCGGTCACAATGCCCTGACCAGGGCGGAAGCCGTACTTGTACAGGGCGTAGCGCTTCCACTTAGCCAGACTGTGGACGACCTCTGCCTGCTCGTTCAGGCTGGGCACATCGAACGAAACAGGGCGCTCGACGCCGTTCAGGTCATCGTTCAGGCCGCTGCCCTGCATGACAAACAGGGGAGCCGTGACGCGCTTGAGGTGCAGCGCCATGCAGAGCTTCTCCTGAAAGATCGTCTTGATGAGGCCGATGGCCTTCTGGGTGTCATACAAACCCAGAAGGCTTTGGTATCCTTCCGGAATGGTAATGTGACTCATAATACATCCTCCTATTTCTTTCCCGGTGTATGGTTTTATGCCTTGGCGAACTGGCTCTCGTACAGCTGCTTGTAGAAGCCGCCCTGCGCCAGCAGTTCTTTGTGGGTTCCGCGCTCAATGATGTTTCCGGCCTTCATGACCAGGATCTGGTCAGCATTCTTGATGGTAGACAGGCGATGGGCCACGATAAAGCTCGTGCGGCCCTTCATCAGTTCCTCAAAGGCATCCTGCACCAGCACCTCGGTACGGGTGTCGATGCTGGACGTTGCCTCATCCAGAATCAAAATCGGCGGGCGTCGCAGCATGACACGGGCAATGCAGAGCAGCTGCCGCTGGCCCTGGCTGATGTTGCCGCCGTCCTCGGCTACCTGCGTGTCGTACCCGTTGGGCAGGCGGCAGATAAAGCTATGGGCGTGCGCCTTCTTGGCCGCGGCGATGATCTCCTCGCGGGTCGCATCCGGCTTGCCGTAGGCGATATTCTCCGCAATCGTACCGGCCTTCAACCAGGTCTCCTGCAGCACCATGCCCAGGTTGCCGCGCAGGCTGTCGCGGGTCACATTGTCGATGGAATACCCGTCGACGCGCAGCGTACCGCCGTTGATCTCATAAAACCGCATCAGCAGATTGACCAGTGTCGTCTTGCCGCAGCCCGTGGGGCCGACCAGTGCAATGCGCTGACCCGGCGCAACCTTTAGGTTCATATCCTCGATCAGCGGCACATCGTCCATATAGCGGAACCTGACGTGGTCAAACTCCACGCTGCCCGCGCCGTGGGGCAGGGCAACAGCATCCGGGCCATCGGGCACGATGGGCGTCTCGTCAATCAGGTCAAACACGCGCTGCGCACAAGCCAGCGCGTTCTGCAGTTCGGTCATAACGTCCGAAATGTCATTGAACGGCTTCGTGTACTGGTTGGCGTAGTTCAGAAAGACTGACAGCTGGCCCACCGTGATGCCGCCAGCAATGGCGACGAACGCACCCAGCACGCCGACGGCGGCGTAGACCAGCGCATTCACAAAGCGGGTGCAGGGGTTCGTGGTCGAGGAGAAGAACGTCGCCTTGACGCCGCACTTCTGCAAATCGAGGTTGATCTTATCGAAGCGTTCCTCGGCGCGGCGCTCATAGCCGAACGCGCGGACAAGATGCTCGTTGCCGACCAGTTCTTCGACCAGACTCGTCATTTCGGCGCGGGTCTCGCTCTGCACCTTGAACATAGAATAGGTGTGGGTGGCAATGAACCGCGCGACGAAAATCGACAGCGGCGTCAGCGCCACAACGACCAGCGCAATGCGCCAGTCGATGAACAGCATGACTCCCAGCGTGCCCAAAATCGTCAGAACGCCGGTGAACAGCTGGGTAAAGCCCATCAGCAGACCGTCGCTGAACTGCTCCACGTCGGTGGTAATGCGGCTGATAGCATCACCAGGGCGGTGGGCGTCCATATATTTGAGCGGCAGAATCTCCAGCTGGCCAAACGCACGGACACGCATATCACGCACGACCTGAAAGGTAATGCGGTTATTGACGACATTCATCAGCCACTGGGCCAGCGCTGTGCAGGCAATCGTGGCAGCCATCGCTATCGCAATTTTGCCAAGGCCCGCAAAATCAACCTGACCGGGTCCCAGGATCAAATCCACGGCCTTACCGGACAGTACCGGGGCCAGCAGAGTCGTGACCACTGTGATCAGCGCAAAGGTCAGCGTCAGGATGACCATGCCGGTGTAGGGGCGGATCAGCTTCAGGACGCGATGGATCGTATTCTGGTCCAGCTTTTGCTTTGTCTTGCTCATAGCGTCTTTGCCACCTCCTCCTTGCTCAACTGGCTCAGGCAGATTTCCTTATAGACCTCGCAGCTGCGCAGCAGCTCGGCATGGGGCGCGTCGCCAACCAGCTTACCGTCATCCAGCACCAGAATGTGGTCGGCGCGCTGCACGCTGGCCGCGCGCTGGGAGATGATAAACACGGTCATGCCGTGCGTTTCCTCTTTGATTGCCTTGCGCAGGGCAGCGTCCGTTGCGAAATCCAGCGCCGAGGCACTGTCATCCAGAATCAGGATCTTCGGCTTTGGTACAAGCGCGCGGGCAATCGTCAGGCGCTGGCGCTGGCCGCCGGAGAAGTTGCGGCCCGCGGTCTCCACCGGCGCATCCAGCATGCCGGGTTTGCCGCGGACAAACTCCGCCGCCTGGGCTATCTCCAGCGCCTGCCAGATTTCCTCGTCGGAAGCTCCGGGGGCGGCCCACTGCATATTGTCGCGGATCGTACCTGTAAACAGCACGGCCTGCTGGGGCACGACGCCCACCAGCCTGCGCAGCTGTGCAAAGCTGTACTGCTTTACATCATGGCCGAACAGCGCAACGCCGCCGTTGTCGGCATCGTAGAAGCGGCAGACCAGGTCGATCAGCGTCGATTTGCCGCTGCCCGTACCGCCGATGACGCCGATGGTCTCACCGGGCCTGGCCGTGAACGTGATGTCCGTCAGGCTCGGTGCGCCGGCATCCTTGTAGGTGAAGGTGACGTGCTCAAACTTAGCCGCCTCTACAGCGTCGTTCACAGTCAGCTCTGCCGTGCCGGGATCCTGCATCGTCGTGTGGGTGTTCAGAATCTCATTGACGCGCATGCCGCTGGCCAGTGCGCGGGTGACCGAAACGACCAGATCCGCCAGACGCAGCAGGCTCAGCAGAATCTGGCTCATATAGTTGATAAGGGCAATGACCTCGCCCTGCGTCAGCTTACCGGCATCGACCTCCACACCGCCGCGCAGCAGCAGTGCCACAACAGCCAGATTGACGACGAGATAGGTCAGCGGGTTCATCAGCGCCGAAATACGGCCTGCCGCAAATTGCAGCTTTTTCAGGTGGTCATTTGTCTCCACAAAAGCGGCCAGCTCGTCCGCCTGGCGGGCAAAGGCACGCACCACGCGCGCGCCGACGTAGTTTTCGCGCGTCAGCAGCGTCACACGGTCCAAGCCGTTCTGGGCCTCATGGTAGATGGGCACGGTCACGCGCATGATGGCCCATATAATAAGCGACACCATGATCGTAACACCGATGAAAAGCAGCGTCAGCTTCGGACTGATGGAGAACGCCATAATAAGCGCGCCGATCACGATGAACGGCGAGCGCAGCAGCAGACGCAGCGTCAGGTTGACGCCGTTCTGTACCTGATTGATGTCGCTCGTCATGCGGGTGACAAGCGTCGGGGTGCCGATGCCGTCCAGCTCGCTGTAGCTCAGCGTGCCAATATGGCGGAACAGGTCCTTGCGCAATGCCGTGCCAAAGCCTAGCGCCGCCTTTGCGGAGAACCACTGTGCCGTCAGGCTGCTGGCCAAGCCGATAGCAGCCAGCAGGACCAGCAGGCCGCAGCGCGTCCAGATGAAGGCTGCATCCTCGTTTTTGATGCCCGTGTCGATGATGCTGGCAATGACCAGCGGCACAAACAATTCAAAACAGGCTTCCAGCATCTTGAAAAGCGGCGCTAACAGGGCTTGCTTCTCATAGCCCTTGATGTAGCGCATCAATTTGTGCATTGAAAACCACCTCATACGTAAAAATAAAAACAATCAGCTTATTATACCACGGTTTTCTCAATTTGTCTTGCAGAATCCCCCAGATTTCGATGATTATTTATTGGCCCGGCGTCTATACTTTCAATGGGTACTTTTCAGAGGAGGATTTGCAGATGTTCTGGGTCTACAGATATAAAGGTTTTTCCTTCACGGCGGCACGCACCGTGCACACGGCGCTGGTGCTGGCGGGGCAGCAGGGGTGCAGCCAGGCGGATACCGGCCATTTGCTGCTGGCGCTGGTGCAGACAGCACAGGGGACAGCGGCGGATTTTCTGCGCCGCAAGCGGGTGACATCCACCGCCCTGGCAGAGCATACCGCCGCCCACGCGCTGGGCCGTCCGCGCCGCCTGCACAGCCGGGACCTTGCCCCCGAGCTGAGCAAGGCCATGGAGTTTGCCGTGCTGGGTGCGCACGCGGCCAGTGCCGCCAGGGCGGAGAACGAGCACCTGCTCTGCGCCATCCTCGAGGATTCGTCCTGCACGGCCAGCCGGTGGCTGGCGGCTCTGGGCATCGAGCTGCCGCAGGCCGCGCGGGAATGCCGCCAGCTTTCCGGTCAGCTTGTGCTGCCCGCCCAGCCGCGGATGGCTGCCTCCCGCACGGGCCGCCCCAGCGATAAATATGGCCGCGACCTGACGCGCCTCGCACAGGAGGGGCGGCTCGACCCGGTGCTCTGCCGTGATGCCGAGCTGGATCGCATGATTGAAATTCTCTGCCGCCGCCAGAAAAACAACCCCTGTCTCCTGGGTGAGCCGGGTGTCGGCAAGTCTGCGCTGGCGGAGGCACTGGCGCAGCGGATCGCCGCGGGGCAGATCACCCCGGCACTGCGCGGCAAGCGGGTGCTGGCGCTGGACATGGCGTCGATGGTCGCGGGCACCAAATATCGCGGCGACTTTGAGGAGCGGTTCAAAAACCTGTTGGAAGAACTGTACCGTGACCGCTCAACGATTTTGTTTATCGATGAAATCCACATCATTGCCGGGGCCGGGGCGGCGGAGGGAGCCATTGACGCCGCCAGCATCTTAAAGCCGATGCTGGCACGCGGCGAAATTCAGCTCATAGGCGCGACCACGCCTGAGGAATACCGCAAAACCATCCAGAAGGATTCCGCGCTCGAGCGCCGCTTTGGAAGGGTCATGGTCGAGGAGCCCACCCCTGCTGCCGCGGAAACGATTCTGGCCGGACTGATGCCGCGGTATGAGCGCTATCACGGTGTCAGCATCCCGCCCGAGGCCATCCACGCCGCGGTGGAGCTGAGCGTGCGTTACCTGCCCGGACGGTATCTGCCCGACAAGGCCATTGACCTGCTGGACGAAGCCGCCGCGGCTCGCCGCATTGCCGATGCCAGCGGGGGCCGCCGGGCACTGACCCCCGCCGATATTGCAAGGGTCGTCAGCAAGGCCAGCGGCGTGCCCGCAGAGCGCGTGGGCGAAGCCGAGAGGGAGCGGCTTGCTAATTTGGAACAGCGCCTTGCCGCCGAGGTCATCGGCCAGCCGCAGGCCGTGGCCGCCGTAGCATCTGCCATCCGACGCAGCCGCACCGGCCTGCGGGAGAGCGGGCGGCCCATCGGAGCTATGCTGTTCCTCGGGCCGACGGGCGTCGGCAAGACCCAGCTGGCACGCACGCTGGCAAAATGCTGGTTCGGCAGCGAAAAAGCCCTGCTGCGCTTTGACATGTCGGAGTATATGGAGCGGCATACCGTCGCGCGGCTGCTCGGCGCGCCGCCGGGCTATGTCGGCCACGACGAGGGCGGCCAGCTGACCGAGGCCGTGCGCCGCCGCCCGTACAGTGTTGTCTTATTTGATGAAATCGAAAAGGCGCACAGCGACATCCAGAACCTGCTGCTGCAAATCTTGGAGGACGGCAATCTGACCGACTCCCAGGGACGCCGGGCAGATTTTTCCAACACGATTATTTTGCTCACCTCCAATCTGGGTGCGCGGTGTCTGTCCGGGCAGACGTCGCCGCTGGGCTTTGGGGCCGCCGCTGCCGAGACCCGGCGCCGCGGCCAGCAGGCCATCCAGGAGGCTAAGGAGTTTTTCCGCCCCGAGCTGATGGGGCGCCTGGATGAGACCGTCCTCTTTGACCCGCTCGGCCCGGAGCAGCTGGCCGGGATCGCAGACCGGCTGCTTGTCGAGCTTGAGCAGCGCGCGGCCCGGCAGGGCTACACGCTGCACCACACGCCCGCCGCAGCCAAGGTGCTGGCCGGGGACAAGGTGCCGCCCTACGGTGCGCGGGAGCTGCGCCGCACCGTCAGCCGTGCCGTGGAGCAGGCCCTTGCAGACCGCATCGCTGCCGGTACAGCCCACCCCGGCACCGTTTACACCGCCGATGTGGACGCCGACGGGCACATTATCCTGACCGAGGATACACTGGCGGCGTGCGTGTAGCATAAACAAAACGAGGTACCTGCTTTCAGTGGCAGATACCTCGTTTTGCTTATTGCTTATTATAATTGTTGTAAAAAGGAAAAATCCTCAATCCTTCACATACAGCCCGCAATGGCATGCCCCGTGGTAGTCCGGGTCGGCCAGCTGCTCCTTGAACTCCTTGCAGATGCAGATATTCTCCGGAATGTGCTGCAAGCGGCAGGGGCAGTAGCCGCCCGTGCGCTTGAGGCCCTCGCGGATGGTTTTGACGATTTCCTCATTAGGGTTCAGGTGAAATTTCGGCTTTTCCATAGTGTTACCTCGTTTACGGTTTTACGCGGAACTCCTGCTCGCAGTAGATGCAGCGATAGCGTCCGCTCGGCGTCAGGGCAAAGATGTGGTCACAGCCCTCCTCGATAGAAGTGATGCAGCGCGGGTTCGTGCATTTGATGACGTTGACCAGCCGCTTGGGCTGCTCGGGGTGTTTCTTCTCCGTCACCCTGCCGTTCCGGATAAAGGTGATGGAGATTTTCGGGTCGACATAGGCGAGAACGTCAAAGCTCATCTCGCTGACATCGCCCTCGATCTTTATTATGTCCTTTTTTCCGTCCTTTTGGCTGCGGACGTTCTGCAAAAGGGCCACGCTGGCATTGTTCAGCTTTTCCAGCTCCATCATGTGGTAGAGCGCCAGACCCGTGCCTGCGGTAATGTGGTCAATGACCACGCCGTTCTGGATTTCATCAACCTTCAACATTGAACGCTACCTCCCCGGTCTTGGGGTCTTTGAGACCCAGCAAAGTCATGATCAGCGCCATGCGCATATAGACGCCGTTCTGCACCTGGTCAAAGTACGCTGCGCGCGGGTCGTCATCCACGTCCAGCGTGATCTCATTCACACGAGGCAGGGGATGCAGCACCGGCATATCCGCGGGGGCCAGAGCCAGCTTTTCCTTTGTCAGGACATAGCTGTTTTTCAGGCGGATGTAATCTTCTTCATTAAAGAACCGCTCACGCTGGACGCGGGTCATGTAGAGGACGTCCAAATCGGGCAGAGCCTCCTCCATGCTGCGTGTCTCAACATAGGGGATGTTGTTAGGCTCGAGGATCTCGCTGATGATGTAATCCGGCACGCGCAGCTCCTCGGGTGAGATGAGCACAAACTTCATGCCCGGCAGACGGGACAGGCTCTTGATCAGGCTGTGCACCGTGCGGCCAAACTTGAGGTCACCGCAGAAGCCGATGGTCAGATGATCCAAGTGCCCCTTGCGCTGGCGGATCGTCATCATGTCCAGCAGCGTCTGGGTGGGGTGGCTGTGGCCGCCGTCACCGGCGTTGATGACCGGAATGCGGCTGTAGCGGGACGCGCGCAGCGGTGCTCCTTCCTTGGGGTGGCGCATGGCGGCAATGTCTGCCACACAGCTGATCACGCGGATGGTATCGGCTACGGTCTCGCCCTTGGAGGCGCTGGAAACACCGGCATCGGGGAAGCCCAGCACCTGACCGCCCAGGTTCAGCATGGCCGCCTCAAACGAAAGACGGGTACGGGTGCTCGGTTCGTAGAACAGTGTTGCCAGCCGCTTACGGGCAGCTACATCTTTATAGGCAGCCGGGTCATCATGGATACGGTCTGCAAGGTCCATCAGGCTGAGCGTTTCTTCCAGCGTGAAATCCGCCGGGTCGATCAAATGTCTCATACACAATCCCCTTTGTTTACTCTATTTATTCCAAACGGCGCTGTGCCGTTCAAAATCAAATCAGCTTGCGCACCATCGCAAAGTCAAAGAAATCCGTATAGCAGGTCTGGCAGCAAAGCACCGGCTTGCAGGTGCGGGAATAGCAGATCTCATCCAGCTGCAAAAGCGCCTGCTCCGGGCGCAGCCCCAGCTGGCGGCGGATGCCGGGCACCCCCTGTACGGCTTGCAGCGTCGTCAGCGTCTCGGTGACCTCCACATGGCAGTGCTGCTCCACGATCTCAAAAATCGGGCGGCTGAAATCGATCGTATCCAGCCGCTTGCCGCCAAACAGCGCCAGCGGCAGAATATCGGTGGAGTAGAGCACCGGCGTTTCATCGGCCAGTACCCGGCGGCGCACAAACACAAGTGTGTGCTCGCACTCCGGGTCAAGGCCGAGCTTTGCGGCCAGCTCCGGCATGGCAGTCTCCCGCGTGACCATCAGGTTATCGCTGTGGGGCACGCGGCCTATTGAGCGGATCATGCGGTTGAATTCCAGCTTCTGGTCCATGCGGTTCTCGACCTGGACCACATCGCGGTTGACAAGGGTGCCGATGCCGCGCACACGCTCCACATAGCCGTCGCGCTCCAGATCGCTCAGGGCATCGCGCACCACGGTGCGGCTCACGCCCAGAACATCGGCCAGCTCCAGCTCGCTGGGCAGCTGCGCGGCGTCTGCATAGCGTCCGCGGCGCAGCTCCTCCAGCAGGCGCCGGGCTGCCTGCTGGCTGCGCAGCTCACCGCCCAGGCGGTTTTCCGTCGTTTTATTCATGCAAAGATTCCTTTCGTGCCCGGCATACGTCCGCCAGGCAGCATTTGTCGCAGTAGGGCTTGGTGCGGGCTGTGCACACGGCGCGGCCATGGTCCACCAGCCGGTGGCAGAAGCCGTTGCCCTCCGCAGGCGGGATGATCTTCCACAGCTCCCGCTCGACCTTGGCCGGCTCCTTGACGTTGTCCACCAGCCCGATGCGGTTGCACAGCCGGATGCAATGGGTGTCCGTCACGATGGCAGGCTTGCCGAATACGTCCCCCATGATCAGATTCGCACTCTTGCGGCCCACGCCGGGCAGGGCAAGCAGCGCGTTGAAATCATCCGGCACATGGCAGTCGTACCTGTCGCGCAGCATCCGCATACAGGCTGAAATATCCCGTGCCTTGCTGTGGCCCAGCCCGCATGGCTTGACGATGGCCTCAATATCCGCAGGATCCGCTGCAGCCAGTTCTTTTACGCCGGGGTACTTGGCAAACAGCTCCTGCACCACCACGTTTACGCGGGCATCGGTGCACTGGGCCGCCAGCCGCACCGACACAAGCAGCTGCCACGCATGGTCATAATCCAGCGTGCAGTCGGAATCGGGATATTCTGCCTTCAGGCGCGCAATACAGATCGCAGCCAGCTCTTGTTTGGTCACAGCATTTTCTCCGTTTCAATCCTTTTCTCTTGATTCTACCACGCCGAGCCGTTATAATCAAGTATAGAAGTATGATGTTTTGGTACACTATCTCAAACTTATCTAAAAAAAGGAACGCAAAATGGAACCATTGGCACAGCGTCTGCGCCCGCGCACCCTGGATGAGGTCTGCGGCCAGCAGCATCTACTCGGCAAAAATCAGGTTTTCCGCCGCACTGTCGAGAGCGGCAAGATTCCCAACATGATCTTCTACGGCCCGTCCGGCGTCGGCAAAACCACCGTTGCCAGTATCATTGCAGCGGGCAGCGGTATGCAGCTGCACAAGCTCAACGGCACGACGGCCTCGACGAGCGACATCAAGTCGGTGCTCGCGGACATCGGCACACTCGGCGCGTCGGGCGGCATTCTTTTATATCTTGACGAGATACAATATTTTAACAAGCGTCAGCAGCAGAGCCTTCTGGAATGTGTGGAGCAGGGTACCGTCACCCTGATTGCCTCCACCACCGAGAATCCCTACTTTTATGTATATAACGCGCTTCTGTCCCGCTGCACGGTGTTTGAGTTCAAATCCCTGACCACCGACGACATCCGCACCGGGCTGCGCAGCGCCGCTGCGCGCCTCGGGGCTGAGGACAAGTCTCCCGTGCTCATTCCCGACGACGCGCTGGAATACCTGGCCCAGAGTGCGGGCGGCGATATGCGCAAGGCGCTGGGCAATCTGGAATTTGCCGTCACCGCTGCACCCGTAGAAAACGGCAGCCGCACGATCACACTGGACATGGTGCAGCAGGTCGCCGTGCGCACGGCCATGCGGTATGATAAGCTCGGCGACGACCACTATGACATCGTCTCGGCCTACCAGAAGTCGATGCGCGGCTCCGACCCAGACGCGGCGCTGCACTATCTGGGCCGTCTGCTGGAAGCGGGTGACCTGCCCAGCGCCTGCCGCCGTTTGATGGTCTGCGCGTGCGAGGATGTCGGCCTGGCCTGGCCGCAGATCATCCCCATCGTCAAGGCCGCTGTTGACATTGCCAACGCCGTCGGTCTGCCGGAGGCCCGTCTGCCGCTGGCGGATGCCGTGGTGCTGGTGGCTACCGCGCCCAAGTCCAACTCCGCCCACGACGGCATCAATGCCGCCATTGCGGACATTCAGGCCGGGCGCACCGGGCCCATCCCGCGCCAGCTGCAAAACAAGCACTACGACGGCGCGGACGCCAAGGTCAAGGGGCAGCACTACCTCTACCCGCATGACTACCCCAACCACTGGACCGCCCAGCAATACCTGCCCGACGCCATCAAGGACCGGCAGTACTATGTCCCCGGCGATAATAAAAACGAGCAGGCTTTCGCACAATACTGGAAAAAAACCAAAGGAGAACTGTAATCATGCCCAACCTCCGCTGCGAAGCCATTGCCTTCCCGTCGTCGGACGGAAAGCACACCTCCTCCGCATTCCTCTACACCGTACCCGGCCAGCCTGTGCGGGCTGTCCTTCAGCTCAGCCACGGCATGTGCGAATATGTGCGCCGCTATGAACCGATGGCCGAGTTCTACGCTGCCCACGGCATTGCGCTGGCGGGCAACGACCACCTTGGCCACGGTGACACCGCCCAGGCAGGGGAGCACGGCCACTACGGTGAGCCGAATGGCCGTTGCCACCTCCTGAACGACCTGCACACGATGAACCGTATCCTGCACGAGCGCTTTCCCGATACGCCCATCATCCTCTACGGCCACAGCATGGGCAGCTTTTACGCGCGCTGGTACGCCGAGAAGTGGCCGGAAAGCATCACGGCGCTGGTCATTTCCGGCACGGCAGGCCCCAGCCTTATGAATGTCGTCGGCCAGCGGCTGGCCGGGCTGATTGCCCGCGTCAAGGGGCCGCGCTATGTCTCGCCGCTGATGGTCAAGCTGAACTTCGGCAGCTATTGCAGGAAAATCGAGAACGCGCAGTCGCCCAATGCCTGGCTTTCCCGCGATAAAAGCGTTGTGAAAGCCTATGACGCCGACGGGCTGTGCACCTTCCGGTTTACCGCTGCGACCTACCGCGAGATGCTCGCGACGCTCAACCACGTCAGCACAAAGGCGTGGGCACAGGCTATTGACAAGGATCTGCCCGTGCTGCTGATTGCCGGTGACTGCGACCCCGTCGGCGGCTACGGCAGCGGCGTGCGCAAGGTCTGGGCCATGCTGGGCGACGCCGGTGTCAGGGATCTGACCTGCCAGATTTTTGAAGGAGGCCGCCACGAGCTGCACAACGAAACAAACCGCGACGAGGTGTTCGACTACGTGTTGACATGGATCGAGGATCATATTTCCTGACGTTGTATCATACAATATTTCCTCCGCCAGCCCGGCGGGGGATTTTTTTTATTTTTTCTATTGACAAAGCTGTATCCCGCGTGTATTATTGTATTAAGCTCTTAACACAATAATACAAAAGGAGTCCTGCAAATAAAAGTCAATAGGTTTTGCAGAAAAAGTCCAAAAAAAT
>OGOD01001795.1_pt1 | contig 12248 bp, 8 predicted proteins | sample 1573631 | NCBI WGS metagenome assembly OGOD01 (sample SAMEA2581895, study PRJEB24529) | metagenome | biome: Human gut stool | place: China | collected 2011
AGATTATTATGGGTATTGAGGAGGAGTTTGATATTGAGATTCCTAATGATGCTGCTGAAAATATTTCAACTGTAGCAGATGCTGTTGAGCAGATTAAGAATGCACTTAACTAATAAGAGCAGATAAGCTTAGATTTTATTAAGAAAAAGAAGCCCATCATAGGTGGGCTCTTTTTCTTAATTAGTGAATTAGCAGGAAAAAACGGAGGCGCATGGAGTAGAGCTATGACTGATACACAGTTAGAAAAATTTGAGAAGATTATTGGTTATGAGTTTAAAAATAAGAGACTGCTTGAAAGAGCGCTCACACACAGCTCATACTGTAACGAGATTAAAAGACTTAAGAATCAGAGCAATGAGCGCCTTGAGTTCTTAGGCGATGCGGTACTCGAAGTTACTGTCAGCGACTATCTTTTTGAAAAATATCCTGATAAGACAGAAGGAGAGCTTACGAAGCTTCGTGCCAGCATAGTATGTGAGCCGACGCTTGCACTGTGCAGCAGGCAGATTAAGCTTGGTGAGTGGATACTTTTAAGCAAAGGAGAAGAGCATACCGGAGGAAGGAATAGAGATTCCATAACATCAGATGCGATGGAGGCAGTTATCGGAGCTATATATCGTGATGGTGGATTTGAACCGGCACAGAATTATATCAGAAAGTTCATTCTCGATGATATAGACAATAAAAAGCTGTTCTATGACAGCAAGACAATATTACAGGAGCTTCTTCAAAAGGATAGTGGCTTTGAACCGGAATATGAGATTACCGGTGAGAGTGGTCCTGACCATGACAAGCATTTCACGGCTATTGTCAAATGTGACAAAAATGTGATTGGTGAAGGTGAAGGACATACCAAGAAAGCTGCACAGCAGGCAGCAGCATACAATGCTATTTTAAAAATAAGACAGCAGAAATAAGGATATTAAAATTATGTATTTGAAATCCATAGAGGTACAGGGATTTAAGTCTTTTGCCAACAGATTAGTATTTGAATTTCATAATGGCATAACAGGTATTGTAGGGCCTAACGGAAGCGGTAAAAGCAATATAGGAGATGCAGTAAGGTGGGTGCTCGGTGAGCAGAGTGCCAAGCAGCTTCGAGGTGGCAAGATGGAGGATGTTATTTTTGCCGGTACGGAGCTTCGTAAGCCTGTAAGTTATGCATCAGTGGCTATAACTATCGACAATTCAGACCATGCCCTTCCGATCGACTTTGATCAGGTAACTATTACAAGAAAAGTATTCCGCTCAGGTGAGAGCGAATATCTTATGAATGGCTCAGCTTGCAGGCTCAGGGATATCAATGAGCTTTTTTATGATACCGGAATCGGCAAGGAAGGCTATTCCATTATCGGACAGGGTCAGATTGACAGAATACTCAGCGGTAAACCTGAAGAGCGCAGGGAACTTTTTGACGAAGCGGCAGGTATTGTAAAGTTTAAAAGGCGAAAAGCGGCTGCACAGAAGAAGCTTGACGATGAGAGCAACAATCTTGTGCGTGTCAATGATATTTTAGCTGAGCTTGAAAAGCAGGTAGGTCCGCTCGAACATCAGGCAGAGAAGGCTAAGCAGTTTTTAAAGCTTCGAGATGAACTGAAGAAGAATGATGTGAATCTTTTTCTTATTGAGGCGGATGAGTTTAAAGCAGAGCTTGAAAAGTTTAACGAAGCATTTTCTGTTGCAGATACAGAATTAAAGGCAGCGCAGGGCGAATTTGAAAAGTCAGGCGTGGAATATGATGCGAACGAAGCGAAGCTTGCAGATTTAAATCATACGATTGAGGAAAACAGCGGCATTGCAAATCAGGCACAGATAGATAAGAACAGGCTTTCAAGCCAGATAGATTTGTTAAATGAGCAGATTAAGTCTGTGCTTGCGAGTGATGAGCAGTTTAACAGGCGGCTTGATGCGATAAATGAACGTCTGTTAGATTATGATGAAGAAAAGAAAAGACTTATAGCTGACAGATTTAAGCTGACAGACCACCTTGATGATATTAAGTCAGAATGCAGCGAGATGGACTTGCAGGTAAAAAAACTTGGCGATGAGATTACCCAGCTTGAAGCAGCTGTTGAGGGCTGCAAAAATGACATTATAGACAATCTTAACGAGCGTGGTCAGATGAAAGCAAAGCTGCAAAAGAATGTAACACTTCTTGAGCAGGTCAACATCCGTAAATCTGAGCTTACAAGGCATCTTATCAACTGTAAAAGTGAAGAAGATACGCAGAAGCAGAGCCTTGACATGCTCCAAAGGAAGCTTAATACAGTAAGGGAAGAGCTGACAGCATTAGGGGAGAGCCTTTCTGACAAGGAAAAAAATCAGCTTCTTGTCCGTGATGCAATCAATAAGCTTAACAATGACATAAATGGGCTTAACCGCATTGTTATGGGCGAGACTTCAAGACTCGAATCGCTCAGAAACATCACTGAAAGATACGACGGTTACGGCAACAGTATCCGGAGAGTGATGGAGCGCAAGGAGAGCAATAAAGGCATCGTTGGTGTTGTTGCAGATATCATAAAGACCAAGAAGCAGTATGAGACAGCTATAGAGACAGCTCTTGGCGGAAGCATTCAGAACATTGTTACAGATAATGAGGACACAGCGAAGGAGCTTATCGCTTTTCTGAAACAGAATAAATATGGACGTGCCACTTTTCTTCCTCTTTCAGCGATAAGCGGAAGAGATGTCAAGGCGGATTCTGCACTCACCAGAGAAAAAGGTGCAATAGGTTTTGCCAACCAGCTTGTCGAGTGTGATAGAGAGTTCGATGAGTTAGCGAGATATCTTCTCGGAAGGATTCTTGTTGTAGACCATATTGATAATGCTCTGGAAATAGCGAGAAAGTACAGACATTCGTTGAGAATAGTCACACTTGAAGGTGATATGTTAAGTCCCGGCGGTTCAATGTCCGGAGGTGCGTTTAAGAACAGCAGTAATCTTCTTGGCCGCCGTAGAGAGATAGATGAATTAGAAGCTTCGATATCACAGAATGAGACAAAGCTTAAAAGTTCCGAAGCAGAGCTTGCATCAAAAAAAGAGACGCTTGGCAGTCTCAGGACTGAGATAGAACAGATTAAGTCAGCGATACAGGATAAGCAGCTTGCGGAAAATACTGCTGCCATGAATTGTGACACGGCAGCTAAGAAGCAGGAAGAGTTAAAAAGAGCCTATTCGAACAGCAGGCGTGAGTCGGACGAGATTGAGAATACGATAATTCAGATAAATGCCGAGGTTGATGCATGTAAGGCAGCGCTTGCTGAATCAGAGAGAATTGACAGAGAGCTTACTGAAAAGATAAATAATTCTAATACAGATATAGAGAAGAAGAAGAATGAGCTTGCATTAAAGCAGTCAGAGTCACAGAATCTGCATATCAAGCTTTCTAACTTTACACAGCAGGATAATTATGCTGAAGAAAATATCAAGCGTGTTTTAAGAGAGATTTCAAAGCTAAGCGAGGAAGCAAAAGAGATTAAGGAAAGTCTTGGGTCAGCAGGTGACGAGATAAATGATAAGAAGGATAATATAGCAAAAATTAGTGAGACAATAGTTCAGGCAGAGAAAAAAATCGCTGAATATGTCAAGCTTACTGAGGATGAGCGCCTTTGGCGAGACAAAGTTCAGGAAAAACAGCGTGAGCTTTTTGACAGAAGAGAAGAGATATCAGGACGTATCAATGAGCTTGACAAGGAATGTCTGAGACTTTCGGGAAAGATTGAGAGAATTGAGTCTACAAGAGACGAGCGCATAGATTATATGTGGAATGAATATGAGCTTACTCTTATCCGCGCTGCCGAGCTTCGTGATGAAGAAATGAGGAATTCAGATATTCTCAGAAAGAATATAAATTCATTGAAAGCGGATATAAAAAAGCTGGGTGATGTCAATGTCAATGCGATTGAGGATTATAAAGATGTGTCTGAAAGATATACATTCCTAAAGACTCAGCATGACGATCTCATTACAGCCAGAGATACGCTTATCAAGGTTATTGAAGAGCTTGATACAGGAATGAGAAATCAGTTCATTGAGAAATTTCAGGATATCAAGGTTGAGTTTGACAAGGTATTTAAGGAATTGTTCGGTGGCGGAAGGGGAACACTTGAGCTTGAGGAGGATGCAGATATCCTTGAAGCAGGAATCAAGATTATTTCACAGCCACCCGGAAAAAAGCTTCAGAATATGATGCAGCTTTCCGGAGGTGAAAAGGCTCTGACTGCAATATCACTGTTGTTTGCTATCCAGAATCTTAAGCCATCACCGTTCTGTCTTTTAGATGAGATTGAGGCTGCACTTGACGATTCGAATGTTGACAGATATGCCAAGTATCTGCATAAGCTTACTAAAAATACGCAGTTTATCGTTATAACTCATAGGCGAGGTACAATGGCGGCTGCTGACAGACTGTACGGAATAACAATGCAGGAAAAGGGTGTGTCAACACTTGTATCAGTTGACCTGATAGAGGATCAGTTAGACGATAAGCCTGCTAAGCTGGCTTAGTAAAATGCAGTCTTAATAAGAAGGAGGATTAAATAATGGCAGGTTTTTTTAAAAAGCTCGTATCAGGTCTTACAAAGACCAGAGATAATATTGTGCATGGCATAGACAATGTTTTCTCAGGTTTTTCAAAGATTGATGATGATTTTTATGAAGAACTCGAAGAGACTCTCATAATGGGAGATCTTGGTGTAACTACAACAGAGGAGATAATAGAAAATCTCAAAGAGAAAGTAAAAGAAAATCATATAAAAGAGCCGGCAGCGTGCAAGGATCTTCTTATAAATACAATCAAGGAGCAGATGGATTTAGGCGAGAACGCTTACGAATTCGAGAACCGCAAGTCGATAGTGCTTGTAATAGGTGTAAACGGAGTCGGGAAGACGACATCTATCGGCAAGCTTGCAGCACAGCTTAAAGCTCAGGGAAAAAAAGTTGTGCTTGCGGCTGCTGACACCTTCAGGGCAGCAGCCATCGAGCAGCTTACAGAATGGGCTAACCGCTCCGGCGTTGATATTATTTCGCAGAGCGAAGGCTCTGACCCGGCAGCCGTTATATATGATGCTATTTCGGCAGGAAGGGCAAGAAATGCTGATGTAATCATATGCGATACAGCAGGAAGACTCCACAATAAGAAAAACCTTATGGAAGAGTTAAAAAAGATAAACCGTATAATAGATAAGGAGATGCCTGAGGCATATAGAGAGAACCTTATTGTCCTTGACGGTACAACAGGTCAGAATGCACTTTCACAGTTAAAGGAATTCAAAGAGGTTGCTGATGTCACAGGAATTATTCTCACAAAAATGGATGGAACAGCTAAGGGCGGCATTGCAGTTGCAATTCAGGCTGAATATGGCATCCCTGTAAAGTATATCGGTGTCGGTGAGCATATAGATGATCTGCAAAAGTTCGACTCACAGGATTTTGTCAATGCACTCTTTGACATTCCGGAGCAAATCTGATATAACGGATAACGTAATTAAATCTTAGGAAGAAAGAAGCGTAACGAAATGAGCGAAAATTATCTTACATTGGAAAAATTTGAGGAAGCAGCTGAGATAGTAAAGAAGGTTACACTTGAAACTAAACTTGTATACAGCGAGTATTTCAGCAACCTTACAGGAAACAGGGTTTATTTTAAGCCTGAGAATCTTCAGTATACAGGTGCATATAAAGTAAGAGGAGCTTACTATAAGATAAGCACTTTATCTGATGAGGAGAGGGCGAAGGGACTTATAACGGCATCAGCAGGAAATCACGCACAGGGTGTTGCGTATGCAGCAAAGCTCTATGGTGTCCGTGCAGTTGTAGTTATGCCTGTCACAACACCTCTTATGAAGGTTAACCGTACAAAGAGCTATGGAGCAGAGGTAGTGCTTTACGGTAATGTATATGATGAGGCATGTGAGTATGCACTTAAGCTTGCTAAGGAGGAAGGACTTACATTTGTTCATCCTTTTGACGATTATGATGTTGCAACAGGTCAGGGAAGCATCGCTATGGAGATTATAAAGGAGCTTCCTACAGTAGATTACATATTAGTTCCAATCGGAGGAGGCGGTCTTGCGACAGGTGTTTCAACTCTTGCCAAGCTTTTGAATCCTAAGATTAAGGTAATTGGTGTTGAACCGGCAGGAGCTAACTGTATGCAGGAGTCTATAAAGGCAGGAAAGGTAGTTACATTGCCAAGTGCCAGCACAATAGCGGACGGTACAGCTGTTAAGACACCGGGAAGCAAGATTTTCCCTTATGTCAAGAAAAATATTGACGATATAATAACAATCAAGGATGAGGAGCTTATCGTAGCTTTCCTTGATGTTGTAGAGAATCATAAGATGATAGTCGAGAATTCAGGACTTCTCACTGTGGCAGCCTTAAAACATCTCGATGTGAAGGGAAAGAAGGTTGTATCTATATTAAGTGGTGGTAATATGGATATCATAACAATGTCATCAGTTGTCCAGCATGGTCTTATTGCCAGAGGACGAGTATTCACTGTATCAGTACTTCTTCCTGATAAGCCGGGTGAGCTTGCGAGAGTTGCCGGTGTGATAGCTGAGCAGAAAGGTAATGTAATTAAGCTCGAACACAATCAGTTTGTAAGCATTAACCGTAATGCTGCCGTGGAACTTAAGATTACTATGGAGGCGTTTGGCGAGGAGCACAGAGCGCAGATTATAGAGGGACTTAAGGCAGCAGGATATGATGCTAAGCTTATCTCAACTAGTATATAATATTAGAGTTAGTACAATATTTAAATCAGAGTCAAATGATTAAAGGATATTCTTGTTTGTAAGAGAATACTTTCAGAAGGGGTTATATAATGTTTGGCAAAAAAAGAATATCCAAGGTGCAAGTTATTGCCCTTGGATTTTTAATAATTATTATTTTGGGAACATTGCTTTTAATGCTTCCTGTTTCATCGAGGGACGGTAGGGCGACAAGCTTTTTGGATGCTTTGTTTACGGCAACAAGTGCAGGCTGTGTGACAGGACTTGTTGTTGTTGATACATACACGCATTGGTCACTTTTTGGTCAGATAGTGATTATCTGCCTGATTCAGGTAGGCGGGCTTGGTTTTATAAGCATAGGTATTATAATTGCTTTGCTGCTTGGACGCAGAGTCTCATTAAGGCACAGAGGACTTATGCAGGAGAGCGTGAATACTCTTCAGATTGGCGGAATGGTCAGGCTGACTAAGAAGATGATAGTTGGCACGCTGATATTTGAAGGGATAGGTGCACTGATACTGTCGATACGTTTTGCGTTTATCATGAACCCCGCAAGGGCGGTTTTTTATGGAATATTCCATTCAGTGTCGGCATTTTGCAATGCTGGCTTTGACCTGCTTGGATGCTATGGTGAATATAATTCACTTTGCGGTTTTGAAGGTGACTGGACAATCAATCTTACCATAAGTGCCTTGGTTATCATAGGCGGACTTGGATTTGTTGTATGGGATGATATATCTAAGAATAAGCTTAATATAAAGAGATACAGACTGCATTCAAAGATTGTTCTTGCTGTCACAGCATTTCTTCTTGTGGCAGGAACAATTCTGTTTCTTATATTTGAGTGGAATAACACAATGGCTGGAATGAATGCGCCGACAAGGTTTCTGGCATCATTTTTTTCAAGCGTTACACCAAGAACGGCAGGCATGAATTCTGTTGATACGGGTGCATTGACGCCGGCTTCTAAGCTTCTTACAATGATTCTCATGTTCATAGGCGGAAGTCCGGGTTCGACATCGGGCGGTGCTAAGACGACAACACTTTTTGTCATGGTTGCATATCTGTGGACAACAATGCGCGGAAAGTATGGAATAGATGTATTCGGCAGAAGACTAAAGGAGGATGTAGTAAGAAAGGCGGCACTGGTAATTGGCTTTAATATGCTTCTGTTTATTACAGGTGCAATGGTAATCTTTGCACTACAGCCGGAGCTTGGCTTTTCGGATGTGATTTTTGAAGTTATTTCGGGTATAAGTACTGTCGGAATGACAACAGGAATAACCAGATCGCTGGGCACAGTATCAAGAATAGTTATTATTCTTTTAATGTATTGTGGAAGAATAGGAAGCTTATCCTTTGCTTTGTCTTTCTCGGAGAATAAGAGGGTTGTTCCGCTGCAGCAGCCGGAGGAAGAGATAAATATCGGTTAAGATAAGGGAGGAATATATTTTGAAATCATTTTTAATCATCGGAATGGGGCGGTTTGGACATCATATCACGACTAATCTTGCGATGCAGGGCAGTGAAATTATGATTGTCGATACTGATCAGGCTAAAATGGAGGATCTGCTTCCGATTGTTACGAGTGCCAAGATTGGTGACTGTACCAATGAGGAGGTTTTAAAGACTCTTGGTGTCAGGAATTTTGATATGTGTATTGTATGCATAGGCACGAATTTTCAAAGCTCACTTGAGATTACAAGCCTTCTTAAGGAGATGGGAGCAAAATATGTGGTAAGCAAAGCGACTAGGGATATCCACGCTAAGTTCCTTTTAAGAAATGGTGCGGACGAAGTCATATATCCTGACAGGGATATTGCGGAGAAGCTTGCGGTAAGCTATAGCTCGGACAATATTTTTGACTATATCGAGCTTGGCGGTGACTGTGCTATATATGAGATTCCGGTTATGAAGGAATGGGTTGGCCATTCTATAAAGGAGCTCAATTTCAGAAGCAGATACAATGTCAATATTTTGGGAACAAAATCAGGTGATGACAGAACATCGCTTATGCCTACAGCGGATTATGTTTTTGAAAAAGATGTGCATCTTCTCGTTGTCGGAACATGCAATGATGTGCAGAAGATAATCAGGAAAATATAGATTAATAGAGGATGATACTAAAAGGAGACAATAGCATGGAAGAGCGCGAGTTTAACTGGTATGCCGATTTAGGAGATGGAAACTATAAAAACCCGATTTTATATACTGATTATTCTGATCCTGATGCAATCAGGGTTGGCGATGATTATTTTATGACTGCGTCATCATTTTGCAATACTCCGGGACTTCCGATTCTTCATTCTAAGGATTTGGTAAACTGGAAGGTTATTAATTATGCGATAAAAAATATTCCATACGAGCGATATGCAATGCCACAGCATGGCTGCGGCGTGTGGGCTCCTGCAATCCGTTACCATGATGGTGAGTTTATTATCTTTTTCCCGATGCCGGACGAAGGAATATTTGTAACTAAAACTAAAAATCCTTGGGGAGAATGGTCAGAACCGCATGCGATATTTGAAGGGAAAGGCTGGATTGATCCGTGTCCGTTCTGGGATGATGATGGCAGAGCTTATATGGTGTCCGCCTTTGCGAAGAGCCGTATAGGTTTTAAGAGTATTCTGCATCTTACGCAGATGAAGCCGGATTGTTCGGCGCTGCTTGATGAAGGAAAGCATGTTTTTGACGGCAATGAGAACAATCAGGTTACCATTGAAGGTCCAAAAATGTATAAGAGAAATGGTTATTATTATATAATGGCACCTGCCGGCGGAGTTAAGCCGGGATGGCAGGTTGTGATGCGTTCTAAGAATATCTGGGGGCCTTATGAGTACAAAAATGTGTTAGTCCAGGGAGATACATCAGTTAACGGGCCACATCAGGGTGCATGGCTTGACACGCAGACAGGAGAGGATTATTTCCTGCATTTTCAGGACGTATACGCAGCAGGAAGAATAGTTCATCTTCAGCCTGTAAAATGGATAAATGACTGGCCGGTTATGGGCGAACAGATAAATGATGATGCCGGACAGCCTGTTATGAAGCATAGAAAACCTGATATCGGTGAGCAGGCAGTGGCAGCGGCAAAGAATTTTAGACACAAAAATAATCTTACCGATATATATGCACCTGATGCGTCTGATGATTTTACAGGTGATAGGCTTGGACTTCAGTGGCAATGGAATGCCAATCATTTGAATCACTGGTACAGCATGACAGGACATGGAATAGAGCTTTATCCGGTTGATAAGTCAGAGAGCACATCGATTGCGAATGTCCCTAACCTGCTTTTGCAGAAGTGGATTGCACCGGAGTTTTCGGCTGTCACAGAGCTTGCATGTGACACAGTAGAGGAAGGATGCGTTGCAGGAATGGTTTCTCTGGGCGTTGACTATGGAGCGGCTGCCGTAAGAAGGAGAAAAGGCAATCTTAGCATTATATCTGTTTCGGGAAGCCAGACATTTAAAAATGAGAAGGCTTATTCAGAGGATAAAGTGGTGGAGCTTACTGATATTGACAGCACTGTGGAGAAGGTATTTTTCAGAAACAGGGTCGAGTCATTGCCGATGATCGAAAAAAATGTAACCAGAAACAAGATATATCTTGATTATAGTCTTGACGGTACAAATTATGAGAATGTCCTAGCATACGAAGCCACGGCAGGCCGCTGGGTAGGTGTGAAAAACGGAATTTTCTGCTGCCATGAAATTAAGCAGGATGAGTTTAATGCGGCCGGTAGTTGTGAAGGAAAGAAAAGAACTGGAGCATTGTTTAACTGCTTTAGGATAACGGAGCTTTCAAAATAATAGTAATAATAATTATTATTATCCTGTAGGGACTTTCTTTTACATGATTTAAGAAGAAAGTCGGTGCAGGTTATATAAAATGTGCAAAAAACTGTTGAAATTGCACAATTCTTACTTTTTGCGGTTGATGAATTTGACACAAAGTTATATAATACAAGCATGTCTATGTTAAATTTTACACAATTTTTGGCATAGGATATATATTTTTTAGTATTATATTTTTCAGCCGTCTGGCAGAATTGGAGGACTATGTATGATTAACATTCCTGAAATGAAGGTAGGAATTGTAGCAGTATCAAGAGACTGCTTTCCGGAGTCTTTATCAGTAAATAGGAGAAAGGCACTTGTTGATGCATACGCAGCTAAGTATGACAGCAAGGACATATATGAATGTCCTGTATGCATAGTTGGTACAGGCACTTGAGGATATTAAGAAGGCAGGATGCAATGCACTCTGTGTATATCTTGGAAACTTCGGCCCGGAGATTTCAGAGACACTTCTTGCTAAGCATTTTGAAGGTCCTAAGATGTTCGTTGCGGCAAGTGAAGAGAATATTGCTACACTTTCAAGCAATCGTGGAGACGCATACTGCGGTATGTTAAATGCAAGTTATAACTTGAAGCTTCGTAATATCAAGGCATATATTCCTGAGTATCCTGTTGGAACTGCAGAGGAATGTGCAGATATGATTCATGATTTCCTTCCTATTGCAAGAGCAGTATACGCACTCAACAACCTAAAGATTATAAGCTTTGGTCCTAGACCGCTTAATTTCCTTGCATGTAATGCGCCTATCAAGCCTTTATATGACCTTGGAGTAGAGATTGAAGAGAATTCTGAGCTGGACCTTTTCGAGAGCTTTAACAAGCATGCAGGAGATACGAGAATCCCTGAGGTTGTCAAGGACATGGAGGCTGAGCTTGGAGCAGGAAATAAGAAGCCGGAAGTGCTTGAAAAGCTTGCACAGTATGAGTTAACACTCCTTGACTGGATAGAAGCACATAAAGGCTACAGAAAGTATGTTGCGATAGCAGGAAAGTGCTGGCCTGCATTCCAGACACAGTTCGGATTTGTTCCATGTTATGTCAACAGCCGTCTCACAGGAAGAGGAATCCCTGTATCATGCGAGGTTGATATCTACGGAGCACTCAGTGAGTTTATCGGAACAGTAGTATCTGAGGATGCCACAACACTTCTTGATATCAATAACACTGTACCGGCAGAGCTTTATGATAATGATATTAAGGGCAAGTTCAATTATACACTCAAGGATACATTCATGGGCTTCCATTGCGGAAACACATCATCTAAGAAGCTTTCATTCTGTGAGATGAAGTATCAGCTTATCATGGCAAGATCACTTCCTATCGAGGTTACAAATGGAACACTCGAAGGAGATATAGTACCGGGTGATATTACATTCTATCGTTTACAGAGCACAGCAGATACTAAGCTTCGCGCATATATAGCTCAGGGTGAGGTTCTTCCTGTTGCTACACATTCATTTGGTTCAATCGGTGTGTTCGCTATTCCTGAGATGGGACGTTTTTACCGTCATGTACTTATTGAGAAGAACTTCCCACATCATGGTGCTGTTGCATTCGGACACTATGGCAAGGCACTTTTCGAAGTGTTTAAGTATCTTGGAGTTCCTGTAGAGGATATCAATTTCAATCAGCCTAAGGGTATGGTATA
>OGOD01001796.1_pt1 | contig 12239 bp, 10 predicted proteins | sample 1573631 | NCBI WGS metagenome assembly OGOD01 (sample SAMEA2581895, study PRJEB24529) | metagenome | biome: Human gut stool | place: China | collected 2011
ACCAGAACAAGTACCGCTACCTGCTGGTGGACGAGTATCAGGATACCAGCGTGGCGCAGTTCCGTCTGGTCAGCCTGCTCACCGGGCCGGAGCGCAACATCTGCGTGGTGGGCGATGACGACCAGAGCATCTACCGCTTCCGCGGCGCTACCATTGAGAACATTCTCAACTTTGAAAAACTCTATCCCGGCACCAAGACCATCCGACTGGAGCAGAACTACCGCTCCACCTCCAATATCCTCAACGCAGCCAACTGCGTCATCCAGCACAACACCGAGCGCAAGGGCAAGACCCTGTGGACGGACAACGGTGAGGGCGATAAGGTGCAGGTGTATACCGCCGAGAATGAGCAGGACGAAGCCAGCCATATCGCGGATGTCATCGGTCAGCACCTGAAGGAGGGCGGGCATCTGGCAGACCACGCCATTCTCTACCGTATGAACGCCCAGTCGGCTCCCATCGAAAGCTACTTCACCCGCGCGGGCATCCCGCATAAGATCGTGGGTGGGCAGCGCTTCAACGACCGCAAGGAGGTCAAGGACATTCACTCCTATATGTCTATTGTAGCCAACCCCCGGGACGATGTGCGGCTGCGCCGCATCATCAACGAGCCCGCCCGCAAGATCGGTGCTACCACCGTGGATGTCATTGCAGACCTTGCCGGGCAGCAGGGGGTCAGTATGCTGGATATCATCAGCCATGCAGACCAATACGCGAAACTTTCCCGCGCGGTCATGCCGCTGCTCAAGTTTTGGCAGATCTACCAGCGTTTGCAGGATTCTCTTGCAACCCGCACACTGGACGAGTTTGCCTCCGACGTCATTGAACTGACCGGCTACAAGGCCATGCTGGAAGCAGACGCCGCCAAGGGGCACGAGGATGCCGCCGACCGTCTGCAGAACTTGGGTCAGCTGGTGAACAACGTCAAAAACTACTGTGACCAGCACGGCGAGGAAGCCACGCTGGAGGGCTATCTGGAGGATATCGCCCTCATCAGTGATATCGACAGCTATAACGAGAGTAACGATCAGGTGGTGCTGATGACCATCCACTCTGCCAAGGGTCTGGAGTTCCCCTATGTGTTCCTCATCGGCATGGAGGAGGGCGTTTTCCCCAGCGAGATGAGCAAGTACTCCGAAGCAGATCTGGAAGAAGAGCGCCGTCTGGCATACGTTGGCATCACCCGTGCCAAAAAGGAACTGTACATCTCCAACAGCGTCACCCGGATGTTGTACGGCCGCACCCAGCGCAACGAGCCCAGCCGCTTTCTGCGGGAGATCGAACCGGAGTATATCGAGGAGACCCGCAGCCCTGTACTGGAACAGCGTTCCCGTATGGGTGGCTGGGGCTCTGAGTACAGTGATACCGTGCCCGGTGGAGCATCCGGTTACTCCGGCCCCTCCGGTTACAGCCGCAGCAGCTACGGCGGCGGTTATGGCTCGGGTTACAGTTCGGGCAACCGCAGCGGCTACCTGAACCGGGAATATAACGCCGGCGAAAGCCGTGGTTTCGGCTCTTCTTACGGAGGAAGAAACCCTGCTTCCTCCGGTTTTGGCAGTCACTATGGCAACAGCTCCACCCAGCCGACCACAAGAAGCGGCGGATTTGGCTCCGCATATTCCGGCGGAAATGCGACGAAAAACACTGTAAAGCAAACAGTCTTTACAGTAAATTCTGCCGTAAAACCGGCAGCTTCTGGTTCAAAGCACTATGAGCCGGGCGACATCGTGGAGCACAAAGTATTTGGCCGCGGCACGGTGCTGAAAGTAAAGCCCGCTGCCGGGGATCAGATCGTAGAGATCAACTTTGAAAAAGTGGGCATCAAGAAAACGATGGCCAATTTTGCGCCCCTGACCAAGATTACGGAGGAAGAATGACCCTATGATGACTGTTCGTTTGATCGCCCACACCCCGGAACCGGAAAAGGTGGTGGCTGCTGCTGCAAAGCTTTGCTACTCCGACGCCCACATCACCGACCTTCTGGACGGTCTGGACGAGGAAAAAACTGCAAAATTCCTGACCATGCTCAGCGACCTTGGCCATGCCAGTCCCATCGAGCACGCCAGCTTTACCTTTGGCATCGAGGGGGCCAGCCGCACTCTGCTTGCCCAGATCACCCGGCACCGCATCGCATCCTTCAGCGTGCAGAGCCAGCGCTATGTGCGTCTGGATGATTTTCGCTATGTGACGCCCCCGGAGATCGAGGCTATCCCGGAAGCAAAGGCGGCTTTCCTTGCCAGCATGGAGGAGGACGCCCAGCGTTATCTCGACCTTGCCCACAAGCTGGAGGAGGGGCACACCGCCCGCCTGATGGCTGAGGGAATGCCGGAAAAGCAGGCACGCGCCAAGGCTTCTAAACAGGCCAACGAGGACGCCCGCTTTGTGTTGCCCAACGCCTGCGAGACCAAAATGGTGGTCACCATGAACGCCCGCAGCCTGATGAACTTCTTCCAGCTGCGCTGCTGCAACCGCGCCCAGTGGGAGATCCGGGAACTGGCTGAAAAGATGTTCACGCTGGTGTACCCGGTGGCACCCCATATCTTTGCCAAGGCCGGCCCCGCCTGCCTGTGCGGCCCCTGCCCGGAGGGCAAGATGTGCTGCGGCAAGACTGCCGAGGTGCGCGCAAAATATGCCGCCATTAAAGAAGGTGCCGCCGTATGAGCAAGGGCAAACTGATTGTGCTGGAAGGGCTGGACGGAAGCGGCAAGGCCACACAGGCAAAGCTGCTGGCAGAGCATCTCGCCGCGCAGGGCGTGCCGGTGCAGAAGATCACCTTCCCGGACTATGCCAGTGATTCCAGCGCACTGGTCAAGATGTATCTGGCCGGGCAGTTCGGCCAGCACCCGGACGATGTAAACGCCTATGCGGCTTCCAGCTTTTACGCGGTGGACCGCTATGCCAGCTATAAAACCAGCTGGGGCAGCTTTTATGAGCAGGGCGGTGTGATCATCGCTGATCGGTATACCACCTCCAACGCGGTGCACCAGTGCTCGAAGCTTCCGCAGGAGCAGTGGGAGGAATATCTGCACTGGCTGTTTGATTACGAGTTCCGTCTGCTGGGACTGCCCGCACCGGACAGGGTCATCTATTTGCAGGTAGACCCGGCGGTCAGCCAGCGGCTGATGACCCAGCGCTACCACGGCGACGAGAGCAAAAAGGACGTGCACGAAAAGGATACGGCTTATCTGGCGCGCAGCCGCGCCGCTGCTGAGTTCTGCGCCCGGCATCTTGGCTGGGATACCGTGCACTGCACCAGCGGGGACGCCATGCGCAGCATTGAAGATATCCAGCAAGAGGTACAGCAGCTTGCTCGGAAAACACTGGGCTGAACGATAAAATATGATAAGAGGGGGCATCCTGAACGATGTATCGTCTGATGCAGCCGTCCGATGAGGCGGCAGTGCTGGCTTTGTGGCAGAGCCAGCATCATGATACCGAAGATTTTGCAAAAATGGTACTGGAACGCTTTGCCGGTATGCAGAACATTTATGTGGCTGATGAAAACGACGCCATCGTGGCGGCTGCGCTGGCTGTGCCGGTCACCCTGCAGGGGCGCACGGGCAATTACCTGTGCCTGTGCGGCGAGGGCAGTCTGCTGCTGGCGGGTCTGCTGGATACCCTGTGCGCCCACCAAAAGCTGCGGGGCGCAGGCTTCACCGTGACAGTCCCGGCAGACGCGGCACAGGCCGCTTTGCTGCAGGATAAGGGCTTTGCAAAGGCTTTTGCCCTGCGCTGCCTGCCCCGTGAGGTGAGCCGCAACCTGTGGAGTCAGGCTGAATTTGACACGGTGACAGCCAAAAAGCTGTGCGAGCTGCGGGAACAGTTCTGGAAGGATACCGTGCAGCTGAGCCCGGAACGCATGGCGGTGGTGCTGCAGGAGCTGTACGCCCGGGGCGCTACCATCGTGTCCAACGAACATGGCTACGGCATCTACTTCCGCAAGGAGGATACCCTGTATTTTGTGGAGATGATGGCCGACAGCGACCGTGCCGCCGAGATCCTGATGGAAGCCGCCCGCGAGAAGGAAGTCATCGTGGAAAAGGCAGTCATCACGGTAGGTGCTGCCCAGCCGCTGTTTCTGGGCGAGGGCACCCGGCAGGAATACGGCATGATCCGCTTTGACGCAGAGCCTTTTGACGTAAGCGAAAGCTATCTGCGTCTGATGCTGGAAAACTGAAAAAAGGAAGGTGCGTATGGCACACAACGATACACACGAAGCCCGCAAAAAGGGCGGTGCAGGCAGAATTCTGCTGGTAGTGCTTCTGCTGCTTCTTCTGGCAGCGGGCGCAGCGGTGCGGTTTGCCTACAATGAGATTCACGGCAATGGTGCACCCGGCAGCACAGAGGTGACTGTAAGCATCCCGCAGGGCAGCGGCGTAGCTACGATTGCCAACAAGCTGAAGGAAGCGGGCGTCATCCGCTCTGCCTATCTGTTCCGCTGGTATGTTGGGGAAAAAGGCGCAGCCGGGAAACTACAGTACGGTGATTTTGTTTTACAAACCAGTGCGATTTCCTACGATGCAATCATCGCCACCCTTTCCCAGTACGCCAAGGCAGAAACGGTGCGGGTGACCATCCCGGAGGGCACCACGGCCATTGCCATTGCCCAGAAGATGGAATCCGCCGGTCTGTGCACCGCTGAAGAGTTTTTGAAGGAAGCCAACGAGGGCGATTTCAGCGCTTATACCTTCTGGCAGTATGTCCCGGAGGATAAAGATGCTCCGAACCGCTTTATGAAGTGTGAGGGCTATCTTTTCCCGGAGACCTACGAGTTTTTGAAGGGTGATACGGTGCATAACTATGTGGCTACCTTCTATGCCCAGTTCGATGCACAATTTACCAAGGAAATGTACGCAGCGCTTAAAAAGCAGGACATGACCCTGCCGGAGCTGGTCACCCTTGCCTCCTTTGTACAGGAGGAAGCGGGCAACAGTCAGGACTCCAATGTGGCGCAGGTGTTCCGCAACCGTCTGGCGGAGGGCTCGCCCTACCCCCGGCTGCAAAGCAACACCTCCAGCTATGTCCAGAGCGATGCCGACAATAATTATCTCTGGAACTGGGTCGCGCCCTACTACGGCGGCTGGGACGATATCCCGGAAAATATCCTTGCAGCATACGACACTTACAGCTGCACCGGTTTGCCCGCAGGCCCTATCTCGAACCCCGGCCTTGCCGCCATCAAGGCAGCGCTGGAGCCGCAGCCCGATGAGGAAGCCAAGAACGCTTACTTCTTTGTGACCGACCTCAAGGGCAATTACTACTATGCCCACACGCTGGCAGAGCACAATGCCAACTGCAAAACTGCCGCAGCTGTGAACAAAAACCTGAAAAACTGAGGAAAGGCCGCTGCACAAAAACATGGTGCGGCGGCCCCTTTCCGGTCAGAAAACTGTGATACATAAGAGAGGAACCTACAATGTTACAGATCCCGGAACTGCTTGCCCCGGCGGGCGATGCGGAACGTCTGCGTTATGCCATCAACTACGGTGCCGATGCCGTTTACTGCGGCCTGCCGGAGTTTGGTATGCGCTCTGCCCCGGCTAATTTCACCCCGGAGCAGCTGACGGAAAGCGTCATCTACGCCCACGCCCGTGGTCGCAAGGTCTACCTGACCATGAACACCTTGCCCACCAACGAGGAGGCCGACCGTCTGCCGGAGGCCATCAAGGAGGCTGCCAAGGCCGGTGTGGATGCCTTTATTGTGGCAGACCTTGGTGTGCTGGATGCCTGCAAGACCTTTGCCCCGGACATTGACGTGCATCTTTCTACTCAGACCGGCATCACCAACTGGGCAGCCGCCCGCGCCGCCTACAAGATGGGCGCAAAGCGGGTGGTGCTGGCCCGGGAGATGACCTTGCAGGATATTGCCATCCTGCGCGATAAGACTCCACCGGAATTGGAGATCGAGGCCTTTGTGCACGGTGCGATGTGCATGAGCGTGTCCGGCCGGTGTCTTCTGTCTAACTATATGGCCGGGCGCGACGCCAACCGCGGCCAGTGCGCCCAGCCCTGCCGCTGGAAGTACTACCTGAGCGAGGAGACACGCCCCGGTCAGTTGTACGAGATCGGCGAAAACGAGAACGGCAGCTACATCCTTAACGCCAACGATATGTGTACTGCGCCCTTTATTGACCTGATCTGCAAGGCGGGCGTGGACAGCCTGAAGATCGAAGGCCGCGCCAAGACCTTCTACTATGTGGCCAGCGTCACCGCCGCCTACCGCAAGGCACTGGACGCCTATCTGGCCGACCCGGCAAACGATAACTTTGAACTGCCGCCGGAGGTGTACGCAGAGCTTACCCGCACCAGCCACCGGCACTACTCTCCCGGTTTCTATTTTGGCCGCGAGCAGGCCAAGCAGGCCACTGACAGCGCCACTTACATCCGCGAGTGGGAGTTCGTGGGCACGGTGGACAGCTGGGAAAACGGCATCGCCCACTGCCAGCAGCGCGGCAAATGGAGCCTTGGGGATACGCTGGAGGCGCTGTGCCCGGACGGACGCAGCATCCCGCTTACCCCGGAATGGATCGAGAACGAAGCAGGGGAGCGGGTGGAAAGCACCCCTCACGCCATGGAAAAATACACCATGCCCACCCCGGAGCTGCCGCCCATGAGCCTGCTGCGCCGGAAAACGGTGTAACAGCGTGACAAAAAGGAAGGAAACTGCCGTGAAGTATAGTAATACTTCTGGCCGCTACGCCCTTCTGGACGAACTGTGCGGGCTGGATCTGCTCAGTATGATGCTCTATCACGGCTGCTGGGATCTGGTCAATCTCTTCGGCATTCAGGCCGACTGGTATTATGGTCTGCCCGGGCATCTGTGGCAGCAGAGCATCTGTTGGGTGTTTATTCTGTTGTCCGGCTTTTGCGTGCAGCTGGGGCATCATACCTTGCGCCGGGGCGCACAGGTGTTTGGGGCAGGGGCGCTTGTCACGGCAGTCACGCTGCTTTTTATGCCGGAGGACAGAGTTATCTTTGGTGTGCTGACCCTGCTGGGCAGTGCTATGCTGCTGACCGGCCTTTTGGAAAAGCCGCTGCGGCACATTCCACCCGCAGCAGGGTTTGCTATCTCCGCAGTGTTGTTTGCCCTTACCCGCAATGTCTCGGCAGGCTATCTGGGTTTTGGAAGCCTGCGCCTTTGGCTGCCGCAGACACTGTATGCAAACTGCGTTACAGCGTACTTTGGCTTTTATCCGTGGTGGTTCTATTCTACGGATTATTTTGCCCTTCTGCCGTGGCTGTTTCTGTTCTGGGCGGGGTACTTTCTCTACGACGTTGTAGGGCGGCAGCGCATGGAGCCCTTGCGCCGCTCGATCTGCCCGCCGCTGGGCTGGCTTGGACGGCACTCGCTGCTGCTGTATCTGTTGCACCAGCCGGTTATCTACGGGGTGCTGCTGGTGGTTTTCCGCGTATTAGGCGGCTGAAACACACGCTTCATGCACTTTTGAGCAAGTCGGCATTGTTGTACCGTGCAAACATTGCGCGAACGCCTTGACAAGCGGGGCAGGGCTGTGGTATCCTGTTGACGGTTAGAAAATACTAACTACAAAAATGCGTCATGAAATATGGACGCATTTTCACAGAACATGAAGTTATTCTAAACTAACTGCGCGGAGAAAGAGGTAGAGTTTTATGAACAAAGTAGCAATCGTATTCTGGAGCGCCACCGGCAACACCGAGACCATGGCAAACTGCATCGCCGAAGGCACAGGTGCCAACGGCATCATCGTGCCCTGCACCGAGATGACCCCCGCAAAGCTGGCAGAGTTTGATGTGGTGGCCTTTGGCTGCCCGGCTATGGGTGCAGAGCAGCTGGAGGAGAGCGAGTTCGAGCCCATGTTTGCTGCACTGGAAGGCTCGCTGAACGGCAAAAAGATCGCACTGTTCGGCTCCTACGGCTGGGGTGATGGCCAGTGGATGCGCGACTGGGCACAGCGCGCACAGGATGACGGCGCACAGTTGTTCAGCGAGGAAGGGCTCATCTGCAACGAAACCCCCGATGATGACGTGCAGGCTGCCTGCCGTAAGCTGGGCGCAGATCTGGCTGCTTGGTAAAACCCATGTATAAACTCTTGCTCCATAGGGCAACCTATGGACAAAGAGGTGATAAACATGGAAAACATTGGCGTGACCTGTGATGTCTGCGCGTGCTGCCACAACGTGGACGGCTGCAAATGTGATCTGCCGCAGATCAAGGTGACGGAGCAGTGCAACTGCACCACCCAGCAGGTGGAGACCCCGCACTACTGCCAGAGCTACGAGGAAAAGTAAGTTCCCCACCAACGCAAAGCAGCCCCTGCCGGAGAAAGCTTCTCCGGCAGGGGCTGCTGCGTTTTACAGCATCAATGCTCAGCGCAGCGCCACGTTACAGGTAGCAAGGCTGCGGATCAGCGTACCAACGCTGTCCTTCATCTGGATACCGGCAAAGCCCAGCGCAAAGGCGGCCTGCACGTTTTCCAGTCTGTCGTCGATAAATATGCATTCGCTGGCCTTCAGCTGATACTTTTTCAACAAAGCCTTGTAGATCTGCGGGTCAGGCTTATTCACCTGTACCTCGCAGGAGGCTACACCGCCGTCAAACTGGGTCAGTACGCCGCGCTCGGTCAACAATTCCAGCACATCCTGCGGAATATTGCTCAGGTAATACACGCAATAGCCGTGGTTCTTCAGCCGCCGCACCAGTTCCAGCATCCGCAGACGCGGGCGCAGAATGTGCATCCAGTCGTCCAGAACGCCCTGCACCTCAAAGGCACAGCCCTCGGCACGGGCGTGCTCCAGCATTCGCTGGTTGCCGTCATAGCGGGAAAGTTTGCCTGCGTCCAGCAACTGCCACTCCTCGCTGCCAAAGGTCAGGTCGTAAACTTTCTCTTCCATTTCGGCGTTGCACAGCCGGTCTACAAGGTATGCCTTGGGGTCAAAATCCACCAGTACACCGCCGATATCAAAAATAATGCTTTTATACATAAATACTGCCTCGCTTGTATTGGATGTTTTCCGGATATTTTCCATAGTATACCACAACCGGGCGGGTGCTTTCCACCCCTTTGGCATAGAAAATGCCGCCCCGGCGTATGCTGTGACAGAAAGGGGAGAGCGCCATGACGATCCGGGAACTTTGTGAGAAGGAGGTCGTTCAGCTGGAGCAGGGGGTGTGCCTTGGCCGTGCGGACGATCTGGAGCTTGACCCCGCAACGGCGCAGCTGCAAAGCTTGATTTTGCTGGGCAGACCGCGGCTTTTTGGCCTGCTGGGCCGGGACGAGAGCCTGACCATCCCGTGGCAGGAGATCGAGACCATCGGCACAGACGCAATTCTGGTGCATACTGCTGTGCCAAAAGCACCGGCAGCACCTCACGGCTTCTGGCAGCAGCTGCGGGCAAAGCTTGGTCTGTGAAAAATAGGGGAATATTTTGAAAAATAAAACTGTAATTTTTGTAAAATCATGAATGGACATTTTCGGCGAAATGACTATAATAGGCACGAAAGGATTGTGCAAATAGCAAAGCCACTTTGGAAATAGGGTTCGGGACGTGGAAAGGGATATCGACTATGAAAACATCCAAACCGCTGTTGACCCTGCGGATGCTCTTCCCGGCGGCAGCTTCCTTTATTGTGCTGCTGCTGGGTGAGTGGATCGCGCGCGGGTCACTGACCGCTGATACCTTTATCAGCTTTATTTTCCCCCATTTCGGGGCGTATCTGTTGGCATGGCTGCTGCTGTTTCTGGTGTGGGAGCTGCTGGACTGGGTGCTGCGCATCCCGCCGCTTGCTACGCTGGGTATGGCCGTTTTGGGCTGTGCGCCCTGCGCAGTAAACTTCTATACCATGCAGCTGCGGGGTGAGCCCTTTCTGCCGTGGGATCTGATGCAGGTGTCCGAGGCCGCCGGTGTGGCCTCTGCTGCCGGGCTCAAGCTGCAGACAAGTATGGCTGTCTCCATTGTGCTGGTGCTGGCGCTTACGGTGGCAAGCTTCTTTGTTTACCGCGGGCGGCTGCGCCAGCGCTGGCTGCCAAGGCTTGCGGGCACCGGTGCCTCGGCAGCGGCGCTGTGTCTGCTGATCTTCGGCGTTTATTTACAGCCTGCAGTCACGCAGGTTTTGGGCATCACGCCGGATGCGTGGATGCAGGATCGCTACTATCGTTACTACGGTGTACTTACCGGTTTTATGACCAACCTCACCAATTTGGAGATCGCCAAGCCCGAGGGCTACTCGGAGCAGGCAGTGGACGATATTCTGGATAACGTAGCTGAGAGCGAGAAATTCTCCACCGGCCCCATGTATGCAGGCAGCTATGCCGCCACCACCCCCAAGGAGGAGCAGGCAAAGCAGCCTACCATTATTTATGTGATGGACGAGTCCTACTGGGATGTTTCGGAGCTGGAGCAGTACGGCATCACCTTTGATACCGATGTATCACAGAACCTTCACGCTCTGCAGCAGACCAGCGCTTACGGCAGGGCATACAGCCCCAGCTTTGGCGGCGGCACCTGTGATGTGGAGTTTGAAGCTCTGACCGGCTACTCCGTGTCCTTCCTGCCCAGCGGCAGCAAACCCTACCAGCAGCACGTCACAAAGCCCATGTTCGCCCTGCCCAATTACCTCAAACTCAAGGGCTACCAGACCGCTGCGGTGCACTGCTTCTGGGCAAAATACTGGAGCCGCGATAAGGCTTACCCCAACCTCGGCTTCAGCGATTTTATCAGTCTGGAGGATATGCACGGCGTGACCAAGGTGCGCAAGCACTACTGGACCAGCGGCCTTGTGACCGATGACTCCATGGCCGACCAGATCATTCAGCAGTACGAGAAGATGAGCACAGATTCGGATAAGCCCATCTTCCTGCACGCGGTCACCATGCAGAACCATACCAATTATAATAGAGACAACTACCCGGACGACGAGCGGGTGCACGTCGTATCCCATCCGGTGGGGCTCAAGAGCAGCACCGTGGGTGCGCTGGAAGATTTCGCTACCGGCATCCGGGATGCAGACGCCATGCTGGGCAAGCTGACGGCGTATTTTTCTCAGGTGGACGAGCCGGTTATTCTGGTGTTCTGGGGCGACCATTATAACCCCATCGATTCCAACTACGATGTCTACACCACTACCGGTTATGCAAGCGGCTCCAGCACCGACCCCCGTCTGCACCAGACCACGCTGCTGATGTGGTCGAATTACAGCCAGCAGCAGGTGGATCTTGGCACCATTGCCGCCTACGATATCTCTCCGGTGATGATGGAACTGTTCGGGCTGGAGCAGCCGCTGTACTTCCAGTTCCTCAACCGGCAGCTGCGGGTCGCCAGCCGCAGCTGCACCCGCGGCACTACCATGAACTTGGACGGCACCACAACCCAGCAGCCCACGGAGTTCCAGCAGCGCTGGACAAACGAGCACTGGATGCTGCAATACGACCTGATGTTCGGCAAGGGATATGCCCTCAACCGCATGGGCGTTGCAGGTCTGAGCGGGATGAATACGGGCAAATAAGAGAAAAAGTGAGAGTTTCTTTATACAAAACAGAGAAAACCACTTGCAACCGCATTCTTTTTGTGTTATTATAACAAAGCATTACACACGCATCACTATGCCCTTTTGTGCCCTTTTGGGTTGAGGGCAGTCCGCCGGTACCCGATGTACTGTGCAGATCACGGTGTGCGGAGGCAAAACAATATCTGGAGGTATTTTATTATGGCAGTCGTTTCTATGAAGCAGCTTCTCGAGGCAGGTGTGCACTTCGGTCACCAGACCCGCCGCTGGAACCCCAAGATGGCTAAGTACATCTTCACCGAGCGCAATGGTATCTATATCATTGACCTGCAGAAGACCGTGAAGAAGCTGGACGAGGCTTACAACTACGTGAAGGAAGTTGCAGCTGAGGGCGGCGACATCCTGTTCGTTGGCACCAAGAAGCAGGCTCAGGAGTCCATCCGTGACGAGGCTCTGCGCTGCGGCATGCACTACGTCAACGCTCGTTGGCTGGGCGGCATGATGACCAACTTCCGCACCATCCGTAAGCGTATCGACCGTATGGATCAGCTGGCTAAGATGAAGGAGAACGGCACCTTCGAGCTGCTGCCCAAGAAGGAAGTAGCTAAGCTGGAGCTGGAGATGGAGAAGCTGGACAAGTACCTGGGCGGCGTCAAGAACATGAAGACCCTGCCGAAGGCTATGTTCATCGTCGATCCTCACAAGGAGCGCATCGCTGTTGCTGAGGCCCGCAAGCTGAACATCCCCATCGTGG
>OGOD01001800.1_pt1 | contig 12222 bp, 9 predicted proteins | sample 1573631 | NCBI WGS metagenome assembly OGOD01 (sample SAMEA2581895, study PRJEB24529) | metagenome | biome: Human gut stool | place: China | collected 2011
TGTGGAGATGTTAATATAGATGGATTTGGATTTGATGATTTTTATTATACAAATTCAGAGCTAGATTCGTTTGAATTGAATAATAAAAGTGCAATTAATATACTAATTACTCATGCCACATTAAATGGAACAAATAATGTTGAAAAACAGTATAATGCAATTCAAAAATATACTTTAGATAGAATAGGTTTTGATTATGTTGCATTAGGTCACATTCATAAAAATAATTATACTTCAATTGAACGAATTGTATATCCAGGTTCAACTGTTTCAATTGGTTTTGATGAACCTGGAAAACATGGAATGGTATGTGGTGAAATTACAAAAGAAAGTTTTAAAACAGAGTTTATTCCACTTGATGAAACAGAGTTTAAGGTTGAAAATATAGATATTTCTAATCTTAATGCTATGGATGAATTAGTCGAATGTTTAAATGAACTACAAACTAATGAGATGGATTATTATGAAATATGTTTGGTTGGAAATAAAAATTTTGAAATAGATATGTATAATCTAAAAAAAATGATAAATCAAAAAAATATCATAAAAATCAAAGATTTATCAAAAATGAGTTATGATATTGAAGCAATATCAAAAGAAAATACTTTAAAAGGTTTATTTGTAAAAGAGCTATTAAATCAAATGGAGGAAAATCCAGAAAATAAAAAAATAATAGAGCAAGCTTTAGAAATAGGTCTTGAAATATTAGAAAAATAATAGAGGTGTGTTATTTGAAAATTGACGAATTGAAAGTTAATTCTTATGGAAAACTAAAAAATAAAGATATTAAATTTAAAGATGGAATTAATATAATATATGGAGAGAATGAACACGGAAAATCAACTTTACTTAATTTTATAGTTAATATGTTTTATGGAACATCAAAAAATAAAAAAGGAAAAATTATGTCCGATTTTGATAAGTATAAACCTTGGGATACTGAAGAATTTTCTGGTAAAATTAAATATACATTAGATAATGGCGAAAATTATGAAGTATTCAGAGAATTTAGTAAAAAAAATCCAAAAATTTATGATGAAAATATGGAAGATGTTTCAAAAGAATATTCTATAGATAAAAACACAGGAAGTCAATTCTTTTATGAACAAACAAAGGTTGATGAACAAGCATTTACATCAACAGTTGTTTCATATCAAAATGAAGTTGAATTAGATAATCAAACTCAAAATATATTATTACAAAAAATTGCAAATACTTCTTCAACAGGTGTTGATAATATATCATATAAAAAAGCATTTGATAAACTAAATAAAAAACAATTAGATGAAATAGGCACAACAAGAAGCCAAGGAAAGCCAATAAATGTTGCAATAAGAGAAATTGAAAATTTAACAAGTATAAATGAATCTTTAAGAAGATATGAAAATTATAAATATGAAATAGAAGATAAAAAATATGCTTTACAAAATGATATTTTTAAATTGAATAATCAGTATGAGTTTGCAAATAAAATTAATTTTATTAAGCAACAACAAAAAGTAGAAGAAGAAAAATTAAAATATGGTGAAAATAAAATTGATGATATAGAAAGTAAGATACAAAAACTAATAGATGAAAAGGAAAATGTTGAATCAAATAAAATAACAAAAAGAAATGCTGATATAAAGAAATTTAATCTTACACCATATATTATTGCTTTAGTACTTGGAATATTATTATCAGTAGTTAGTTTTGTAGTTATAAAAAATATAATAATTTCTATTGCATGTATTTTAATAGGAGTTATTATATGCGTGATAGGAATTGGAAAAAACAATAAAATAAAAGCTCAAAATAGTGCAAATGATAAAGCAAATAATGAAGTTATTCAAAACAACAGAGATATAGAAAAGAAAATATATGAAATAAATGCTCAAATAGAATTATTAGAAAAAAGCCAAAAAGAGCAGGTAAATGAAGTTGAAAAAATAAAAAATGAGCTATTAAAAAAAATTAATAATGAAAAAGAAAAATTAAAAAATGCAATGTTTGATTGGAATGACGAAACAGGTTTTAAACTAAAATCATTTATACCAGGTCAAAGTCCATACCAAATTGCAAAACAAGCAGGTTTCGAGGTACCAGAAGATACTAAGGTAATTGTAGTATATGAAGAAGGAATTGGAAGAGATTATCCATTTTCTAAGGAAAAGCTAAGCCCAGTTTTAACTTATTATATAGTAAACGATTATGAAGAAGCACTAGATAAAGCCGAAAGATTACTAGAATTTGGAGGTTTAGGCCATACTGCGGTAATCCATTCAGAAGATAGAGAAAAAATATTAGAATTTTCTGAGAAAATGAAAGCTGGAAGAATAATTGTAAACTCACCATCAACTCATGGAGGAATAGGGGATATTTATAACACAAATATGCCATCATTAACACTTGGATGTGGTTCATTTGGAGGAAACTCAACAACTGCAAATGTATCGAGTGTAAACCTTATAAATATAAAAAGAGTTGCAAGGAGGAGAGTAAATATGCAATGGTTTAAAGTTCCAGAAAAAATATATTTTGAAGCAGGTTCAATTGCTTACCTAGAAAAAATGCCAGATATAGAAAGAGCATTTATAGTAACAGATCCAGGAATGGTTAAATTTGGATATGTAGATAAAATTCTTTATCATATAAGAAAAAGAGCAAACCACGTACATTGTGAAATATTTAGTGAAGTTGAATCTGATCCATCATTTGAGACGGTAAATAGAGGATTAGAATTAATGAATAACTTTAAACCAGATGTAATAATAGCTTTAGGTGGAGGAAGCGCAATAGACGCAGCAAAAGGAATGTGGCTATTCTATGAACATCCAGATGCAGATGCAGAAGGATTAAAATTAAAATTCATGGATATAAGAAAGCGTACTTACAAATTCCCAAAACTTGGTGTGAAAGCAAAAATGGTAGCAATACCAACAACATCAGGAACTGGTTCAGAAGTAACATCATTTGCGGTATTAACAGATAAAGTTAAAAATAAGAAATATCCTCTAGCAGATTATGAATTAACTCCAGATGTAGCTATAATAGACCCTACATTTGTAATGTCTGTACCAGCAGCTGTTACTGCAGATACAGGACTAGATGTATTAACTCATGCTATAGAAGCTTATGTTTCTATAATGGCAACTGATTATACAGATGCTTTAGCTATGAAGGCTATACAAATGGTATTTGAATACTTACCAAAATCATATAAAGGAGCTAATACAGCTGAAGGAAAAGAAGCAAGAGAAAAAATGCATAATGCTTCTTGTATAGCAGGTATGGCATTTGCAAATGCATTCTTAGGTGTTAACCACTCATTAGCTCATAAGTTAGGATCAGAATTCCATATACCACATGGTAGAGCTAATGCAATATTATTACCTCATGTAATAGAATATAATGCTACTATGCCAAGTAAGTTTGCTGCATTCCCTAAATATAAGTCATTCGTAGCAGATAAGAAATATGCTGAAATAGCAAAGGCTTTAGGATTAAAGGCTAATACTACAGAAGAAGGTGTTAAGAGCTTAGTTGAAGCTGTAAGAAACTTAATGAAAGAATTAAATATGCCAATGACTGTACAAGCATGCGGTATAGAAGAAGAAACTTATTTTGCAGCTATAGAGAGATTAGCTTTAGATGCATTTGATGACCAATGTACTCCAGCTAACCCAAGATTACCATTAGTAAGTGAATTAGTTCAAATATATAAAGATATATATAAAGCTAAGTCTCCAATAAAGAAAGAGGAAAAAAAAATAGCTGAACAAAATGCATAAAATTCTGAAAATTATACTAGATTAATAGATAAAATTTAATATAATTAAATTATAAATAACATAGTTAATAAAGGGGCCTATTAAGGCCCCCTTATTTTTTAGTTAGACTTTAATTAAGATTTAAAGATTTTAACTTTTTCAAAGTCATTTTTTATATTTATTATACAGTTATCATAATTAACTTCAAAGTTAGCAAAAGCAGAAAATAAATCTATATCCCTCATTAAATGAACAGTCATTATATTACTTTCTTTATTTATTCTAAGTATTAATGATCTAACATAAGGAAATTGTATTCTAGAATTAAAAAAACTATCTCCATTAGTATCGATATCTAGACTACGATAGTTTATATCTATGAATAAATCTATGTCATTATCTTCTTCTCTTATAACTCTAAAATTAAAGTCAGTATCTAAGCATAACTTTCCTATATTTAGCATGTAATCACCTCTTTTAAGTACATTATAAGACAGTATTATACATTATATTTTTTAAAATTAATATAAAAAGAGCCTCTGTTGGGGGAAACAGAGACTCAAAATTGGGGGAGATTGAGTTAAATATTTAATTTTACATTAATATACCAACCAATAATGCACGAAATTATTACACTGAGTATCGAAACACCTTCAATATATAATTTTGCCTTTGATTTTCTATTTTTAATTTTTACTTTTTTATTTAATAAACACGAATATAGCTCTGATTTTCCATCTGAAATCAAAAAATATCCAACGTGTGATTTTTTAGTATTACTTCCATCTTCCTCAAAATACTTATTTGCTAGATCAACACATTTTTGTGCAATATATAGCTCTGAAATTTTTGTTTTTTTAGATATTTTTTCAATGCTATTTCTATAATATTCCTTTGTTTTATAATCCATATTATCATATATTCCAGCTGGATCTAATTTTAATACCTCTTCAACTCCATTTATATTATCAAAAATTTCTATAAAGCTTAGTCTATTTAATACATTTATACTTGTTATTGCATTACCAATAGATATTTTTTTAGTTGCAATATCAAAATGCTCTCTATTAATACAATCCAAAATAGTACTTCCCATTTTATTAACTTGCTCTTCTAAAATTTCAACATAGCTATATGCTTTTTTGCCGTATTTTTTTAATCTATATGACATATATTCAATAAATGGATATTTTGATTCAACACTTTGCTCTATTTTTAAATTGTAATTATATGGCAACTTAAATTCCTGACTAGTTTTAAATTCAACTAATCTAGTAACAATATTTTCAACTTTACGCTTTTGCATTTGCGATAAATATATTTTTTCACATATTAATCTAATTTTTTCAATTAAGGCTATTTGCAAAAAAGTGCTAACACTCCATAGCTCTTCCATACTTAAATTTTTTTTATTTTGATAGCTTAATAAAAATTTTTCTAAATTATCACCATTAATTTTTCCATCTGTATATGAAACAATTTCTTTAGCAAGTATATATACTCTTGCAAACCCCTTATATTGGCCATTAGCAATTCCAACAAAATTAACATATTTTTTTACAGATAAATCTCTAATTATAATTTTTGCATTTTTTTCAATTATATAAAAATTGTCTAAAATCCATTCACCTGCTGGATGGATTGGTATTTTGTTTTTTAAATCTTCTGTCAAAAAGTTATATATATCTAATATAAATTTTAAATTTTCTTTTAATCTAGGTATTGGGTATGTTCTTTTATCAGATTTAGATTTTAAAATTTGATCTGCAGCAAGTTTTTGTAAATAAATTTCTAATTGTTCACTATCTAAAAGAGCTCCGCCTACATCTAAAATTTTACATTTCTTCATCAAAAAATTTCCACTCCTTGTAAATATGTTTTCACATATTTTCTCCAGAAGTAGAAATTTTTATACTTTTTTTATTATTTTTACTAAAATGAAGACAATAAAAAAACTTGAAGTTATCGTTTAACAGATAACTTATTTCCACATTTTTCAAAAAAATGAAATACCAAAAAGCTTAATTTAAATTATAATTTTCTATCCTCAAAATTTAATTTACTAATTGAGAAAAATATAATATAATCTAGAAAATTAATTTTGAAAGGGATGTACATTATGGCATTTGACGGTATTGTTACAAGTAATATTGTAGCAGAATTAAACACCTGCTTAATTGGAGGAAAAATTAATAAGGTTTTTGAACCAAATAAAAATGAAGTTATTTTGGGTATTTATTCTCACGGAGTTAATTACGCATTAAATTTTTCAATTGCATCTGACTCTTATAGAATAAACTTAACAACACATGCAAAACCCAATCCTTTGAATGCTCCTGGATTTTGTATGCTTTTACGAAAACATTTAATTGGGGCTAAAATAAAAAAAATTTATACTATAGGACTTGAAAGAATTGTATATATAGAGCTTGAATGTTTTAATGAATTAAATGATTTAGTCAATAAAAAATTAATAATAGAGCTTATGGGAAAACACAGTAACATAATTTTAACAAATGACAATAATATGATAATAGACAGTTTAAGGCACTTATCTATTGAAGAACATTCATCAAGAGATATTTTACCTGCACATGAATATTCAGCACCAGAAAATACTAAAATTGATTTTAAATCAATAAAAACTTTTGACGAATTTTATAAACTAACAAGTAATCTAACTAACTTAGACGCAGGTATTTCAAAAATTTTTATTGGAATAAGTAAATTATATATTCAAAGCATTATTGAAGAATGTAATATAGATAACGCTGTAACCACAAGCAATTTAAAAACTGTATATAAATATATTTCTGAAACAATTGAAAATATTGGAAAAACAAATATTTCTTTAAAACCATTCAAAAAAGATTTTACAATTGCACAAGAGAAGCATGAAGATACATTACAATCCAACTTTTTTATTGACGATTTCTACACAGAAAAAGAAAACAATTCACTTTTCCTATCATATAGAAATAATATATTAAAATTAGTATTATCAACATTAACCAAAATAAAGAAAAAATTGTTAAACATTAATAGCAAACAAGCAGATTGCAAAAACATGGATACATATAAGCTATATGGAGAACTATTAACAGCAAATATGTATCAATTCAAGGAATTCACTGAAAACATTATAAAAGTTCCAAATTATTACAATAATAATGAATTAATAGATATACCTGTAGACCCAAACAAAACACCTTCATATAATGCGAAAAACTATTTTAAAAAATATAATAAATTAAAAAACACTTTACTTGTAATAGCAGAGCAAAAAAAGGAAACAGAATCAGAGCTAGACTACTTAGAAAGTATAATTTATGAATTAGATACTGCCAAAACAATTCCTGATATAGATGAAATTTATACAGAGATATCAGAAAATCCACTATTTGAAAGGTCCCACTTAAAATCTAATACAAAAGTAACAAAACAAAAACAAAAAAATAAAAAATTGGATAAAACATATACACCAATAGAATATAAAATAGAAAATTATACCTTATTAGTCGGAAAAAATAATATACAAAATGATTATTTGACAACAAAACTAGCAAAATCAACAGACATTTGGTTTCATACAAAAGAAATTCATGGAAGTCATGCAATATTACAAACACATGGCGAAACTCCGTCAATAGATGTTATAATAAGATGTGCTCAAATAGCAGCATACTATAGTAAAGCCAAACAATCATCAAACGTTCCAGTAGATTATGCATTGATAAAATATGTAAAAAAGCCATCTGGAAGTAAGCCTGGATTTGTAATATTTACACACAATAACACAATAAACGTAACACCAAAGGGCTAATTTTTTAAAACGACTCTCAAAAAGTAACAAAATACAATAATATTTTCCAAAAATCTTTATTTTTGCACCAAAATATTGTATAATTAAATTGTTAGGTAGAAAAGGAGGTAATTTATATGTGGCAAATTTGGATTATCCTAGCTGGCATATTCATGATTTTTGAAATGATTATCCCCACTGATTTTCTTATATTTTGGGTAGGAATTGGTGCAGCACTAACATCAGTATGCAGTTTATTTACAAACAACATAACAGTACAAATTGCATTATTCTGCATATCATCAATACTACTAATATTTTGTACAAAACCATTTGTAAGAAAATTCACAAAAGATACAGAAGATGTACATACAAATGCTTATTCCATAATAGGAAAAGAAGGCATAGTTATTTCAGACATTAATCCAATAACAGGAGAAGGACAAATAAAAGTAGAATCAGAAATTTGGTCTGCCAAAACAGAAGATTCTCAAGTAATTCCTAAAGGTACTTTAGTAACTATAACAGCAATAGACGGAGTAAAAGCTGTAGTATCAACAGCACAAAAAAACAAAGTAACTGAAAAAGAATCAGCAGTGGTTTAAACAAATAATACAGAAAAATTAAGGAGGAAAAAATATGGTTATATTTTTTATTATTTTACTTTTATTAGTTTTAATAATTGCATATAAAACAATAAAAGTTGTTAAACAATCAGAAGTATATGTTATCGAAAGATTAGGAAAATTTCACAAAGTAGCAGATGCTGGTCTTACAATTATATTTCCTTTTTTAGATCATGTTAGATCAGTAGTTAGTTTAAAACAACAAACAATGGACATTCCACCTCAAGGAGTTATCACAAAAGATAATGTTACAATTACAATTGATACAGTTGTTTTCTACAAAATTACAGACCCAGCAAAAGCTGTTTACGAAATTCAATCATTGAAAAAAGGTATTGAATATCTTGCAATTACAACAATTCGTGATATTGTCGGAAAAATGGACTTAGATGCAACATTCAGTTCTCGTGATGCTATTAACGATAAATTAAGAGCAATATTAGACGAAGCTACAGACCAATGGGGATGTAAAATAGATAGAGTTGAAATTAAAGACATTACACCACCTGCAGATATTCGTGATGCAATGGAAAAACAAATGAATGCAGAAAGAAATAAAAGAGCTTTAATCCTTCAAGCAGAAGGTGAAAGACAATCTGCAATTACATTAGCAGAAGGTAAAAAAGAAGCTGCTATATTAGAAGCTGAAGCTGATAAAGAAGCTGCTATAAGAAGAGCTGCCGGTGAAGCAGAAGCAATAAAACAAGTAGCTGACGCTAAAGCAGCAGAAATAAGAATGGTTTATGGAGCCGTTATGGAATCAAATCCTAATGACAAACTAGTTCAATTAAAATCTTTAGAAGCATTAAAAGAAATTGCAGATGGAGATGCAAACAAAGTATTTATACCATTTGATGCAACATCAGCATTAAGCAGTTTAGGTGCTATGAAAGAAGCTGTAACAGATTCAGAAAAAAAAGAATCTTTAAAAAAAGAACTTTCTAAAAAAGAAAGAATTTTACAAAAAAGAGCTCAACAATTAAAACAAGAAGAAGACAACTAAAATAAAAAGCTAATATTCCACTCATTGTTAGACAAAGTAGTTTAACAATGAGCGTTTTTTTTATTATTACTTTTTAATAACAATTTTACTTAAATAATATCATTCAGTTATAATATTTGGTTAAATTTTCACTATTGTTTTATTTTTTAATTTTCCCCATAAAATCAACAAAATAATGTATTATTTGAATATATTTGGTTAACTTATAAGTATATTTAAACACTTGCATTTCTGTACTTTAAAATTTAAATACTATATTTTACTGCTGAGGTGATTTTATGGCATTAGATTATTCAATAATTGGTGAAAGAATACGAAAAGCAAGATTAGAAAATAATATAACACAAGAAAAATTAGCTGAAGAACTTGATGTTTCAATAGCATTTGTTAGTAGAATTGAATGTGGTACTACACATATTAACCTAAAAAGATTAAGTCAAATTTGTAATATTTTAAATATAAAAGAAGGTGTTATTTTAAATGGAACTAATGTAAGTTCTGATAATTATCTTTCTGAAGAATTTAATGAATTATTTCTTAACTGTTCAAAAGATACACAAAAATTAATATACGATATTGCAAAAATAATTATCGAAAATGAAAAAAACACTAATTAAAAATAAACCAGAATTATTGATTAATTCTGGTTTATTTTTATCCTTTTTATATTTATTATACTTCTCTACATTTTATAATTAATCTTTGCTTTCCACCATTAGTACATGTAATTAAAGTAACTTCCTTTAATCCATTTGTAATTTGGCTTGTACAAGCAACATTTTCTGGATCTACAACATATCTATCATACACTTTATACTCCAATGTTTTTCCTGATAAATCAGTTAATTTTATTGTATCCCCGCTCTTCATTTGAGATAATTTTCCAAACATTTTTCCGCTTTTATAATTATGACCAACTATACAATAATTTCCAACAGAATTAGGACTTCCTCCCCAAAACTTGTTAATTGATATTTTTAATAACTCTTCACTTGTTTCTGAAAGAACAGGATATTCAATTCCTAAACTTGGTATTGATAAAATAGATTCATATGTATATGTATTACCATATTCGTCTGTGTATTTTCCATCTAATACTTGAGCATTATTTTCAACAACCTCAGTATCATCAAGTGCCACAACTAATGGTTTATCACTTATTGTATTATCCATTGAAATATCATTTAAAATATCTTGTGATACAGCTTCACATGCATTTTTTTGTACCTCTGAATACACATACCATCCAGAAAATAAAAATACAAAAATTACTGACATTATGAATTGCACTTTATACATCTTTTTTTTCTTTTTCAGTTTATTGGTAACATATAGTCTATCTGTAACTAATATCTGATTCATAGGCATTTCCTTTCTAAAATTAAATTTTGTTATTTACAATATAATTAGAAATTTCTGCAAACATTTCTATTGATAGGCTTTCACCTCTTGTATTATAATTCATATTTAAATCATCAAATAATTTTTTCGCATCTTGCTTACTTTTTAATATTCCACCATTAACAAGTGCATTAATAAGAGTTTTTCTCCTTTGCATAAAACTTGCTTTTACTGTTTTGAAGAACTGATCTTCATCAAGAAGTTCTACAGGAGGATTTTTTCTTATTGATAATTTAATAACTTCAGAGTCTACTTCTGGCTCTGGTATAAATGAATTATTTTCTACAATTGTCACATTTTCAGACGTAGCATAATAATAAACACTATATGTAATTGCTCCTGATAATTTTTCACCTGGAATTGCTATTAATCTATCTGCTACTTCTTTTTGAACCATGACTGTGATTGTTTCTATATCTAATTTTTCCTCTAACAATTTCATTATAATAGGTGTACTAATATAATATGGTAAATTTGCAACTATTTTTACACTTTTTATTTCTGTTTGTTTTCTTTTTTCTGCAATTATTTCATTCAAATTTATTTTTAATATGTCTTCATTTATTATTTCTAATTTACTTTCAGCCTGGCCGTTTATATTTAGAATAAATCTATCTTGTAATATATTTACCATTCTTTTATCAAGCTCTACTGCAATAACATTATTTGCTTCTTGCAATAGTTTATTAGTTAAAACGCCAAGCCCTGGTCCAATTTCTATTATTAAGTCTTGCTTATCTATGTTAGAGCTACATATTATTTCATCTATAACATTATCATCTACCAAAAAGTTTTGCCCCAAACTTTTATTAGCCTGTATTTTATATTTATGTAATATTAGTTGTGTTTCTTCATATACATTCATTTTTCGCATTCCTCTCTTCTATTTGCAGTTTTAGTTGGAAAAGAATTATAATTATTTTCAACTAATAAGTGTTGCACCTACTATCCCCGCATCATTACCTGCTTGAGCAGTTAATATTTTAGGTGGATTTTCTTTATTGAATAAATATTCTCCACTATAAATTTTTTCTTTTAATCTCCCGAATATTAATTTTTCATAATGCGACATACTTCCACCTATACTTATCGCTTCGGGTTCTAATATGTTTATTATGTTTGCTATTCCTAATGCTAAATTATCAACATATTCTTCTAATAGATTTTTCACATCATCATTATTCATATTTTCTTCTACTGCTTTTGTTAAGTCTGCAGCACCAACATATTCTGTAATTCCTAGTATTTTTTGCATCTGCTCTTTGAATTTTTTCTTTGAGCAATACACTTCAAAACAACCTTTATTACCACAGTTGCACTGTTCTCCATTTTTGTTTATTACCATGTGTCCAAATTCAAAACCAGCATTACGAATAGGTCTTATAAATTTACCTCCAAAGAAAGCAGCTCCGCCAATTCCTGTACCGATGCACAAAAATACACAATCATTATAATCTTTTAGTGACCCTTTGTATTTTTCTGCTAATGCCGCACATTTTCCATCATTTTGTATATTTATTTTTAGTTCTTTACTTCCAAATGCTTCTCTTAATTTTTGAGTAATATTAAACTCTTTTATTCCTAAATTCACAACATTTTTAATATAGCCATCTTTTGGATTTCCAGGTGCGCAGGCATCGG
>OGOD01001804.1_pt1 | contig 12191 bp, 7 predicted proteins | sample 1573631 | NCBI WGS metagenome assembly OGOD01 (sample SAMEA2581895, study PRJEB24529) | metagenome | biome: Human gut stool | place: China | collected 2011
CCCGCCATAAACGGATTATCATCCGGTGCATTACAAAAGACAACCAACTTAGCACAGCCGATGGAATCATTATCTTTTGTGAGTACCGCTGTCTCTTTCACAACTTTACCCATCAAAAGAATCGCATCCATATCAAGTCCTGTCTTTGTAGAACCGACATTTACTGAGCTGCAGATATATTCTGTTGTTGAAAGTGCTTTTGGAATAGACAAAATCAGGTTTTTATCTGCCTGTGTCATCTTTTTCGATACCAGTGCCGTATAACCGCCAATAAAGTTTACGCCTACTGTTTTTGCCGCACGGTCAAGTGTCTGTGCAATCTTAACAAAATCATCCGGTGTCTTGCACGCAGAGCCGCCAATCAAAGCAATTGGTGTAACGGAAATTCGTTTGTTTACAATCGGAACTCCAAATTCTTTTCCAATTTCTTCTCCTGTAGCAACCAAATCTTTTGCCATCGTCGTAATCTTTTTATATACGTTGTCACAAAGTTTATTCAAATCCGAATCAATACAATCCAAAAGGCTGATACCAAGAGTAATCGTACGCACATCCAGATTTTCTTTATCAATCATTTTATTTGTTTCAATGACTTCATTTATATTTATCATAGTTAAGCCTCCGTAATCTAATCCTTATAAGCGATGCATCTTGTCAAAAATCTCTTCCCTCTGTACACGGATTACGCAGCCGATTTCTTCACCCAAATTTTCCAACTCTTCGGAAGCATCCACGAAAGATTTTGTAAGCTTTGCAAAGTCAACAATCATCATCATATTAAAATATCCATCTACAATTGTCTGAGAAATATCTAAAATATTGATGTCGTTTTCTGCTAAGTAAGTACATACTTTTGCAATAATGCCTACGCTGTCCTTTCCTACTACGGTAATTATTGTCTTTTTCATTTCTTCCTCCATTCTGAAATAGTTTTCTATTTCATAATTATTGTATCGTCAACAGTTTTGTCGGCGCCATACGGTCTGCCACTAACAACTCTGTATCCATCTTTTTCCAAACTGGGTTTTGTTCCAATTCATAACTTACGGTCTGATAGGCAAGTTCCGGAAAATTATTTTCCTTGCTCAAATGCCCCAGTAAAATATGCTGCAAACCGGGATGCAGCACTTTTTCAATCAGTCTTGCCGAGGCATCGTTGCTCAAATGCCCCTTTTCACCGAGAATCCTCATTTTAAGTGAGTACGGATAACTGCCAACCTGCAACAGGTTAATATCATGGTTTGCCTCTAAAAGCAGGGAATCGCAGTCTTTCAAATGGTCTACGATTTCATTGGAAAAGCAGCCCATATCGGTTGCAACTCCGATTTTTTTCGATTCTGACTGCACCGTATAACAAACGGGATTTGCCGCATCGTGGGAAATTCTAACCGGCATAATCTCCATATCTTCAATCGAAACCGCCTTTTCCGGCACAACCGCATGGAACAAATCTTCGGAAACACCTTTCATATCACCTTTTTCCCATATTGCCTCAATCGTTTCCTTCGTAGCATAAACAGGAATCTGGTACTTGCGCAGTACCGGTCCTAAACCACAAATATGATCGGTATGCTCATGTGTAATAAAAATGGCATGAAGGTTTTCTATCGGAAAATTTTCCTCCATTAAGCCCTCCCGAATGCGTTTCATGCTAATCCCTGCATCAATTAAAATCCGGGCTTCTTCGCCACCGACATAAATACAATTGCCACTGCTTCCACTGGCAATACTATATAACTGCATGTGTTTCCACCTCAATTTATCTCATTTTATATTACATCTGAGAACTTATCTTCTCACTGTCAATTGTAATCCGGTCACGTCCATTCTTTTTGGAATGATACATCGCCCAGTCTGCTCTTGTCAATAGTTCTCCCGGATTAGCACAAGTCTGCGGATAACTTGCCACACCAACGCTGGCACGAACTGAAATATGTTTTCCTTCGTAAACAACTTCCTCACTCCGAATCTGATTATGAATGTCCTCAACGATATGATACGTTTCATCCAAATCTTTTTCAAAGAATGCTACAACAAATTCCTCACCGCCATAGCGTCCGGCAATACCGCCATGCTTGAGTGCTCCACGATTTAGTAACGAAGCCACATAACGAATCACTTCGTCACCGCACTGATGTCCATAGGTGTCATTCACCATTTTAAATTTATCAATATCAAAAAGTGCAAGTGAAACCGGCACTTTTTTCGTCATAGCTTCCGCCAAATACTTTCTTAATAGCTCCGTCAAGTGTCTGCGGTTATAAATTCTTGTCAAACCATCTCGGATTGCCATATCATTCATCTTCGCATAAAGACGTGCATTGGCAACACCAATACTAATCTGGCTGGCAATATTCTCATAGAACGCACGGCTGTCCATAAAGGTATTTTCTTTGTTCTTTCCAACAAACAGTGTGCCAAGTCTTTCTTCCTGATTTCGGATTGGCAGGCATACCACCGATGGAAGTTCCTGTTTACCCTCTAATTTAGTAAATAACTGCACAGAATCCGTAACATTATTTTGTATATAAGTCTGAGTCATGCGGAGAATCTCTGACATATCCGTATGTTCAATGGATTCAATCACCTTCTTTTTGAATTCATCTCCTAACACACAGGAAATGGCATACACCCGCCGCTGTTCTTCTTCCATTCCCGGAACATAAAGTTCATGATCCTGTTCCAAAACAATTACAACAACATCCAAATCCAATCGAACCTGTATCATATCAACAATTTTATCTAACATATCCTTTATCTCGATTGATGATATAATAATGGATGACAATTCATTCTGCACCGACATTTCATCATGCGAACGGTTAATCTTTTTATTTGCAAGCTGTAATTCGATTTTTTGAACTCCTAATTTTTCATTTACCCGGTTGATTTTTTCCTGCTGTTCTTTCATCTTATCATTGACTTTATTTAAATCTTCCAGTGCACGGTTCTGGCGGAAAATATCTTTTTCAAAAAAATCCCACATGTGAGACATCATTTCACTGACTACCACAATTAAAACAAGCACAACCGATACCGTCACAAGTTCACGGATAGCAATTCCAACCGTAACACGGCTTAAGTTATCTTGTGCTAACACAACAAGCATAACAAAGGATATCATACCATACAGACAGATATAAGTCACGTAAATAATAACCCGATGAGCCTTTTTCCCAAGAGCAACACTGTAAAAAAGCTCAAAGAAATAAATCAGGAACAGTATCAGGAAAATAATTCCCTCTAATTTTGTCTCGGCCAGATAATAATACGCCAATCCAAGTGCCGGCCGCAAAAAGCAATACACTTTTTCTACCTGAATTATCCGCTTGGAATGAACATATTTTTTCTGCATATGGCGATTATGTACTAATTCTGTCACAATACACAACAAAGCGTATACAAAAAGAATCACATACCGGATAGTTACTACCTGATTCCCTGCAAAATAAAAACTAATACAGTAAATCAAAAGCATAACATCCAAAAAAATGTGATAAAACGCAACTTGTTTTTGTTTCCAGAATTCTTTAATTTTTTCTTCCATGCCAAGCCTCCCAGAACAATTCAATCCTATCACCATCATGAACAGGCTCTGTGAAATCTTTGTCTTCACCATTAATTCGAGTTACTAAACGCGTTCCTCCCGCTTTTGTCATATCAAACGGATATACATCAAACACATCGACAAAAATCGGATTTTTCTTATGTGGCATTTCGACCACATCACCATTTATCGTAACAAATACAGGTCCCGTCACTTCTTCTACCGGTGTAGAAATCGTTTTCTCCTGCCGTAACTGCTTTGCACCCGGAATCCCTTCTCCGTCCGCTCCTAATTTTGCCGTATCGAACGGGACATCGCTCATCCAATCCGGCATCGGTTTTAACGGTGCCAACAATGGATCATCATCCATCTGCTCCTGCATCGTTTCTTCTCTTGTTTTTTCCGGCTCTTCCGGCTTAATAACCGGTCTTTTTGTAATTACATCACCGTCAACAATTTTTGCTGATGCGCCAGCCTCTCTTCCATTCAAAAGAACCAAAGTTTCAACATCCATACCGGCAAACTCTAACAATCTCTTAACGGAATAATAATCATAGGTACAGATTTCGTCTCCGTTTTTGACTTCGTAAAACGAGGATACCACCTCACCATTTGCCTCAACTAACTTTGGACATAACAGTTTTCTTCCAAATAAAGTCACGGTAATTTCCGCATTGCACTCCGGAATCTCTTTGATTAACAATTTTCCAGTACTTCCCTTTGTGGAAGGCCGAATCTGTATCGTATCATTTTCCTCTACTTTATCATTCAAACTGACTAGTGTGCCATTTTTCTTGATCTCAGCCACCTCGCCAACTCTTCCCTTCTTTTCCCGGGTTTCACCATTTACCGTATAATGAATACTGTCGCCGCGAATCGGGAACAAATTATCTTTGGAAAAACCATAGCTGACACAAGCATCTAACACCGATACCTTGCCATTATCATATAATTTCACACGCTGCTCATTTACCATTACATGGATAAAGTTATTTTTCTGCTCATAATAAGTCATGCAAATACCAAGCGGTGTCACTAATGTGGAATCTTTGCGGATTCCCTCCTGCTCAAACTGAACCTGTGAAAGTACCTCTGCACCACGTATTGCCACACGCTCATTTGGCAATCCCAGATAATGTGCGAGACTCTCGGTAAATCCCTCGTGCTTACCGCCTCCACCGACAACAAATACCGCACTAACACACTGACCGCCATTCAATTCCAAAATACGATCGGCAATGTTTTTGGTAATATTTTTCACAGCGTCTTCAGATATCTGTGCAATATCCTCTTTTGTTACCTGAATTTTGCTTCCAAATATGTCCTTAAAAGAAACACTCTTCTTACGCTCACAGGCTCTTTTTATGTACTCTGCAGTCTCAAAGTCTGTCAAATACTTCTTAGCAATCGCCTCCGTCACTTCATCGCCGGCAAGCGGAATCATGCCAAATGCAATAATACTTCCATCTTTTACAATCGAAATATCACTTGTTCCGGCTCCGACATCCACAAGCGCAATGTTCAAAAGGCGGAATTTTTCCGGAATTGCCATGTTAATCGCAGCAATTGGCTCAAGCGTCAGACTTGCCACATGCAATCCTGCAAGCTCAACAGCCGAATACAAGCCATCCACAACCTCTTCCGGCAAAAAAGTTGCAATCAACTCTACCTCGATGTAATTTGCCATATGCATCTCAATCATTTCCATCGGGTAGCCATTCAAATAATATTTTACAATCGAATAGCCGACACAGAAAAACTTCTTTCCACTGTCGGTCTGCTCTTTTCTTATTTCATCATAAGCCTGTTCCACACCCATCATATCCAGAGAACGAATATGGTCTTCCGTCACCTTTGTCTCTGAATTAAACTGATAGCGGGCTTTGACGCGCTTTGTCTTTAACACTCTTCCGGCAGCCGCAATGCTGACGTCCGATAAAGGTTCTCTCACACGCTTTTCCAAACGCTCTTTGACTTTATAAATCGTATCTGCTACGGTCGGTATATCGTGAATCTGTCCATCAATCACGGCACGCGTCGTATGCTCAATGGATTCCTGAGCAACCACAACAAAACGGTCTGTACCAATCCGGTAGCCAACCGTTCCCACAATGCTTCTCGTTCCGATATCCAATCCAAATACAAGCTTATTGTCTTCTGCGTTCATCATTTTCACCTTGTTCCCTCATCAAAGATTCTACATATCCATTATTCTATCACAAATTTGTCTTTCTGACTAGTAATTCTTCTATTCTTTCTTGCAGTTTTTGCAGGTTTCCATTATTCACAAGCAGTGCATCACATCGTTTTTCCCATTCTTTATCCGATAATTGCACTCTCATAATGGATTCTGTCTTTTCGCGGGAGTATCCTCTCGATTCCATAAGCCTCTGAATCCTTAGTTCTTTGTCTGTCACAACCGCCCAGATTATATCGCAGAGCGTGTCACATCCGGTTTCAAATAAAATTGCCGTTTCTAAGCAGACAACCGGCTCATCCTTCCATTCATTTAATTGTTTACAAATCTGTTCTTTCACAAAGGGATGTACAATGGCATTTAGCCGCTCTCTGCCGTTGTCATCCTGGTAGATTTTATCCGCAAGCAAAGGACGCAGAATCTGTCCATCCTCTCCTGTGATGTCAACACCAAATGTATCGCAAATCTTTTGATAAGGCTCCGTCCCCGGTTTCAGTGCTTCATGACCGAGGGCATCCGCCTCAATAATCTTTGCCCCGTATTTTTCTTCCAGTAGATTTAACACCGTTGATTTACCACAGCCTACGCCGCCAGTAATACCAATTACCATTTTCTTTCTCCTTGGTTTTATTTTGCCTCATACCAATTTATTCCCTGCTTCACCTCTGCAATCAAAGGCACTGCCAAATCGCAGGCATGAACCATTTCTGTTTCCAAAATCTGTTTTACTTCATCAATTTCATCCTTGTGTGTCTCAATCAAAAGTTCATCGTGAATCTGCAAAATCAGACGGGATTTGTAATTGCCTTCTTTTAATTTCTTGTGCACACGTATCATCGCAATTTTAATAATATCCGCCGCCGTTCCCTGTATCGGAGAATTCATCGCAATGCGTTCACCAAACTGGCGCTGCATAAAGTTTTTCGACGCAAATTCCGGAATTGGGCGGATTCTTCCAAACAAAGATGTCACATAGCCTTTTTGTTTGCCCTGCTCCACCAGTTCGTCCATAAACCGTTTCACATCCGGATACGTTTCAAAATAATCCTCAATATATTTTTCAGCCTGTTTTTTTGAAATATTCAAATCGCGCGACAAACCAAATCCACTGATTCCGTATACAATTCCAAAATTAACTGCTTTTGCATTCCGCCTTTGCAGTTCTGTCACCTCTTCATAAGGCGTATGAAAGACAAGTGCTGCCGTCGTTCGATGAATATCCGCATTTTCCCGGTAAGCTTCAATCAAAGTTTCATCCTCTGACATATGTGCCAGCACTCTTAATTCAATCTGTGAGTAATCGGCATCCAAGAAAACGTATCCGTCCTGTGGGACAAAAACTTTTCGGATTTGTCTGCCAAGTTCCATACGAATCGGAATGTTTTGCAAATTCGGCTCAGTACTGCTCAAACGTCCGGTTGCCGTCACATTCTGATTAAATGTTGTGTGGATTCTGCCATCCTTTTCATCGATATCGCTCTCCAGTCCATCTGCATAGGTAGATTTTAACTTCGTGAGCTGGCGGTACTCCAGAATCATCTCCACAATCGGATCCTCAAAACGGAGTTTTTCAAGAACTTCTGCTGAAGTTGAATATCCTGTTTTTGTTTTCTTTCCATAAGGCATATGCATTTTTTCAAACAAAATTACACCTAACTGTTTCGGTGAATTGATGTTAAATGATTCCCCGGCACGCTCATAAATATCCGCTTCCAGTTCAGAAATGCGCTCACCAAGTTTTGCACCATATTCATGCAATGCCTCTTTTTCCACTAAAATCCCCACCTTTTCCATGTCATAAAGGGTAAATAAGAGCGGCATTTCAATCTGTTCAAACAATGACTGCATTTTTTGTTTTTTCAATTCTTTGGAAAGATTCGGATATGCAAGCACATTTACCAGTGCGCAGTAACTAAAGTAACGTACTGCCTCGTCTTCTTTCTCTAAAAAGGCAGTTTCTTCCGGCTGTTTACCAAAAAACTGTTCATATGGGTGCATCAAAACAGATGCAAAGTTTTCTGCAATCTCTTCTTCTCCAAACTTTTTCTGAACCGGGCTTAGCAGATACGCAGCCAGATTCGTATCATAAGAGTTTTCCGGTTTTGCATCCGGCAAGAAATCTAACTGGCTCTTTAAATCATTGGCAACCAATATATGTGTTTTCAAAAGATTACTGATTTCACTTGTAATATCGTATTCGGACAAATCATCGCCCACTTTGCAAAAAGCAATCTTTTCTTTGGAAAAAGCAACCGCCATACCTAAAAGTCTTCCATCTGCCTCCGTCATAAATAACGTCATCTGTCCGCTGGCACTCGTTGTTACTGCAGCATCCTTTCGAAAAACGGCCTTGACCGCTACCGGCTCTTTCTTTTGAATTGTCTGCACAAAAGAGAGCCAGTCTTTTTTTGTCTCAATTACCTGAAAATATTTTTCCAGTTTTTTATCTCTGCCGGTATCCTCCGAAAATCGCTTTAAAATGGATTTCAAATCTAAAGACTGAATCATCTGGTATGCTTTTTCGTTAAACATATCCTCAAACGTACACTCCGAAAGCACCACTCCCAATTTGCAGTTTGTCCTTATAGTCGCTAAATCTTTACTCTGATTTCCCACTTCCCCATGGTTCTTCAACGCCTCTTTCGCACGATTTGGTGTTACTTCTTCTACATGCTCAATCGCATTTTCAACCGTACCAAACATCGTCAGAATTTTAACTGCTGTCTTCTCACCAATTCCCGGAACACCCGGGATATTATCTGAAGCATCTCCCATCAGCCCTTTGAGATCAATAATCTGAGATGGTGTAACACTGTATTTTTCAATTACCTGCGCTGTATGATAGTCTTCGACAACCGTCTTTCCACGACTCGTTTTCGGAATGCGGACCAAAATAGTATCCGTCGCTAACTGCAGCAAATCGCGGTCACCGGATACAATCGAAACAAGATATCCTTCCTGCTCCGCTTTTTTCGCCATCGTTCCTAAAATGTCATCCGCCTCAATGCCTTCTTCCGCATAAATACGGATATTCATCACTTGAAGAAGATTTCGGATTACCGGCACCTGTTCACTCAATTCTGCCGGCATCGGTTTTCTTTTCCCTTTGTATTCTTCGTACATTTTATGGCGGAAAGTCGGTGCTTTTTCATCAAACGCTACTAGCAAATGCGATGGCTCTTCTTCGTCCAATATTTTAAACAAAATATTTAAAAATCCGTAAATCGCATTTGTATGCAAACCCTCGCGGTTTGTTAAATCCGGTACACCATAAAAGGCGCGGTTCAATATGCTGTTTCCATCAATCAGTACAAGTTTGTTTTCCAATTTTTTGACCTCTTTATTTTTTGATTTTTATTTTCCGTTTGCTTGTGTAACCACTCTCATAGCGTTTTCCTTTTTTGCTGTAATATGCTTTCACACGGATATAATACGTTCCTTTTTTCAGACCGCACGCTTCAAAACGGTTTCCATTCAATATATATTTCTGTGTTTTTTTCACAGCAAAGGAAGATGCCGTCGAAACTTCCATCTGGTACCCATGTACCATTTTCCCACTCGAATAAGTAATCGCAAACGATTTCTTGTTTTTCTTCAATTTCTGAATTTTCGGTGTCTGCGGCACAATTTTAAAGGAAATGGTTTTCTTTCCGGTAAAATTGCCCATGCCCTGTATAACAACCGATGCTTTTCCGATTTGAAGATTATTCCGGCACACCAATGTATAGTCTCTATTTTTCTCTAATTTTACTTTCCCCACCTTCAACGTCACATTTGGTTTCACCCATCTTCCGGTATAACTCTTTGTCTTTTTATAATGACAAGTTACCGACCGAACCGAACGTTTCACAATGGTATAAGAAACTTTTTTCGTTCCCTTGTAATTACCGATTCCCTTAATCGTAATTGTTGCTTTTCCTAAATTTTTATTATTCTGATAAGATGCCTTGTAATCTTTTCCGGAATCAAGCACCTCTTTTCCATCCTTAACCGTTTCGTTTCCTTTGATTGCCTTACCTTCATAAGCATATTTCTTTTTCAAACGAATCATTTTCTTTGTCAGAGCTTTTTTCTTAACCGGAACTTTCACGCGGATAATCACCGTACGGTACATTGCTGCATTTTCCGGCACATATTTCGCACGATAACCGGAATTTCCATAAACCGGCACAATCGTACTATCTACCCAGCTAAATCTCTTCGGCAGACGAATTGAAGAAAGTTTTTTCTTGTTTGAATATACAAAACTTCCAAGTGTCACTTTCGGAATCTCCGGAATTAGTTTTGGCACATAGGTCGTTGTCTGTCCTGCCAGATAACCGGAATATTTCTTTGCTTTCACCTGGCAAATTAAACGATATCCGATATCTTCTTTTGTCACTTTGTAGGTAAGCCCGGTTGCTCCTTTAATTGCTGCCGCTCCGTCAATGGTCGTGACATCATCTTCTTCTTTTACATTTGCCGCAAATTTATGGATGGCATCCAACTCATACGTGCCATCGTCATCGCTGTCATCTTCTTCGTCATCATCGTCTTCCGCTTCCAAATCGTCTTCTTCGGCTCCGCCTGTCTCATCTAACACGGACTCAAAACTCTCTGCATCCTCTGCTTTTTTTACACGATACCACTGATAAGACAATTCACCCGGATCCACTGAATCCAGTGATGGTTTTGCGGTAAGCGTCTCATCAATTGCCGGTGTTCCGGTTATTTCCACACTTCCGGCAATTGCCATTTTGTCAGTCGTAAAGACCGCACTTTTTGCCACTGCCGATTCATTTCCTGCATCATCTGTCATAAAAGAATAAATTACATATTCCGTTTCCGCTGCAAGTCCATTAAATGAAAAATTAGAAGCTTTTGCACCATCTACTCTTCCATAACCAACAATCCCATAATGAGAAGTCACACGCGACAATATAAATTTCGTTGTCATGCCACCGCTTTCTTTCTCTGCCTCTTCGCCTAACGCCTTTGGCAGTACCACATAATAAAATTTACCCGGTTCATTTCCGGTAATCAATCCGGAAGAAGTCGTATCGGTATCACTGTCAAAACCGGAAACCGATGTAATCTGTGGTGCTGTAAAATCAGCTACAATTGTAATCGTTTTCTTTGTCGTATCAATCGCATTCTTTGTCGCATCTGCCTGTTTCGATGCTAAATAATAAGCAATCTCATTTTTTCCTTCTGTCAACGTCACAGACATCGTATCTGCCCAATTTGCATCCACTGAAGCCTGACTGCTGATTCGATAGCCTGCCGGTGCTTCTATCTCAACCTTATCGTCTGTCAATCCTGTCCTGTCTGCAATATTAATTGTATCTTTTTCCGTCTTTGCCACCGCATTCGTATGATAAGCACGAATTTCATAAGCCGGAGCATTTTTTGCCAGCTGATAAGAAATTTTCTGTTTCTCATCACTGCTCCTTTCATCCTTTAACACAAACTGCTGTTTTCCGGCAGTTTCCGATGAAATCCTAAGTGTAACTCCATCCGGCAAATCCTTTTCATCGGATACTGCGTAATGCACATCTCTGATAAAGGTACGCTTCTGTCCATAATACTTCCACAAGCCGGAAAATGGTGTTACCGTAACAATTTCTTTTGGTTCAGCCGTAGGCTCTATCGTAGCTGCCCCTCCGGTCACACTTCCACCTGAAGTCACATTTGCATTAAATAATACAATTTCTCTGTTTTTTTGTTCCTTCGCCTGCGTATTCACCGGGGTCATCCCCATAAATAATGCACATGCTAAAATCCATGCTAATCCTTTTTTTAACTTACGTTTTCTCATAAGTTCTCCCTTCTAATATAACTTAATTCATGATAAATTATATTTTACACGTAAATGTGTTGAAACACAATATAAAAAGAAAAGTTTGTGGGAATTGTTTGGGTTCCGTAATTTCGTAGAATAGCTTTGCGTCTCGTGGGCACTCTCGTTTAACAAACGCGTAAGGGTATGGTCTTGCAAAACACGCAAGCCTCATACCCACGTGTTTGTACCCACGAGTCACAAAGCTATTCTACGGAATTACTGGAATCCCAAATAAATTGTCATCAAACATTTCCCCCAGTTCACAAACATAATCAAACTTACTAACTTTTTTTCTAAAAAAGTGTTGACACATTAAAAAAAGGATGGTATAGTAAATATCGTTGTGAGCGGATGTGGCGGAATTGGCAGACGCACAAGACTCAAAATCTTGCGGTGGTGACATCGTGCGGGTTCAAGTCCCGCCATCCGCACTCACTAAAAAGCACTAAAAACTACGAAAAACGTTGTTTCTAGTGCTTTTTTATTTAACGAATTAGATTCTAAAATAATTTGCTTGTAGCAAATATTTAATGACAATTTATTGGGATTCCAGTAATTTAGAAAAAAGACATTGTGACTCGTGGGTTTGAGTACGTCGGTATGTGGCACTGGTAGTTTCAGTGCCC
>OGOD01001808.1_pt1 | contig 12160 bp, 4 predicted proteins | sample 1573631 | NCBI WGS metagenome assembly OGOD01 (sample SAMEA2581895, study PRJEB24529) | metagenome | biome: Human gut stool | place: China | collected 2011
CAGAGTATATGCTAGTCAGTTCGGCTTACGAACTGAAAGACAAAAACCGCATCGAGTTACTGCGCAAGTACCTCGACTGTTATCCGGATACTCCCTACGCCAACCGAATCTATTCACTACTGGCTTCCTGCTACTTCTATGAAGGGAAATATGATGAGGCCCTGGCACTCTTTAATTCTACACGGCTCGATCTACTGGGAAATGAGGAGCGCGACGACCGCACCTACCAACTGGCAACCTGCTACATGAAGACTGATAATCTGAAAGAAGCCGCCATCTGGTTCGAAACGTTACGTGCCAGCAGTCCCAAATATGCAAAGGACTGCAGTTACTATCTCGCTTATATCCGCTACACTCAGAAGCGCTATGATGAAGCGTTGAAAGACTTCCTCCCTTTGCAGGACGACCCGAAGTACAAAGAACTCGTACCTTACTACATAGCAGAAATCTATGCTATCAAAAAGAACTATGATAAGGCGCAGATCGTAGCACAAAACTACCTGTCGGCCTATCCGAACAACGAGCACGCTGCCGAGATGTACCGCATTCTGGGAGACGCTTACTACCATTTCGGACAATATCACCAGGCAGTGGAAGCATTCACCGGCTATCTGGACAGAGATCACTCTGCTCCCCGCCGGGATGCACTTTATATGCTGGGACTCTCCTATTACCAGACAAAAGTCTACTCCAAAGCAGCCGAAATGCTGGGACAAGTGACGACCGCCAACGATGCCCTGACCCAGAATGCTTACCTGCACATGGGACTCTCTTACCTGCAACTGGCAGAAAAAAACAAGGCACGTATGGCTTTCGAACAGGCAGCCGCCTCCAACGCCAACCTGCAGATTAAGGAACAGGCCGCTTACAACTATGCACTTTGCCTGCACGAAACATCCTACTCCGCTTTCGGTGAATCGGTTACTGCTTTTGAAAAATTCCTCAATGAATTCCCGACTTCTCCGTATGCCGAGAAAGTAAGCAACTATCTGGTAGAAGTTTATATGAATACCCGCAGCTACGAAGCTGCTTTAAAGTCAATCGAACGGATTGCCAAGCCGAGTGCACAAATCATGGAAGCCAAACAAAAGATTCTCTTCCAACTGGGTACACAGTCATTTGCCAATGCCAATTTCGAACAGGCTCTCCAATATCTGAACCAGTCCATCGCCATCGGGCAGTACAACCGCCAAACAAAGGCGGACGCTTATTACTGGTGCGGAGAATCTTACTACCGCCTCAACCGGATGATGGAAGCCGCCCGCGATTTCAACGCTTATCTGCAACTGACCACGCAACCCAATAATGAAATGTATGCGCTCGCCAACTACAACCTAGGATACATTGCTTTCCATCGTAAGGACTATACACAGGCAAGCAATTACTTCCAAAAGTATATCCAACTGGAAAAAGGCGAAAACAGAACAGCGCTTGCAGATGCCTACAACCGTATCGGAGACTGTCATCTGAATGTGCGCAACTTTGAAGAAGCCAAGCACTACTACTCGCAAGCCGAACAAATGAATACTCCTTCCGGCGATTACTCATTCTATCAGCTGGCACTGGTATCCGGTTTACAGAAAGACTATACCGGTAAGATCACTCTTCTGAACAGACTGGTCGGCAAATATCCTTCTTCTCCATACGCAGTGAATGCCATCTATGAGAAAGGACGTTCTTATGTACTGATGGATAACAACGGTCAAGCTATTACCTCTTTCAAGGAATTGCTGGAGAAATATCCCGAAAGCCCCGTCAGCCGGAAAGCTGCGGCTGAAATCGGTTTGCTGTATTATCAGAACGGCAACTTCGACCAGGCAATCAATGCGTACAAACAAGTGATTGAGAAATATCCGGGCAGCGAAGAAGCCCGCCTGGCAATGCGCGATATGAAATCTATCTATGTAGATTTGAACCGTATCGATGAATTTGCGGCTTTAGCCAATGCGATGCCGGGACACATCCGCTTTGACGCCAGCGAACAGGACTCACTTACGTATGCGGCTGCCGAAAAGATTTATGCACGTGGCAGAACAGAAGAAGCCAAGAGCAGCCTTAATAAATATCTGCAAACTTTCCCAGAAGGAGCATTTAGCCTGAATGCACATTATTACCTCTGCCAGATTGGAAATGAGCAGAAGAATTATGATATGGTGCTCCTCCACTCCGGAAAATTGCTTGAATATCCGAATAATCCATTCGCAGAAGAAGCGCTGATCATGCGTGCAGAAGTACAGTTCAACCAGCAACAGATGGCAGAAGCTCTGGCAAGCTACAAGATGCTGAAAGAAAAAGCTACCAATGTAGAACGCCGCCAGCTTGCCGAAACCGGTATCCTGCGCTGTGCCTTCCTGCTGAGAGACGACGTAGAAACGATTCACGCGGCTACCGATGTGCTGGCTGAAGCCAAGCTTAGTCCGGAACTGAAGAACGAAGCTCTTTATTATCGCGCAAAAGCTTATAAGAATCAGAAAGCGGACAAGAAAGCATTGGATGATTTCCGCGAACTGGCCAAGGATACCCGTAATTCTTATGGTGCCGAAGCTAAATATCAGGTTGCCCAGTCTCTTTATGACGCAAAAGAATATACGGCGGCAGAAAAAGAACTGCTCAACTACATCGAACAGAGTACGCCACACGCTTATTGGCTGGCACGCAGCTTTGTCCTCCTGTCGGACGTATATGTCGCTATGGGTAAAGACCTCGACGCACGCCAGTATCTGCTGAGTCTGCAACAGAATTACCAGGGCAATGACGATATCGAGAGCATGATTGAAGACAGACTAAAGAAACTAAACAAGTAAAGATTGAAAAGTATGAAACGAACTCTTTATATAGCAGGAGGCTTTACACTGGCATTTCTGATGCCGTTCAACCTTCAGGCACAGAATACTCAGCCGAAAGATACGACCATGAACCGCACGGTCGTCGTAGAACAGGAATATAATCCCGACATTCTGGATGCTTCCAAAGTGAATGTGCTGCCCAAAGTGGAAGAACCTACCGTCAGCAAAAAGGAAGTGGAATATGCCACTACTTTCTTCCCGGCTACCTCTATTCCTGCCGACCTAATGCGTCCCTATGTAGGAACGGAAGTGCAGCCCGGCAGCAAGCCCGGATATATACGCGCCGGATATGGAAACTACGGTAATCTGGATCTCCTTGCCAATTACCTGTTCCGTCTGTCGGACAGGGACAAGTTGAACGTCCGCTTTCAGATGGACGGAATGGATGGCAAACTGACTATGCCGGAAGCAGACACGAAATGGAACGCTTATTATTACCGTACCCGTGCGAATATCGATTATATCCACCAGTTCAACAAGGTAGATTTCAACATCGCCGCTAATTTCGGACTCAGCAATTTCAACCTTTCTCCGGTTCAGCCCGGCAAGCAGAAGTTTACTTCAGGAGACTTCCATCTGGGAGTAAAATCGACAGATGAAAATTATCCCATACAGTTCGAAGCGGAAACCAATCTGATGATGTACAACCGTCAGAACAATAACACTTTCTTTTTCAATGACAAAGTCGGAGAAACACAAGTGCATACCAAAGGATTGATCAGCGGCGCTATCAGCGACGAACAGAGCATCAACATCGGATTGGACATGCGTAATCTCATCTACAATAAAGACCTGAAACTTGCTGACGACCTCCAGGTATATGAGAACCGTACCGCTCTGGCACTGAATCCGCATTATAAACTTAGCAGCGACAGCTGGAATCTGCGTGCAGGAGCCAATGTAGATCTCTCATTCGGCAGCGGTAAATCATTCCGCGTGTCTCCGGATGTAACAGCACAGTATATCTTCTCCGACAGCTACGTACTCTATGCGCAAGCTACCGGAGGCAAGCTGGTCAACGATTTCCGCAGACTGGAAACGATCTGTCCTTATGCCTTGCCGGCAGCCCCTATTCTTGATACATACGAACAGCTGAATGCAGCGATAGGATTTAAAGCGAGTCCTTATCCCGGATTATGGATCAATCTGTATGGCGGTTATCAGGATTTGAAAGACGATTTCTTTGAGGTACAGGAAGAAACATTTGTCAACTATGATCCCTCACTTGCCGATGATGCTCAGGAAGGGAATTCCTCGTCTCCGGTCACAGCACATCAATATCTGAATCTGGAATTCAGCAATACCAACAACTTCTACGCCGGTATGAAGATCAGCTATGAATACAAAGACCTCATTGCATTGTCCGCTGCTGGAACTTACCGTAACTTGGATGCGAAAGAAAAATACAGCCTGTATATGAAACCCGCCTGCGAAATTAATTTCAGCGCAGACTTCCGCCCGATCACAGGACTGAATATCAATCTCGGTTACGATTATATCGGACGCACAAAGGTAGAAGGCATTAAAGCCGCAGCAGTCAGCGACCTACATGCCGGAGCCAGCTATAATGTGTTCAAAGGAGTATCCGTGTATGCCCGGATTAATAATATCCTCAATAAGAAATACCAGTATTATCTGGGCTATCCTACAGAAGGTCTTAACTTCCTGGGAGGATTAAGCTTCAGCTTCTAGACAAGACATATTCTCCAAAGAGAAGAACCAATCAGATGCCCATCCTGTTATTGCCTATGTGCAACATAACAGGATGGGCTTTTTTATTGTTCCTTACAAAGCCTCCTTTTCCATCCCGTCTATAATTTTGTATCAAGGTCTACCCATTTGTTACAGATAGTGTTTCTAGCTATTTGTGCACCTAATTTGGTGAATATTGCACGTCCATTTTTCACATCACCCCTAATTTTGCATCATCATTAAAAGATAAATGAAGTTAACCTTATTGCACATAAGCAAAGGATATATTTAGAAACTGAAGAGAGAATAAAGAGAATAAAAGTCACCCCCAACCCGGTTGACCTAACTATAAACTAAATATATTATTAACCTATCAAATTAAACAGTATGAGAAACGCGCTCAATTTAAGATTCTGCTTTCTTGTTACGTTTCTTTTATTCATACCGTTGATGTATGCCTTGCCCCCGGAAGGTATCACAATTAAGGGTAGAGTAACGGATGAAACACTCAAAGAAGGCGTTCCCGGAGCTAATGTGACTGTGAAAGGCACGAGCATTGGGACAATCACAGACCTTGACGGTAACTTTACGATCGTCGCCCCAAGCAAAAAATCCGTATTGAACATTTCCTTTATCGGGTATGTAACTCAGGAAATCGTGGTCGGAGACAAAACAATCATCAATGTTTCCTTAAAAGAAGATGCACAGAACCTCGGTGAAGTGGAAGTTGTAGCTATCGCATACGGTAATCAGGACAAGCGCATGCTTACCAGTGCCGTCTCCTCCATTGACAACAAAGAGCTGATCAAATCTCCGGCAACAAGTATCACGAACCTCCTCGCAGGAGCACTGCCGGGTGTATCTTCCGTACAGACTACCGGACAGCCTGGTAAAGATGCTGCTGCCATCTACGTACGTGGTGTCGGTTCATTAAATGATTCACAATCCAAGCCCCTGGTTTTAGTAGACGGAATAGAACGTGAGTTTTCACAAATCGACCCGAACGAAATCGAAAGTATTTCAGTATTGAAAGACGCCTCTTCCACCGCTGTATTCGGAGTAAGAGGTGCTAATGGCGTTGTATTGATCACCACCCGAAGAGGTAAAGCAGGCAAAACGCAGATTTCCGCCAGCACCAAACTGGGTCTGCAACAACCCATCTCACTGGTAGAGCAGACCGGAAGTTACGAGTTCGCACGCTTCTGGAATATGAAGCAGGAGATGGACCACGTTACGAATCCTAAGTTATACTTCACTCCGGAACAGGTAGAAGCCTATCGCACCGGCTCAGACCCCATCATGTATCCCAGTATGGACTGGAAGAAGTATATTTTTAATAATATCTATCTTCAAAGCCAGAACAACCTAAATATCTCCGGCGGTAGCGATAATGTACGATACTTCATCTCAGTAGGTTATACTTATCAGAACGGACTTCTGAAAGAACTTCCCGGACAAATGTACGACAATAACTATCGTTACAACCGCTATAACTACCGCGCCAATATCGATGCCAATCTGACCAAGACCACTTCGATGAAACTCGGTGTCGGTGGTGTTTTAGGTAAGATACAGGAACCGCGCAGCGTCGTTTCGGGTACAGGAGAAGACCAAAACCCCTGGGTAATCGCACAGATCTGGTCACATCCGTTTGCCGGACCGGGATTTATCAACGGAGTACGTACACTGATTCCTAAAGATATGGTTCCGCTGGGAGAAGTGATGCGTGACGGTATGTTCGTATTCTACGGACAAGGTTACAATCAAACGTATGACACGACATTGAATCTGGATTTGGACATCACACAGAAACTGGACTTTATCACTCCGGGACTGAGCGTTTCCGTGAAAGGTGCTTACGACAATAAATTCAAACTGGAAAAAGTACGTACGGGAGGCGCCATCGAAGCGCAGACTGTGTACTACAAATCATACTTTGACACCAACGGTACGATGTCACAGACCGATCCCGACTACGATAAATCACTTATCTATGTACCCAGCGGCAGCGATACTCCGCTCACTTACTCGGAAAGCAGCGGACGCGGACAGAACTGGTATCTGGAAGGACGTATCAACTATGACCGTACATTCGGCGACCACAGAATATCCGGTCTGTTCCTTTACAATCAGTCGCGTAACTATTATCCGGACAGCTACACTTATCTGCCCCGTAACTACGTAGGATTGGTAGGACGTGCTACTTACGCCTATCAAAGTAAATATCTGCTCGACGTAAACGTCGGCTACAACGGTTCGGAGAACTTTGCTCCGGGCAGCACACGTTTCGGTGTATTCCCTTCCTTCTCTGCCGGATGGATCGCAACTGCCGAGAAGTTTATGGAAAACCAGAAAATCGTAGACTACCTAAAACTCAGAGCATCCTGGGGACGTGTAGGTAACGACAAGGGAGTAGACTCACGCTTTATGTACATGCCTGCCGTATGGGGATCATCGGGCAGTTACAGCTTCGGTGTGGACAATCCGATTTCCCAATCGGCAGCAGCCATCTCACGTATGGGTAACCCGGCAGTAACCTGGGAAACAGCCGACAAGCAGAACTACGGTATTGATCTTAAGTTCTTCAACAGCCGCCTGTCCGCTACCTTCGACTACTTTATCGAACACCGCACAGGTATTCTGATCTCTCCGGAATCGACCCCAAGCATCATCGCAACTGCACTGCCTAACCTGAACATTGGTAAGGTAGACAACCACGGTTACGAAGTTTCTCTCGGCTGGCGCGATAAGATCGGAAAGGATTTCACCTATAATGTGGATGCCAACGTCTCTTTCGCACGCAACAAAATCCTCTATATGGACGAAGTGCCCAAGCAATTCTCTTATATGAACCAGACCGGTGGCTCTACCGGACGCCAGACCGGAGTATACAACTACATCCGTCTCTATCAGTACAGCGACTTCATCACCGGAGCCGACGGCGAACTGACCTTAAAGCCGGAACTGCCTCAGCCTTATCAGAAGGTATATCCGGGTGACGCCATGTACGCCGACCTCAACGGAGACCACATCGTGGACGGTAATGACAAGAGCGTAGCAGGTTATGCTACCCGTCCGGAATACGTTTTCGGTATGAACATGGGATTCGACTGGAAAGGATTCAACTTCACCATGCAATGGGTGGGTTCCAAGAACGTTAACAGAATGTATGACATCGAATACCGTATCCCTTATACGAATGCCGGAAAGCGTGGTTTGCTGACTTACTTCTACGACGGTTGCTGGACTCCGGAAAACCAACTGGGAGCTACTTATCCGCGTCCGTCGGAAGAATCGGAAAGCTGGAACTCCGAACCCTCTACCCTCTGGTTGGTGGATGCTTCCTATCTCCGCTTGAAGAGCCTGAGCTTCGGTTATACCATCACCGGAAAGAAATTCCTGAAGAAACTGGGCCTCAGCTCACTCGGATTAAACTTCAGCGGCTACAACCTGCTGACCTTCTCACCGCTTAAATATCTTGATCCGGAAAGTGATCCTAACCGATTCGGAGATTATCCGCTGATCAAAGTATATAGCTTCGGTTTAAATCTTAACTTCTAAAAAACGACTGTATGAATAGAATAATAAAAGGACTCGGAATAGCATTGGGTTGCGTACTGATAGCCTCCTCCTGTTCTGAAATCAGCTTCGGGGATAAATTTCTGGGCGACCAGCCTGAGAGTTCCGGAGCGACTACCGAAGAAATGTTCTCTTCGAAAATAAATGCCGAAAAGGTGCTGACCAAAGCATATACCGGATTACCTTATGGGCTACCGACCGGCTCTGACTACAAATTGGGTGTGAACATACTTGAATCAATCACAGACTTATGTTACAGTTTCCGTGACAATATCAGTGATGGGCCTGTCAAGCTCTATTACAACGGAGCACTCAGTGCCAACAACGTCCCAATGTTCCCAAAAATTCCGCTTACCGTTATGGAAGCAAATCCGACTGGACTACAATCCGTTATGCCTGGTTGTACATTGAGAACGTAGAAAAAGTGCCCGACATGACAGCCAGCGAGAAAAGCGAGCGGATCGCGGAAGCCAAAGTTTTGATCTCCCTCTGCTATTTCGAAATGCTGAGATATGTAGGCGGTGTGACATGGCTGGACCACTATGTAGACGTAAACGAGACAATGAATTTCCCCCGTATCACTTTTGCCGAAACGGTAGAGAAGATCGTAGGATTGCTCAACGAAGCCATCAACTCCAATCTGGCCTGGAAAGCCGAGAAAGCAGATGACGGACGTATGACCCTGGCAGGAGCGATGGCATTAAAGTTCAAGGTATTGCAATGGGCAGCCAGTCCGACTTTCAACTCAAACACTAAATGGCATCCGGAAGCAGACGAATATACCTGTTACGGAAATTACAGCGACCAACGATGGAAAGATGCCGCCGAAGCAGGCGCAGCCTTTTTCACAGAATTACAGAAACGGCACGAATACGAACTGATTCAACCTACGGAAGAGACGCATCGGGCAAGACGTCTGGCCTATCGTCAGGCCTACTACAACCGCGGCGGAACAGAAATATTAATCTCTACCCGTCAAGGATATAGCTCCGATGTTCACAGCAGCTTTATCGGTCAACGTTATTACAGCGGCCCTACATTGAACTATGTAGATATGTTTCCGTGGGAAGACGGAACTGATTTTCCGGCAAATTTCGACTGGAAGTCACCCTCCAAGCAACCGTTCTTTACAAAAGGCGAAATGGTGCCCACCCGCGACCCACGTCTGTATGAAAATGTAGCTTGTCCCGGAGACACCTACTGCAACGGAACAACAGCTCCTGTTTATATCAACCACGCCGATTACAAAGACGGCAGCGGATTCCTGATCATGAAGTACATCTTACAGGAAAACAACGATCGCGAAGGTCCGGTACAATGGTCACACACCCGTCTGGCGGAAATCATGCTGGGATATGCGGAAGTACTCAACGAAGTCAACGGACGCCCTACCGACGAAGCTTACAAAATGGTAAACGATGTACGAAAGAGAGTAGGTCTGCCGGAACTTTCCAAGACGATGAATCACGATCAGTTCCTCGAAGCCGTACTGAGAGAAAGAGCACTCGAATTAGGATTTGAAGAAGTACGCTGGTTCGACCTCGTTCGCAGAGACCGTCAGAGCGACTTCAAGAAGAAGTTGTACGGACTCAGAAGCAGAGGTAACGACCTGAACAATCCGACTGAGTTCACCTTCGAGAAGATCGAACTGGGAGACCATTACTGGGCTACCAACTGGGATACCAAGTGGTATCTGGCTCCGATTCCTCAGGAGGAAATCAACAAGCAATATGGAATGACCCAAAACCCGGGCTGGTAAATGACACGTTAACTAATATCGTTTGAACAATGAATAAAATAAATTATATATTAATCACTCTGCTCCTGGGAGGTTCGGTATCCCTGAATGCACAGACATCGAAAGCTGCTTCGGAAATGCAGCTGGCAGATACACTGAGCATCGGCTACCAGATGAACGTATCTTCCCGGACCAGCAGTTACTCTATCAACGGAGTCAATGCTTCCGCATTCGAAAAATCCCCGTACATAGATATCAGCAAAGCTTTGTATGGAAAAGTGGCAGGTCTGAATGTATATCAGGGTACAGGCTCGTCAGCCGATAACATATCCACCCTCTCTATACACGGAAATGCCCCGCTAGTATTAATTGATGGTTTCCCACGTGATATCAGTGACATCACTTCGATGGAAATCGAATCATGCTACGTTCTGAAAGATGCGGCAGCCGCTGCTCTCTACGGTATGCGTGGTGCGAATGGAGTAGTACTGATTACGACTAAACGCGGAATAAGCAATGGTCTGAAGGTAAATGTGGACTATAATTTCGGTGTCAATACCCAATTCCGTTCTCCGGACTTCGCAGATGCCTATACGTATGCGAACGCTCTTAACACCGCATTAAGCGGAGACGGTCTGCCTGCACGCTACAATGCACAGGAACTGGATGCTTTCCGGACAGGAATCTATCCGTATGACTATCCGAATGTAGACTGGTGGAATGAAACGCTGAACAACACAGGATTGACCCACAACCTGAAAATGTCTTTCAGCGGAGGTAGTGACAAGTTCCGTTTTTACACGGTAGTAGACTATTACCGGGATCGCTCCATGTTGAAGAAAAACACGGAAGATACACGTTTCGACACTACACCTACAGACACACGTCTGACCGTGCGTACCAATCTGGACGTAAAAGTGACGGAAAGCACATTGCTGAAAGCCGGCATTGTAGGCAGACTGAAAGAATTCAGAGGTACCCGCTATGGACGCAGCGCTATTTTCAACAAGATCTATGGCATTCCATCCGCTGCATTCCCCATTCGTTATGAGAATGGCATTTATGGAGGTAGCTCTGTGTACGGAACCGGTAATCCGGTAGCTCTGTTGAAAGACTACGGACACATCCGTAACGTATACGGAACACTACTCGCCGACCTGAGCATCCGTCAGGATCTAAGTGCGTTGACCAAAGGGCTGGCAGCCGAAGCATCCGTCTCTTTCGATAATATCGGAGGAATGAATGAAACCACCAATAAAGAGTATCGTTACATGAACAGCAATGCAAGTATCACCAGTGATGGTACACTGGTGACAACTCCTGCCATTTATGGTACAGACTCCGAAACACTGGGACATACACAGCCTTTCGAAAGACTGATGCTACGCAGCGATTTCCAGGCAAAGGTGGATTATAACCGCACTTTTGGCAAACATCAGGTGGGAGGAGCATTGATTTATGATATGCAGTCTGTTGTCAAAAACGGCAGAAACAACTCTCAGAAGAATCAGTCTGTGCTGGTGAACGCCACATATACTTACGACAACCGTTACAGCCTCAATGCCGTATTCAACCGTTCGGGATCAGCTTACCTGCCCGACGGAGACAAATACTCGAACTATCCTGCCGTTTCTGCTGCATGGATCGTCTCCAACGAAGCATTTATGGAAAAGGTGACACCGATCAATCTCTTCAAGATTCGCGCCTCTTACGGTCTGTCCGGATGGGACGGCAATCTGAGCCACGAACTATGGCGTCAGTCTTATGGCAGCGGTGGTGCCGGTTATAACTTCGGAGTGAATGCCGGAGGACAGTCCGGTGGCAGCGAAGGCGATTTGCCGGTTATCGGCCTGGTAGCGGAAAAATCACAGAAAGCGACTTTCGGATTTGATCTCGCCGCTTTTGATAATCGTTTGAATGCAACAGTAGAAGGTTTCTACGAAAAACGTTCGGATATACTTGTGTCAGGTGCCAATTCTACTTCCGGTATTATCGGTATCACAGTAGGTCAGGTGAACGAAGGAATCTATAAATACAAAGGACTGGATGCTTCTTTGAGTTGGAATGATAAGATCGGTGATTTCCATTATGGCATTGGCGCAAGCATGTCATATCTGAACACAGAGGTAGTCAATGTAAATCAGGCATATCAGGAATACGACTACTTGTACACCAAGGGCAATCGTATCGGACAGATGTACGGTCTGGAAGCTATCGGCTTCTTCAACAGCCAGCAGGAAATCAACAACAGTCCGCAACAAACCTTCTCGGACGTAGCTCCCGGGGACGTGAAATACAAAGATCA
>OGOD01001812.1_pt1 | contig 12148 bp, 10 predicted proteins | sample 1573631 | NCBI WGS metagenome assembly OGOD01 (sample SAMEA2581895, study PRJEB24529) | metagenome | biome: Human gut stool | place: China | collected 2011
GGCCAGCACGATGATGGCCAGTGCAGCGCCCACCGCCATGCTGGTGAGGATGCTGCGGATGATGATGGTGATATAGTTGCCCTGGTTGGACAGCACCACGATGTGCAGGCCGTCGTACTGGGCTTCCAGCTCCTGGAAGGCGCTCAGGCAGTTGTCCGAGACGTCGCTGGCACTGGAGGTAGCGTTTTTATAGATCTTGAGCACGGCGGCCTGTTCGCCGTTCAGGCGGGTGAAGCTGTCGGCGGCGTTGTCGATGACCTCCACGTCCGCCACATCGGACAGGCGCACGTCGCCGTAGCCGTCCACATGCAGCAGCAGGGCACCGGCAATGTCATCCACGCTGCTGTACTCCTCGCCGACTTTCAGCAGCCAGGACTCGCCGCTGGCGTCCTGCACATAGCCTGCCGGCATAGAGAAGTTCTGGGCGTAGATCAGGGTGGACAGGGTGTTGATGTCCAGCTGCTTCTGCACATCCGCCTGGGCCAGCGCCTGGGTGCGGGCCGTCTCGTACTCCTGTTTGGCCGTTTCCAGCTGCTTTTCGTACTCATTGAGCTGCTCGCGGGCCTCGGTAAACTGCATGTAGGCGTTGAGCTGCTGCTGGGTAAAGCTGCCCAGTGCACGGGAGAAGGTGCTCATGAGCTGGGGCACATTGTCCATGGCCTTGATGGTATCTTCCAGCGTGCTGTAGATCACCTGCAGGCTCTTCTGCAGCTGCAGCTCGTCCGCCAGATCCGCAGCGCTGCTGCCCTCCGTACCGGTCTCGGTGTTCACCCGCTCCTGCAGCTTCTGCAGGGCATCGGTGAGCTTGTCGGTCACGTCACGCAGTTCGGACACGACCTCGATCAGGGAGTCGATGTCCCGCATGCCGGTGTTGTCGAACTTGTCCAGCACCTTCTGCAGACCCTGCTGCACCTCGATCAGTGCCTGCTGGATCTCCGGCTCCTTGACCACGGCAATGAGCTGGTTCACGCTTTCCATCAGCGCCCGGGCCTGCTTGCGCACCACGTCCACCGCGTTGCCTACCTCGGTGCTCATGGAGGCCAGCACCGTGTTGGACACGGTGTTGCCGAAGTTCTTCATCTGCTTGTTGTACTCGGCGCGGCCGGCGGCGATCTGGCTTTCCGCACTGTCCAGCTGGGCACGGGCGTCCGCCAGCTTGGTGTCGATCAGGTCCAGCAGCTGGGCGTTGATCTCGTCGATCTTGTCCTGATTCAGCTGCACCTGCACCAGCTTTTCCACCAGACCGCTGGACGACACATTGGACACGCCGCCCTTGCGCTGCACATAGGGCACCAGCGTGTCCTTGACCAGCTCCGACAGCTGGTAGATGTCGCTGCCCTCCCGGCTCACCGCCACGGTCATGAAGGCGTTCATGTTCAGGCTGTACTCAATGATGGAGGGGGTCAGGCAGCTGCTGGGCAGGTCGCTCTTGGCCTGATCCAGCTTGTTGGACACCTTCACCAGGGCACTGTTCATGTCGGTATCATCGGTGAAGTGCATCAGCAGCAGGCTGTAGTTCTCCGCCGAGGTGGCTGTGATGTTTTCCACACCGGGCACCGTGAGGGCGTTCTGCAGCACGTCCGACACTTCGCTCTCCACACGCTCCGGGCTGGCACCCGGGTATACGGTGACCACCATCAGATACGGCGTGCTGACGTCGGGCAGCAGATTGGTCTGCATCTTCGTGATGGCCACAAAGCCCAGGATCAGCACCATCACCACAGCCACCAGCACCGTGAATGGCTTTTTGACACTGAATTTTTCCATTTTTCCTACCGTTTCCCTGCCATGCACCGCAGCACCGCAGTCCTTACCTCCGCAAGAGGCTCGTTCACACTTTAACATTCCTATTATACACAGAAGACGTAGGGTTGCAACAGAGCCCGTCACTTTCTTTCACAAAACTTTTCTCTTTGCCGTCTGTTCGGGACCAAATTCCGTCACACTCCGCCTGAAATACGGTCCGGAGGGCCGGATCATTGCACCGGGCGCATTTTGTTTTTTGCGTGGAAATGTGCTTTTGAATATGGTATACTAGAGTTCAGAATGGAGCAACAGGCCCTTTTGCGGCCTTTTTCCCGATAGAGCGAACCAGCAGACGAGGAGAACTATGAAAAAAGTCATTTCGGTCCGTTTCAAAGAAAACGGCAAAAGCTATTATTTTGACCCTGCCGATGCGGATATCCGTACCGGCGATTACGTCATCGTGGAGACTGCCCGCGGCATCGAGTGCGGCGAGGTGGTGCAGGGCGTCAAGGAGATCGCCGACGCGGCGGTGCCCAAGGCCCTCAAGCCCATTACCCGCATGGCCGACAGCGTGGATGTGCGCCGGATGCGCCAGAACCGCGAGGACGAAAAGCGCGCCTACCGCACCTGCCAGGACTGCATTGCCCGCCACGGGCTGGAGATGAAGCTGGTGGAGGCCGAGTATACCCTCGACCGTTCCAAGATCATGTTCTACTTCACCGCCGACGGCCGGGTGGACTTCCGTGAGCTGGTCAAGGATCTGGCCGGCATCTTCCACACCCGCATTGAGCTGCGCCAGATCGGCGTGCGCGACGAGAGCAAGATGATCGGCGGTCTGGGCATCTGCGGCCAGCCTTTCTGCTGCAGCCGCTTTTTGAAGGATTTCCAGCCCGTTTCCATCAAGATGGCAAAGGAGCAGGGCCTTTCGCTGAACCCCACCAAGATCAGCGGTGCCTGCGGCCGCCTGATGTGCTGCCTGGCCTATGAGGAAAACGCTTACGAATACCTGAACAGCATCATGCCCATGGTGGGCAGCACCGTGCGCACCCCGGACGGTCTGGGCACCGTGCTGGAAGTGAACCCGGTGTCCGGCTATCTGCGGGTGCGCTGCGGCACCGAGAGCCTGTCGCCCCGGTACTACAAGGTAGGCGTGTGCGAATACATCAGCGGCGGCAAGCGCGCACCCCGCCGCCCCGACCCGGACGACGATTATTCCGGTGTGCGCAACCCCGCCCCGGTGGTGGCTTCCTCCGATGACGACAAGCGCTGTGCAGGCGGCTGCTGCGCCAAAAAGCGCAGCGAGAAGAATGGCTGAGCATCCGAGCGGTTAGTAAAGCAAAACTAACCATTCTTCGTGATTTTCGCTAAAAATCTCCGGCAATTTTGTCCATAAGTTAGCCCATGCTTTTGTGCAACCCAACAAAAAATCTCCTTTTGGTGCGGGGCGCTTACGGTTAGTCTTGCCTTTTCTTTTCGGCTTTGTTAAAATGCAGGCAAGGATATGAATTCCGGAGAGATGTGTACAGCCGTGCCTGACACATTTCTTCATACATTACAACGGGCACGGGGATAAAAGGAGATTTTATTATGGCACACAAGGTTTCTGACGCATGTGTTGGCTGCGGCGCTTGCGAGGGCGCTTGCCCGGTTGGTGCAGTTGCCGTTGAGAACGGCGTTGCAGTTGTGAACGCAGACGCTTGCATCGATTGCGGCGCTTGCGAGGGCGCTTGCCCCACCGGTGCAATCACCGCTGAATAATCAGCGGCATTGCCGGAATAACGCATCCAAGGCAGCAGACCTGTTCAGGCGGGTCTGCTGCTTTTTGTTTTTGCACAAATTCCGGGAGCAATTCCGGTTATTTTTCTGAGAGGAATCGGCACACTGTCTATGGAACATTCTACCGAAGTTTTGTATAATAGAACAAAGGTCTACTGCACCCCTGCCCACCGGTTCGGGTCGGACGCGCTGCTGCTGGCCCGCTTCTGCGAGCCAAAACGCAGCCAGACGGCGGCCGACCTGTGCTCCGGCTGCGGCATCGTGGCGTTGGAGTGGCACGACCGCGGCCACCGCGGCCCCTGTGCGGCGCTGGAGCTCCAACCCGAGGGCAGCGCCCTGCTGGCCGATGCTGTCACCGAGCAAGGCATCGGCCACATCACGCCCCATTGCGCCGACCTGCGCACCTTCCGGCAGGGGGAGGGCAGTTTTGACGTGTGTGCGTGCAATCCACCCTATTTTACCGCCGGGCCTCAGAGTCAGAATGCGGCCCACGCGCTGGCCCGGCACGAAAACACCTGCACGCTGGACGATGTGTGCGCCTGCGCGTTCCGCCTGTTGAAGGACGGCGGGCGGCTGGCACTGTGCCACCGGCCGGAGCGGTTGGCCGAAGTGCTGGATGTGCTGCGGGCCCACCGGCTGGAGCCCAAGCGGCTGGCCTTCGTCAAGAACCGGGCAGACGCAGCCCCGTGGCTTTTCCTTGTGGAAGCCCAGAAAAACCGCAAGACCGGCCTGCGTGTGGAGCCGGATGTGCTCATCAGCGCCGGAGCGGCGCTCTACGGGAGGTAACTATGGCAGGAACTCTTTACATCGTGGCAACCCCCATCGGCAACCTGGACGACATGCCGCCCCGGGTGGCCGCCACCTTTGGCGCGGCAGACTTCATTGCCGCCGAGGACACCCGCGTGACCATGAAGCTGCTGAACTTTCTGGGCCTGAAAAAGCCCATGGTCAGCTACTACGAGCACGCTTTGCAGAAGGGCGAGGCCATTTTGCAGCGCATTGAGGCAGGGGAGAGCTGTGCGCTGTGCTCCGATGCGGGCATGCCCTGCGTTTCCGACCCCGGTGAGGTGATCGTGCGGGACGCTCTGGCCCGCGGCATCAAGGTGGTGCCGGTGCCGGCTGCCTCGGCCTGCGTCACAGCACTGGCCGTGTCTGGGCAGGACACCTCCCGCTGGGTATTCGAGGGCTTTCTGCCGGTGAACCGCAAGCAGAAAAAGGAACGGCTGGCCGATCTTCTGCACGAAAAGCGCACCGTGATCTTTTACGAAGCACCCCACAAGCTGCGCACCACCCTGGACGACCTGACCGCCGCCTTTGGCCCGGAGCGCAGCATCACCCTGTGCCGGGAGCTGACCAAGCTCCACGAGGAGATCTGGAAAACGACCCTGGGCGAGGCCGTGGAGCACTACAGGGCCAACGACCCCCGCGGCGAGTATGTGCTGGTGATGGCCGGTGCCCCCGCCGGGGAGGATGCCGACGCCGGGCTGACGCTGGAGCAGGCAGCGCAGCGGGCACTGGAGCTGACGGGTGAGGGCTTTGGCCCCACGGCAGCGGCCAAGGCGGCGGCGCAGGGCACGCCCTATTCCAAGAGCGAAGTGTACAAGCAGCTGCTGGTGCTGCAACAGGACCGGCAGACTGCGGAATGATAAGAGGAGGACTTTTTTCGTGACAAAACTTCTGGTCCTGAGCGACAGCCATGGCGGACGCGCCGCCATTGAGCGGGTGCTGCTGAAGGAGAATGCGAACATTGACGCCCTGGTTTTTCTGGGCGACGGCCTGCGGGACCTGGAACAGGCCCTGACCCTGTACCCCCGGCTGCGGGCTTACTCGGTGGCCGGCAACTGCGACTACGGCGCTCTGGAGCCGATGGACGGTCTGGCGGCCTTTGACCAGACCATCGCGTTCTATACGCATGGCCATATGTACGGCGTAAAATACGATCTGGACACGCTGACAGATGCCGCTGCCGCCCGGGGCGCGGAAGTGGCCCTGTTCGGCCACACCCATGTTCCCCATGCCGAGCAGCGGGGCAAGGTGTTTTTGTTCAACCCCGGCTCCTGCGGCCGCTGCTACACCGGCCCCAACACCTACGGCCTGCTGACGCTGGAAAACGGCAAGGTGACCGCCTATGAGCACAAAGAGGTACCGAAGCAATGAGCATCAACGAGGTGCGCTATCTGCCGGAATGCGGCAGCACCAACGCCTATGTGAAAGAGCATTTTGAAGAATTCGGTCCGGTGGGGGCCGTGTATACCGAAAATCAGACCGCCGGGCGCGGCCGTCTGGGCCGCAGCTGGGTGAACGCCGAGGGCAAGGCCCTGTACTATACGGTGGCCATCCGGGAGCCGCTGGCCCAGCCTGCCACCCTGCCGCTGCTGGCCAGTCTGGCGGTGCGCCGCCAGCTGCAGCTGCGCTACGGCGTGGACTGCCAGATCAAATGGCCCAACGACCTGCTGCTCAACGGCAAAAAAGTCGTGGGCATCCTGTGCGAAAGCGTGAGCTACGGCTACCAGCAGCAGGGGCGCGGCATCCTGTGCGGCATCGGCATCAATCTGGCCCAGCCCCAGAGCTATTTTGACGCCGCCAACCTGCCCAACGGCACCTCGCTGGCATTGCATGGGGCAAACGTTGATCTTGCCGCCGACCCTGCCTGGCTGGCCGAGGGCCTGACCGACTTTGGCTTTGACCGCAACCTGTACACCTTTGCCCGGGACGGCTTTGCGCCCTTCCGGGAGGAGTACAAGGCCGCCTGCGTCAATCTGGGCCGCCGGGTCACCTTTGACCTGCCGGAGGGCGGGCAGGGCGCCGGGGAGGCCATCGACGTGGACGAGGAAGGACGCCTTGTGGTGCGCACCGACAGCGGCGAAGTGCATGTGTTCACCGGCGAAGTATCGGTGCACGGCATCTACGGGGCCGTGTAATATGCAAAAAGAGCCGCTGCTGCACGGAGGATGTGCAGCAGCGGCTCTTATCGTTCGGCTTATCTTCTCCGTTTCATTCTGCGCCGCCGGTTCAGGCTGCGGGAACCGCCGCCGCATGCCAGCGTGACAACACTCAGCACGAGCAGGATGACCGCCAGTGCGGCCAACAGCAGCAGGGTGGACCGGCTGTCGGTGCGGAAGTCGGAGACGTACTCCTGATGGGTCACCAGATCCACCTGGCCTACCTCGTAGCCGTCCAGATACACCGTGGCGGTGCCCAGCTTCTGGCCGTTTTTCACGGTGGCCGACACGCTCTCGGGCAGGTCAAAGGAATAGCTCACCTTGTCGTCCGCGTGACCGTAGCCTCTGACCGGAGCAGCCGCATACAGTTCCACCTCCGGATGGGTACGGCATTTGGTCAGGTCCACGGTGGTCACCACGGTCTGGGTGTCCACCAGCGGCCGGTCGGCAAAGCTGGCAAAGGCCCAGTCAAACAACGCATCACACTCACTGTACAGATGCTCGTTGCTGTCGCTGCCCAGGATCACAAGGCCGTAGGTGTGGCCGTCCTTTTGGGCAAGGGCCACCGCACAGCGGCCTGCCAAGGTGGTAAAACCGCCCTTGACCCACTTGACAGAATCCTTATAATAAGCACCGGAGGCGTCCATCAGCGGGTTGGAGCTGCTGATGGTGCGCTGCTCGCTGTGGAAATTCGTCTGGCCCAGCGTATAGGTGGTGGAACCGGCCACCTGCGCAAAGGTCTCGTTGGCCGCGCAGGCCGCCGCGATCTTTGCCATGTCCTCTGCCGAGGCCACATTGCCGTAATCGTACAGGCCGTGGGCGCAGGTAAAGGTGGCACTGGTGCAGCCCAGCTCGGCGGCACGGGCGTTCATCTGCTGGATGAAGGCATTCAGGCTGCCGCCCACGTCCCAGGCGATGACGCTGGCCGCGTCGTTGGCACTGGTGATGAGCAGGGCGTTCAGCAGGTCGATGCGGCGCACCGTCTCCCCGATGCGCAGGCCCATGGTGGTGCCGTTGGCGTTCTGGATGTCCTTGAACTCCTGCGTCAGGTCGGTGGGCACCGTGACCTCACCGTTCAGGTCCTTGCCGCTTTCCAGCAGCAGCAGGGCCGTCATCATCTTGGTCAGGCTGGCTACATAGCGGGGCTGGTCGGCATTCTGGGTCAGCAGTGTCTTGCCGGTATCGGCATTGAACAGGTACACCGCCTCGGTCTCGGTTGCAGTCTGGATGGGCATGGGGTATACTGCAAATACCGGCAGCACTGCACTGACGGCGACCGCCAGCGTAAGCACCAGCGCCGCCAACCGGCGGCAGAACGTGTTGTGAAGCATGAAGGTACCCCCTTGAATCCCGCTCCGGCAAAACCGGTGCGCACATTTTTGTTCCTTACTTATAAGAATACCATAAACGAACCAAAAGAGAAAGGTGGTTTTTCACAATGTTCCTGTCCTTTTGTGGAAAAAGTCCCCGCAACGAAGGCGCGGCCTTTGTGGCTCCCAACGCCACCGTGCAGGGCGATGTGATCCTGAAGCCCGGCTCCACCGTATGGTATGGGGCCGTGCTGCGCGGCGACGACGGTACCCTGACCCTCGGCGAGAACAGCAACGTGCAGGACAATGCCGTGCTGCACTGCGACGTAGGCGGGGCCGTGACCCTGGGCCGCAGCGTCACCGTGGGCCACAGCGCCGTGGTACACGGCTGCACCGTGGGCGACGGCACCCTGATCGGGATGCACGCTACCCTGCTGAACCACTGCGTGGTGGGCAAAAACTGCATCATCGGGGCCGGTGCCCTGGTGCCGGAAGGCATGGTCATCCCGGACGGATCGGTGGCCGTGGGCGTCCCTGCCCGGGTGATCAAACCCGTGACCGAGGCACAGATCGAAGCCAACCTGCGCAACGCCGCCCACTATGTGGAGCACGGCAAAGTGCACGCACAGGAACTGAAAATCACAGCAGATTGACCAATTTTTGCGGCATTGCAAGGATCATGTTGCATTCCAGTTGCACATCGTGTATGATAAAAGGAGGTAATATCTGCTTTATTTCTGAGAGGAGGATGTTTATTTCCTGTAAAATTTCCCGCCGCAGCTTCCTGAAAGTTTCCGGCTGCCTGATGCTCGGCTCTGCGGTATCCGGCCTGCTTTGCGGCGCAGGCGACCCTGCGGAGGGCGGCGCCGCCGTGCCCACGGTAGGCGGCCTGCGGGTGAATTACATCCGCGCCTTTGCCAAGGATTACGGAAATAATTTCCGGCAGATGGAGATCCATCTGAATATAGAGAACACCAATTCCTCTGCGGCCTATTTCAATCAGGAAAACTTTGTCCCCCTGCTCGGAAACAGCCGTTACGGCGGAGAAAGAACCTTTTCCGGCCTGAACAAGTGGAACGGCTCCAGATATGTGCAGGACGTCCAGCTGAAAGCCGGGGAGACCCAGACCATCTCCTGCATCTGCAAGCTGCAGCCGGAGGATCTGAGCGCCGGTCTGCGGGCCGTTGACCCTGCACCCTGGAGCCTCACGCTGCTTTACGGCGGGCAGCGCCAGACCTTTACCGGCTACCTGCTCCCGGATCGTTACAGCACCGAATACACCGCCGGGCCGGTGGAAAGCACCGTCCTGCCGTCGGTGGGCGGCATCGTACTTTCCGGTTTCTGGAGCAGTGATTTTCTCACCCAGATCCCTTCTTACAGTCTGCCGATCTACTTTACCATGCAGAACAGCAATGACACAGCCGCCCAGCTGCCCTTCCGTGGCGTTGCCGAAAACGGGGATGTTCTGGACAATTTCACCATCCGGATGGACGGCCAGCCGCGGAATCATTACCGGCTCTATGCCTGTACCCATACTTCCCGTTTCACTCCAGAGGAAAAAGGCACCCTTGAAACCCTCCAGCCGCAGGAGATCTGTTTTGCGGAAAACAGAATTTCGCTGACCAAAGACGAGTACAGCACCCTGTACACAACGGGGCATACGCTGGAGATCACCTTTTCCTACGGCGATGAAAGTGTGACCGTGCGCGGCAATACCCGAACCGGAATCTTTGAAGCAATCTGACGCTTTTTCATTTAAAATTTCTGATTTTTTGATTTTTTCACAGAAAGGTAATGACTTTTCCTGCAAAATCGGGTATACTAAGGCCTGTAAGGGACGCGGGGCCGCAACCGCCCCCTTACACATGATTCCTCCTCACACCAAAGCAATACCCCAAACAAAGAACCCCTCCGGTGTACCGCAAGCGCCGGAGGGGTTCTCTGTTTGTTTTTGTCTTTTTTATGCATGCGCCAGCCTTGCGGCAAATACGGTGAGTACGATCTTCGGGTTCACCTGTGCGCCCAGCCGCTGGATGGCAGCTTCGGCCAGCCGCAGGGTACGCTGGGCCTGCTGGCCCTGTACCGGGGCATGGGGGCTGCCCTGCAGCCCCGCCGCTGCCACGGCCCGGAGGTCCCGCAAAAGAGCTGCCGCACCGGCCTTGTCTTTTTCGTAGGGGGCCAGCAGCACGGCGGCGGTGTAGCTGTCGCCCGCCTGCGCGGCCCGGGCCAGTTCCATGGCCTTGTCCACCTGCTCGGTGCGAGCCTTGTCGCGGGCCGCCGTGAGCACCGTGCCAATGTGGCCGTCGAACAGTTCACTGTAGAGTGCCGCCGTCTTTTTGTCCACCCCATGGGCGGTGCAGTAGCGGGCACAGTCCGCCGGGGACACCGGCGCGATGGCAAAGCTGACGCAGCGGCTGCGGATGGTGGGCAGCACCCCGGCCAGCGAATCGGCCGTGAGCAGGAAGAGCACGCCCTCCGGCGGCTCCTCCATGACCTTCAGCAGGGCGTTGGCGGATTCCTCGTTCATGCGCTCCACATGGTACAGCAGCACCGCACGGCCCTCGGCCGACAGGCTGGTGTTGAAGATCTCGCTGCGCATGGCGGTGACCTGGCTGACCAGATACCGGCCGCCAGCCCCCATGCCCTCCACCGAGATGGCTTCGCGCACGATGCCGGTCTCGATCTGGCCGCTGTCGCGTTTGCCGGCCTTGCCCACAGCGCGGCAGCATTCGCCCCGCAGCAGGGCCTCGGCGGGGGCACCACCAGCCGGGTAGAGATAATCTGCGGCAATGCAGCGGGCCGCAAACCCGGCCCCCAGCCCCTCTTCGCCCACCAGCAATACGCTGTGGGTCAAGCGGCGGGACGCCAGCATCTGGTGCACGCTGGTTTTCAGTTCTGCGTTGCCTTCCATGCGGTCCAGCATCATGGTGGATATGCTCCTTTTGCTTTATGCTTCACCTGCCATCGGCAGGCCGGTTCCGAGTGACAGCAGTTTACCGCCGGTTCTTGCGTTTCCACTGCTCGCGGCGGATCCAGGCCCGCACACTGCGGTAGGCCATGGGGCCAAAGAATGCCCAGACGTTCAGCATACTGAGCAGGTAACTCAGCTTGCCGGCCAGCGGCGCGGACAGGAAGCTGAACACCCACAGGGCCGCCGCAAAGAAGCCGAAATACTTCACCCGGATGGGGATCACGAAGAACAGCAGCAGCTGTACCTCCGGGTACAGCATGGCAAAGGCCAGCAGCAGCGAAAGGGACAGACAGTAAGTGCTGGCCGTCACGCCGGTAAGCAGGCAGGCCAGCACAGTGCCCACCATGCCCAGCAGGAAATAGAGGGTATAGCGGAAATCGCCCCACTCCTTTTCCAGCGCCGTGCCCACGAACCAGGTAAAGTAGATGCCCAGCACCACGCTGAGGATGCTGCCGCCGGAGAAGGGGATGAACACAAAGGTGATCGCCCGCCAGATCTGCCCCTGCAGCAGGAAAAACCGGTCCAGGCCCACCCAGGCGGTGATGGTACGGTCGATAAACAGCTCAATGGCAAAGACAAGGATCTGCCCCGCCACCAGAATGTTGGTCAGGTTTGGAATGCCGAAGCGCCCATATTTGCGCTCCAACTTGTTCAGCCAATTGTTCATGCATCATGCCTCCAGAAGTTGATGTTTCACGCTTGTCTGAGGTTATTGTACCATGATTGGACAGGGCATTCAAGAAAAAACAGGCACTCCGGCGCGGTGTGCACACCGGCGGGGAAAAACTCAGGCCGTTACAGCAAAATGCAGCCGCACTCCGGCCCATTTCACAACAAAAAAGGGTGGTGTTTTTCCATTCCGGAGAGAACTTTTCACTTTTTCCACTGGGTTTTCCACTGATTTTGTGAAAAAAAGGCCCAGTTTCCCACGAGGTTTTCCACTTTTTCCACCGGGTTTTCCACATGGAAATCTGGTTTTGCTTATACAAGCCGTAATGCAGCCCGGCGATTCATGCCAGTTTCTGGGAAGAAAAGTGGGCACTTTGCCTTTTATATAAAAGAAAGTCGAAGGATTTTCTTTTCTTTTTACAGTTTGTTCCGGCTGACGATTCGGTCCCTCTCCAGATTGGAAAAAAGAAGTCCTGAGTTTTCCACAGAACGGGAATGCCGCTTTTTCGTGTGGAAAAAGCGGGGAAAACTGCGGTTTTCCACCGTCTGCCGCCGTTCTCCGGCAGAGAGTGCTCCACATGCCGTTTTTGCTCCGGAATGTGTCCGGAATCGCGCGATTGCTTGTGTTCCGTCCCGCTCTGTGCCCAGTAAAAAAACTCCCTCCGTCACGGTTCACGCCTGAACTGCACCCCATTTGTTAGACAGTATGGTATACTGTTTAGGAAATGGGGTGT
>OGOD01001813.1_pt1 | contig 12142 bp, 16 predicted proteins | sample 1573631 | NCBI WGS metagenome assembly OGOD01 (sample SAMEA2581895, study PRJEB24529) | metagenome | biome: Human gut stool | place: China | collected 2011
AAATGAGGTTTCATAGTCAACGCTTCCGTCTGCGTACTCCTTGCGAATAATCGCATGGAAACGCCCTATCTGATACTTTCCTACTTTCACCTACCACCATTCCCCCTTATCGTTATAGTGCCACCATTTGCCGCTTTCGTACTCGATACAAAAGTTTCCCTCAAAGTCAAACCACGCCTTTATAGGCTCGCCCTCTCTCCATTCTTCAAAGGCTTCTTTATGCCTGGCATAATTCGCCCTGGCTAAGTTCTCCATATCCTCACGAACACGCTTGTACTCTGCGATTGTCTTTGTTCCCTTAATTACCGTATTCATCGCCGCACCTCGCTTTCCATGCTGTTGCTATTATGTAACTTATATATCTTACATATCATATATAACTTATGCCTGTTATTCAGTTTTGATTTTATCGTATTCTTTCAGCTTTCCAGCGTTTGCGGCTACATAGTCGGCTATCAGTTCCGACACTATATCGCTTACACTCTGACGTTTTACATAGGCGATTTTCTGCAAATCTCCGTAACTGCTCGGATAAAGAGCAAGGCTCACACGCTTCTTTGTTTCTCTCTCAACTGGCGGTCTGCCCTTTCCTGCTGGCTTATCCGCTTTCTTCTCGCCCTCTGTTGCTCCTGCTCCTATAATCGACTTAAACGCCGCTTCTTGGTCAAATTTTGCCTTTCCTGCCATTACTCCTGCTCTCCTTTCAGAAATTCCTCGATAAAGGCTTTGTAGTCCTCTGATACAGTCGATTTTTCCGCATAATCAAATATATCTGTCCTGTTCGCCTGTGCTTCTTCCACAGCCACAGCAGAACGGATATAAGTCTTGTAAATCGGTGCAGAAATATACTTGCTCAACTGCTCCGTAAGCTCCTTTATCTGCTTGCTGATATTTGCCCTCGGATTGAAACGAGTAAACAGAATACCTGTTATCTTTACATTCGGGTTACAATACTTCTGTACGCTCTTTACGGTTTCATTAAGCTGGTTAATTCCCGTAGTTGCAAATATTCCAGCCGTTGTAGGTATCAGAATATCAGTTGCCGCCGTAAATGCGTTGACTGTCAGCACACCCAAAGAGGGCGGCGTATCAACAACCATATAATCATAATTATCTGCTACGCTGGCAATAGCTTCTTTCAGTCTGTGTTCCTTTCCTGTCTGTGAAAGTTCCTGCTCTGCTCCTGCAAGCATGATATTTGAGGGTATTATATCATACCCACCATTCATGTGCTGGATTGTTTCTTCTGCGGTCACTTCCCGTTTCATCAACTCATAAATAGTTGGTACATTGTAATTTACCGAACCGCAAGCAGAAGAAAGATTACCCTGTGGGTCAAGGTCTATTCCCAGCACCTTATACCCCTTATCTGCTAACCCTGCGGTCAAGGCTTGCGAGGTCGTAGTCTTTCCTACGCCCCCTTTTTGATTAGCCACAGCTATAATTCTCATAGGGTCACGCTCCTTTATGTTTATTGCATAACTTATTTAAGTTATATAATTTATATATGTTATTCTACCACCGCAATTTATATATGTCAATCCCTTTCCATACAGATTTAAGCAGTAAAAGGGGAAATACTCACGGTGAGTACAAACAAAAAAGAGGGCGGTTGCCCGTCCCCTTTTCAATCTTCATAATGTCCTTTGCACGAAACAATATAGATTATTTCGTCTTTCTCATAGTAAACAATTCTGTTGGTATCATCAATACGCCTACTCCACATACCGCTTAGATTTTCCTTTAACGGTTCGGGCTTCCCGATACCCTCAAAAGTGCTTCTCTGAATATCCTTGATAAGTCCGTTAATTCTTTTCAGCGTTTTCTTATCCTGCGTCTGCCAGTACAGATAATCACTCCACGCTCTATCTTCCCATAGCAACCTCATTAGTCCACCTCTATCAAGTCATGCTCTGCGAAATGGGCTTTACCGTCCTTAATATCACGCACGATATTTTCCAAATAACGGATATTGCTATCAGAATAAAACGGGTCTACCGATACCTCAAAAGGAATACGCTTTTCTCTGCCTACTTTTTTAGCAAACACAGTGAACGCCGCACTCATGGAAAGACCTAATTCAGAACACGCCTGTTCCATGCTCTTTTTTACATCTGCGTCCAGCTTAAAATTAACATTAACTGCCTGCGACATATACAACACTCCTTTCTTTCTTATAGTATATGCAATAGTAAAGAAAAAGTCAAGAAATTTCCTTTAACTTTTCTTTACTATTTATAGTATTTCCACATTTCATGTATTCATTCAGCATAATAGCAATAACTTATTTCATATATTTAAGTTATTGCTATTATGTATATTATTTATTTAATTTTAATCACGGTGATTAACTCTGTCAACTCGCCCTATTCTCTGCAAATTCTCACAGCGAGAAAACACCGCCCGTAATTCTTCCGTGTCCAATCCTGCCGCTACTATCGGCTCCGCTGGATTCAACTGTGCTTTTCCTTTTGCCGCTTCATAATATTTGTAAACTGTCTTTTTATCAAGCCCTGTTCCCCTTATAACGTCACACTTTCTTGCGTCGGGATTTTCTCTCAAAAATGCTTCAACCTTAACTCTGACACTTGGTCTACCCTCGGGTTTCATTTCATTCTCTTCTTTCAAAATCTCTTTCGTAGCCCTCGCAAGCCTCAAATGGGTCTTTTGCTTTCGCCCATTTCGCTTATTCCTTTCTATATGCAAATCTGTTAGATACTCAATATCCGAAATCTTAAAATTATAATATTCCTTGCTATATACCTCTAATGCGCTTTCCACATCTTCTTCCGTCAATGGATTATCATGCTCTATCAGTTTCAACTTATCGAACACTTCATACATATCCGCTTTCAGCTTATCTTTCGGCACATCACACTTGCAAGCATAAATAACAAGGCACATCAGATAATAATACCTGTGACCGCCTGTAATCTCCCCTGCTCGGTTCAGCCACCAATTATACAGAGCAAAGCCCTGCTTGCCTTTTATATCCCATTTCTTTTGCCGCTTATTCTTCTCTACAACTACACGCTGATACCATTCTGGATAACTTTCCTTTGCCTGCTCCCTTGACATCTTAGACGGAGCAAAACGCCTATTCACATCAACCCTGTTCTGCAGCTTCACATAGGAATTAAGATACTCCAACGTCACCCTGCCACCAATCTGAAACGCTTTCACTTCAACACCATACTTCGGGTTAATGCTCCCCACCATACGAAAACCTTGAACGATTGACTGATACTGCACTTTATCTTTCTTGGAAGTCGATTTATAGTCCCACATTCTAAAAGTAAGGTCATATTTCAAAGACTTCATTTGCAACTTGATATTCGGAAAAAGGTCTATCGGTTCCTCAAAAACGTAATACACATGAAGTCCTGTGCCACTCATTACAAGAAAAGTTGGAACAGGAAGTGTACGAATATTTTCCGCTGGCTGTCCAAATCTCAACAACAAATTTTTTAATTCGTACAATCCAACCCCATCAAGGTCAATCGCCAACGCATACATACGCTGGGCGTTCTCTAAATTATTTGCTCGACCACGATACGCAATCCCACTACACAAAGTAGACGGGTTCTGCTCCACATAATTTATATAATCTTCTTTCCATGTATCTGAAAGCATTATGCGACGCCTTAATCTTCTCTTTGTCCCATTGTCTTTTTCATCTGTATAAAGATAAACTGCATTAGGCTTTTCATAGTGACCACACTGCTCCCCCTGCTTCTGATTATCGGGGAAAATATAATCATAAAAAGAGCAACCGTCCACTTCATCATAAAGCACATTCAAAACTTCCAATACTTCTATATACTCCTGCGGTGGTTCTTTCTTAGCCATAGTACAACACTTCCTTGTTTACATTATTTATATTATATACCTTATTTATATTATATAACATAAATAAGAAAAATACAAGTCCCTTTTTACCGTTCTTCCACCTGCGTATCAAGATAGTAAGTACATAAAGTCCTGCTTACAGCCGTAGGGTGCATTTCCAAACCTACCGCACCAGCCACCAGCACATAACCACTTTCCAACCATTGGTTCTCTGTCTTGAACCGCTCCATCAACTCCACAGGCAGATGATTTTTTACAGGCAACCCGTCATAGGAAGATAAGTAAGTAACATCAAAACCCTCAATCCTCATGTATAAAAACTCCTCTCTGCTGAATAATATATAATAGCCCCACACCCTTGCTTAGGGGACTTAGATTATCAATAGGTTTTTCCACCTATTAAGTATATCAACCTCTCCCACACCCTGTCAAGGGGGACTTAGATTATCAATAGGTTTTTCCACCTTTTTTGATGTCTTAGGGGACTTAGATTATCAATACATTTTTTTACCTTTTTTTAAGGCAAGGGGGGCGTATATTAACAATATATTTTTTCCACCTTTTTTTATGGGCGTATATTTTTTATTGCCGTATATTAACAATGATGTATTTCCACCCTTATAGCGTCAAACCTCGTTAAGACGATTTTAAGAGGTTTTACTTTGATTTTTGATAGTTTCCCCACCTTTATTATAAAAATGCGTCTATGAAGCGTTAAGACGGTCACTGGGTATTCAGAACATAGACCAAACGGAAAAACAGACTATTTTAGATGAGCGTAAGCGTCCGATCTAAAATAGTCTGTTTTGAAGTGCGGTAGACAAGAGGGTGTTTGAGGGGGAGTGTAATTCCCCCTCTCTGCTCTTTCGGCTCTCTGACCGTCTTAACGCCCCGTAGAACTGTTTTTTTACATTGGACAAGGTTTTATCCATTGAAACGATAAAAGGGAAATATGGGGCGGCTACGGCGTTTTAATCTGCCCGCCCTCTGCCTTTTATTTTGGTCTTTTCGTGTTCCCTGTCCTGTGTCTGCTCTTTCAATGCACTATCAAGCACCCTGCGGGCTTCTGCCTGTGCTTTGAATACTTCCAATCTTCCAGCTTCGGGAACGTCCTTGTACTGCTCCATGCGTTCAAGAACTGCTTGCCGCTGGTCTGCTGGTATTTGCTTCGCAACTTCAAGGAATACTTGTTTTGCTTCCTCTGCTCTGCTTCCTGCACCCTTATTCTTTTCTGCCGCCTGTGCCTTTTTCTGTTCCTGTGCCGCAAGCGTCCTCTTTTCCTTTACTGCTTCATCAGCTTTTGACAGGTCGGGAACGCCCAACGCTTTCAGCTTATCAAGGTTACTCCTGCGCAACCTTTCAAAATTATCAATCTTGCCCTGTATCTCTTTTTTCTCTTTTCCTTTGAACATTCCCAGCTTGTCACGCTCTGCCTTAAATGCTTCTATGGTTCGGCTCTGCTCGGTCACGGTCTTTGCAAGGCTCTCTATTTCATTTGCCTGTCTTGCATATATCGGGTTCGGCTGGTAGCTGGTGCGCTCATTACTGCTGACGGTTTCCCTCACAAATTCATTTCTTACCGTTGCAAGCTGTTGTGCCATTTTATCTACATAGGCTGTATCAATTTTTGCTTTCTCCTGCTGTGGTGTTTCCTGCTGTTTGAACGCTTCCCGCCTTGCGGCAAAACCGCCCTGCTCCTGTGCCTTTTCCTTTGGTTCTTCCTGCCGCTGGCGTTCCAGCGTTTCAAGATAGCCCTTTACCTTATCCTGTGCAAAGGAAATATCCCCCACTAATTTATTTTTGTGATACTCAAAATACGGTATTTTCCGTCCGTCAAATTCTACGGTTCTTCCCTCGCTGGTCTTGGTCGGCTCTATCAGCTTCGCTTTATCATACAGCTTCAAAAGTCCAGCTTGAACGGAAAGCAACACTTTTTCATTTCCCGCCGCTTTTGGTAACATTTCTTCAATCTTTGCAATTTCCTCATGGTGTCTGTTCCAGCTTATATCCTCACGGATAAATGCAATCTCTTTCTGTGTCTGCTTTTCAAGAATTTCTATGGTCTGTATTTGTCCGTTTGCTTTTTTGATTTCTCGGTTTTCATTTCCCCGCTGGCTCTCTATTCCTCTTTTCTCCATAGCGTTAGCAGATACGCCGATATGCTGTGTCGGTATCTTCTCAATGCCCTGTTCCTTAAAACTTCTATGGTCTACCCTTTGCGGTAGACTTTTTTTTTCAAGTTCTTGGTTTACTTTTTCAGCCCAGCTTTCACGGGAACGCTGTAAAAATTCCTTACTATCCCAATTCGTTGTTTTAACTGTTTTGCATTTATATGTCTGTTTCTTTTTATCATACTGCTTTTGACCTTTTTTATCTAAAATATATTCTTTTCTTTGCTTCACTCCCCACGAATTGTCTTGTTCAATCGGTCTTGTGGTAAGCATGATATGAGCGTGTGGGTTTCCGTCCTCTTTATCGTGAATAGAAAAATCAACACACATTCCATTATCTACAAAATTCTCTTTTGCAAAATCACGGACAAGTTTTATCTGTTCTTCCCGTGATAATTCCACGGGCAAGGCTACTTCATACTCTCTCGCTAACTGTGCTTTACTGCTTTTCTCTATTTGCTCTACTGCGTTCCATAACGTTTGCCTGTCTTGATATTCTTTCGGTGCATTTTCACAAAGCATAATTTCACTATATACAACGCCGCCTTTTTTCGTATAATCGTGTTCTATTCCGTCATACTCATTATACAATTTTTCTCCGCTTCTATATGCCGCCGCACCAACGGCAGACCGCCCTTGTCCTCTGCTTATAATTTTACAATGACAATGATATATAGCCATGCCGTTATCACTTCCTTTCTTTGTTCTGTCCTGCGCTTCTCATTCTGATTTAATCACCGTGATTAAATCAGACAATCACGTAAAACAAATTTGCGGAAAGCAAATCTTGTTGTAGTGATTGCCGCATGAAACATAAAATGCGAATAGCATTTTTATGTTTCTGCGGTAGCCGTCTGCAAGACCCCTCGGAGAGCGCACATACCAACGTAAGTTGGTATATAAGTGCGCACTTCGTGATGTTGCCGCCCCTCAACTTTCCTATATTATATCCGCAATTCCTAATTTTTGCAACTTCCTATCAATAGCAAGCGGTTTTCATAGGCGGCAATATCATGCGTTCCGCATGAAAGAAATTGAAAAGTGCTAAAAGCACTTTTTCATTTTCTGAAATAAGGAGCGCACAAGCCCCGATTAAATGCGGGGCTTTATCCTACTTTTCGTTGTTGCCTTATGTCTTTATCTGTGCTAAAATGTAGAAGCAGTAAAAGGAAAAATAAGAAAGGCGGTTTTGACTATGGCAGAACGTAAAACACCCGAACAACAAATAGAAGCACTTGAAAAGAAAATGGAACAGTTAAAGGCTCAAAAGAAAGCTATTCAAGCAAAGCAAAACAAGATTGAAAGAGCGCAAAGAACACGCCGACTTATTGAGAATGGCGCACTTGCAGAAAAATATCTAAATTGTGATAAAATTGAACCAGCAGAATTTGAAAAGCTGTTAAAGCAGTTAGTACAGATTGAACAGGTAAAAGCCCTTGTTTCTGCTCCGAAAAACGGTGGCGTAAATGAGTGAGGAACAGGCAAGACAAAGGGCGCAGGAATTGACGAAAAAAGCCCTTGCGGAAGCCGAAAATGAAACATTCAAAATTGACCGTTCCTTACAAGGAAAACATATTGTTACAAAGTCGGAAAAAGCGGCAAAGAAGAAAGAGGAAAAGCGGATTGAAAATGAAATGCGTAGAAGTTCCGACAAGCCCGCTTTTCTCGTTTTGATTGCTGGCATTTTTGAAAAGTTCCTGCATATCATTGTCACACTTTATACAATGGCAATCGTGGTAAATATTCTTTTTGTTTGGCAGATTTACAAGGCAGTTTCTGCTGGCGGCTGGCAAGCGGTTTTTCATTCAAAATACACGCTTTTCGTGCTGGCATATTTCGCCCTGCTTTTCATTCTGAAAAAGGTCTATTTTGCCCTTTATACATACGCAAATGATTAAAAAAAGAAGCCCCGCATTTTTGCAAGGCTTCTTTTACTTTTTCTGTTATTTCCGTCTTATTTTCCAATGAGCAAATCACAAGTCTTTTTCGCCCATTCCTCTGCGGTTTCTTTTTCAATTCCTGCGTCCGCATAAGCGTATAAGTGGAGGCTGTATGCGTCCAAGTATTCCTCACTATACCCTGTCGGTTCTGCCGCTTTTTCCTCGCCGCCGCAAGTCGGAATAATAATCATAAGTGCGCCACATACTCCAACAACAACTCCTAATGTCATTAAGTGCTTTTTTACAATTTCTTTCATTCTTTTTTTCATAGTCTTTTTCCTTTCTTAATCACGGTGATTACATCTTGCTTGTAAAAGTGCTGTCCTCGTAATAGTTGGCTTTCTGCAACCTCTTATATCCATTTGGGAACACACATACAACGTCCTGCAAATAAGCAAATTCTTCGGGCTTGATGATACGCTTTTCCTCGGTGCTGGAACTTGTACCCTGCCCCTTTCCTACGCCCATTATATCGGCGTTGTAATTGCTGGAAACTTTCTTCTTATCGTATGTTCCAACCAGCTTTGAACACCATTCCTGCGTGGTCGGTTCGCTGGCTTTCAGAATAGCCTTGTATGAACAGTTATCCGCTATGACTTCCGCAACGTCCTTTCCGTAAATTGCATTAAGCTGGCTCTTGCTCTGAACGATAAGGGAAATATGTATTTTCTTGCTACGCAAGGTCGCAAGCCCATTACTGATAGCTTCGATTTTTCCCAAACGTGGGAACTCATCTATAAGGAACAGTATAGGTGTTGTGTTGCCCTCTGCTCTGCGCTCAAATGACTTCAAGAACTGATTGCACATCATTCCTAAAAGGTCTTTCCACTCGTCCAGCTTATGTTCGGGAATACAGCAGTAAATGTCATAGCCGCTTTCAAGGTCTGCTGGCGTGATACAAGCCCCCTCTCCCGATAATGCCCTCTGTAAATCATCACTTGTCGCAAATACCGTGATATGGTTCGATAACTCCGCATACACGCCCGAAAGTGTCTTATCGTCCATGCCGCTAAACTGCATTATTTCCATTTTTGCCTTTTCGTTGGTGTCTGCTACAATCTGCTCTATCAATTCCTTTGTCGGTATGCTCTTAATGTATTTCATGGTGCTTGAAAAACTCTCTCCCAGCCCTTGAAAATAGATTAAAAAGCCCGTAAGCATATTCTGTGCGCCCTTTATCCAAAACGGGTATTTTACATCTGCTGGCAACGGAACGATTGACATTGCAAGCTGGCGGGCGGCACTCGATATATCATCAGCATTTTTCAGCATATAGAACGGGTCATATCCGTATGCTGTGGTGTCTGTCGGATTGAATACCTTAATCTGCGCTTCTCCCCTTGCTTTCTTGGTCTTTGCGTATAATTCGCCCTTAATGTCGATTGCAAAGACACGCTCTTTCCAGCTCATCAGCGTAGGGATTGCAACCGCCGCCGTTTTTCCGCTTCCTGCTCCACCTACAATCAAAACGTGTCCGTCTGTGGTTTCGGGCATGGTGGCATACTTGCCGCCCTGCTTACCGAACACAACACCCGAAAGGTCTTTTGCTGTTTTAAGTGCAACGGCATCACCGCCCAGCTTTGCTTCAAAGCCTTTCTGCTCCTTACGGTTCATAATAAGTCTTATCCAGCTAAACGATTGGTCTTTTTTAATCACTCTAATAATGTTCTGAATAAGTGTTAAAGGCGCAAACCCATAACACATATACCATAGTATATTGCAAACCGTATTCATCACGGGGACTTGTTCTAAATATTTTCCCGTGATTAACTCGGTTGCAAGCCACACCCCGAATGGAATTAAAAACCATGCAAGCCCACAAAAAAGGGCTATTTTCAATACTGCTTTTAATGCTTTTCCTGCAAGTCCTACAAATGCTCCCATGTTCTCACGCTCCTATCTTCCACGCCCTATATCGTGCGTTTTGCTCTGTTCCTGCTTCTTTAATGCTTCCTGCACCTTTGGCTTTAAGGCTTCCCGCCTTGCGGCAAAGCCGCCCTGCGCTGGGGCTTCTTTTGTCTGCTTCTTTGCTTCGGCTCTCTCGGCTTTCTTTTCGTCATAATATCCCGATTTTGCAAGCCGTATATATTTATCTTCTGTATTGGCTAAATCTCTTAATTCTTGGCTCTGCGGGGTCTTATCGTCCTTGCGCTGGCTGTTTTCTTCCTTGCGCCGTGTTTCCTCTTTCAGTCGTTCTTCCCTCACTGGCTCCTGTTCCTGCCGCTGACTGTCCTCTCTCTGCTGGCTCTCCTGCTTACGGCGTTCTTCCTGCGCTCTCTGCTCCCGTCTGCGTCTTTCCTCTTGACGGCGTTGCTCGTCCTGTCGGCGCTGTTCTTCCTGCCGCTGGCTGTCCTGTCGGCGTTGCTCGTCCTGCATACGCTGTGTTTCCTGCCGCTGGCGTTCTTCCAACTGCCGCCCCTCGGCGGCGTGTTGCTCTGCCTGCTGGCGGTCAAGCCTTGCGGCTTCCTCTCTGTGTTGTTCCTGTTCGTTCATAGTGTCTATGTACTCCTTTCTATCTGCTTTTTTATGCCTGTGCTTCCACCAAAGGATAAAGGGCAGAAGCAGAACCAGCACCACTATTAAGAAAATGATTAAAAAGTAATCTCCCGTTCAGTTTCACTCCCTTTCTTCCTCACTGTGATTAAGTAATTTGTTACTCGCTTTCTGTTTCTTTTCCAAAAAGCAATTCCTTAAAGGCTTTTACTGTTCTTATTGGGTGTAGCATAACTTTCAATGCACATTTAAGTGCAAATATAAATACGAGAAAATATATAATTTCCATGACTTCGCTCCTTTCCTCTTTCTTTTAATAAATAACTTATTTCATTTATTTATCATACATAAATTATATAACTTATATATGTTATTGTCAATATATCTATTAAATAATTACCTTGACAACATAGGCACAAACATTTGTTGATAAATAATTGTCAGAATTTGTAAATTTTTCATGACAATATATTAACAATATGCTATAATACGTTTGTAATTATTCAAAATTTCATTCAAAAAGGAGGTGTTTTCCATGAAAAAATGGAAAAGATTATTTTCACTGGTATGCGCTTTTGCTATGATATTTTCACTAAATACAACGGCATTTGCGGCAGAATTACCAAAAACAGACACTAAACAACAGTACGAAATCACAGTAGGTGATGAAGCTATTACGCTTGAAGAAGGAGAAGTTGTCGAAATTCCTATGACTTTAATCGAAAATGATGAGTCGGGCATACAACCTTCTTCAAGCAGTCAAACCATTGTCGGCAATGCTGGAACATTAAAAGTTTGGGGAAGCGGTCATTACTTAAATTGGAGCATTGTTATGACTGTTCCTGTGACACACTTCATTGGAACAGTAAGCAGCACCGATATAACCTCTGGTCTTAGTGCTGGAACAAGTGGCGTTACAGGATTTTCGGGAAAATGCTACTGCGCACGCATTTCAGGTCATACCTATGTTGCCCATCTTGACGGTGTAGCCTATTTAGGAACAGTAGCCGTTGCAAAAACTGGCTTTAACACTGTTTCTTGGAGACCGTAACTTGTAAAGTGCCTGTAAAAAAGGTCTGCATAAATACATTCATGCAGACCTTTTTATTACATATTTCTCATTGCTTGCATAAGTGAAAAAGTTTTAACGACAAGCCTATATTTTTTTTCGTATGACATCTGATTAGAACCACTCAAAAAATCCGATATTTCCTGCTCCTCAATATCAGCATAGCTTGAAATCATTTTTAAGCTCATTCCATAAACTTGTACCAATACATCAATAATTCCTTTCACTCTTTCATCTTCTGGAACTTTCATACCCTCTATTAAACAGTCTGATATTCCAAATAATCGCAATCTTCTTTGACTATCTTTCATATCATCACTACTTAACTTAACACCATTTTCAAATAAAAATTTCTCTAAACTATCTTTCTCTATCCCCGTTGCCTCTTGTAACATTTCCACGGATAGCAACTCATTATCAATAAGACTATTTATTCTTTCTCTCAACACATCTTCTTTATCCATATAAGCTCCTTTCTTATCACCGTGATTAAATATACTCTAACTGCTTGCCATTTCCATGCAGAAGTTCTTTCTCAATTTCTTCTTTCCCACGAATAACACAAGCATAGGTTAGAACTTTTGGATTGTCCGTTGCAATTCCCACCTCTTTCCCGATAC
>OGOD01001814.1_pt1 | contig 12139 bp, 10 predicted proteins | sample 1573631 | NCBI WGS metagenome assembly OGOD01 (sample SAMEA2581895, study PRJEB24529) | metagenome | biome: Human gut stool | place: China | collected 2011
TATGTTCTTCTTTGCGTCAAGCATGGCTTCAAGAATGGGTGGAGGGACATCTCCAAGGAAGAATTGTCTGCAAATATGTACTGCATCAGAGAAATTAACCTTACAGCCATTTCTCCCCAGATTTCTTCATCAACATTCTGTGTAGTTATGTGCGCTTGGTGCTCGTCAACGTTTTGCTCGTGCACACACTTACCGTCTGGCGCGTGAAGCGGGAAGAAAAGAAAGCGGACGTCATTTTGTCAAAATAACCTGCCCCTCCCCAGCTCACTCTCCCCTTAATTGAACAAAACTTTGTTTTTGTTCAATTAGGTTTCCGTCCCCCCGACGTCCCGCCGTTATTTTGACAAAGTGAGCTTCCCCTTTTAGGCCATTTTTTACAGCGTTATTTTGACAAAGTGAACTTACCATTTTAACTCTTTTTTGTACCTACCCCTGCTGTTCACCTTGTCAATAATGTTGCTCCGTTTCGTGTGTCATGATAAGATACGGCGCCAATTGAACCGCCAGCATCCGATGAGTTTCGTGAACTCTTCCGAATAACAGAAATTCAACCGATCCCAGCAGATGATGTAATGCTTAAGCTTCGCTTGCAGAAACCGTAAGGTCATAGTTGATCGCGGGCGGAGTCCTCTTCCGATTTTATTTAGCTGCCCCATTACTTAGGCAGACTGTGGCCGCCATAGGTTGTAATGGCGGGGGGAAGCTCACTTTGACAACGGGAACCTTTATCCGGTCTACTCTGCTGTGCCAAAAATTGACGATTACCGCACAAAAATACTGCAATCCACCCTTCTCTCACCTATTTTACGTCTAAAAAACGCATTTTGATGGGCATCTACGGCAGTTCTCTTTCCAGAGTATATTACATAAGGAACTTCACTTTTACATTCAAGCCCCGACGTCCCGTCGAGTTATTCTGAAATTATTTTTGACATCAATTCGACCATTTTCCTCTTGACCTCATGACATTATGATGTCATAATAGTTTTCAGAAACTACCATCAAAACGTCGCATATAGGGAGGATCTGTCGATGGATGAGAAAAGCAATAAGGTCAAGCTGCTGGTCTACGCCACGGAGGACGACCGCGCCCGCATCAAAATGGCGGCGGCCAAGCTGCACATGAGCATGAGCCAGCTGATTTTGGACAGCGTTTTAGAGCAGGTGGCCAGCATCGAGGAACTGGAAAAGAACGGAGGTGCCCGGGAATGAAAACCATCGCCGTGATGAACCAGAAGGGCGGCACCGGAAAGACCACCTCCGCCATCAATCTAGCGGGCGAACTGGTGCGCCGTGGCAAAAAGGTTTTGATCGTGGACATGGATACTCAGGGCAACGCCACCAGCAACCTGTCCCTGACGGAGATCCCCACCGCCACGCTGACGGACGTCATCGTGTCCAAGACCGCCACGCTGGCGGACACCGTCTGCCACACCACCACCGAAAACCTCGACCTGATCCGGGGCGGCAGTCTGCTGGCTCCGGCGCTGGCCACCATGCAGGAGATGCCCTTTGGCCGGGACACCACCCTGCGCCGCCTCCTGCCCCAGATCCCCGATACTTACGATTTCGTGTTTTTCGACTGCTCCCCCTCTTTGGAGAGCCTGTTCAATATCAACGTGCTGGTAGCCGTTCAGTACGTCCTCATCCCCATCAAGGTGGATAAGAACTCCATCGAGGGCTACGATGTCATGCTGGAGACCATCCAGTCCGTCCGTGAGATCGCCAACCCGGACATCCGGGCCTTGGGAATCTTCATGACCGCCGTGGAGACCGGCTCCAGCCTTGACCGGGAAATGATCGCCAACTTCCCCGCCATGCTGCCGGGTCTGGCCTTCCAGACGTACATCCGCAAGAATATCGACGTGAAGAAGGCCCCGCTGGCCCTCCAGCCCCTGTGCTTCTTCTCCCCCCGCTGCACCGCCACCGCCGATTACGCCGCCCTGTGCGACGAAATGCTGGCGAGAATGGAGGGCTGATCCATGGCAGGTAAAAAGAGCCCCTCCATCTTCTCCACCCTGCAAAAGACCACGGAAAACGCCAGCGCCGTCAACGGCGAACTGACCCGCCAGCTGCCCGTGGCGTCTCTGGTGGATAACCCCATGAACCGTTTCTCCATGGCGGAGGATGACGAGTTCCTCTCCACCATGCGCTCCGTGGAGCAGGACGGCTTTTTGGAGGACATCGTGGTCACGCCCGACGGCGAGAACACATGGCGCATCATCAGCGGACACCGCCGGGTGATGGCCGCCCGGAAGCTGGGCAAGACCGCCGTCCCCTGCAAAGTCCGCCGGTATCCCGACAAGCTCTCCGAGCTGCGGGCGCTGATGGGCGCCAACGTCCACCGGCGCAGCCTCTCCCCCTTCGATATGGCCCGCCAGCTGGAAACGCTGCGGGAAGTCCTCTCGGAAAGCGGACAGCTTCCCGAGGGCACCAAGGAGCAGGCGGAGCTGATGGCCGCCCAGAGCGACCTGAGCCGGGCCACGGTGGAGCGGTATCTGGATCTTCTGAATCTGGACGAAACCATGACCGGCTGGGCCGAGGGCGGCGAGATGACCATGACGGACGCCTATGAAATGGCCCGCCGGAAGAACGTCCACCTCCAAGCCGCCGTGGAAGAATATGTCGCTCACAACAACGCCAACGGGGACTTCCCCGGCCTTGTCCACCGGGCCATCGCCTGGGCGAAGGCCGCCGAGCTGCCCCCGCCTCCGCCAAAGCCCGCCCCTGCCGCCAATCCTCTGCGGACGGTGGATTCCTTTGGCCGGGCCGTCCGGCGTTCTACCGCCCAGCTGAAGGCGCTGGATCTCTCAGCCGACGTGGACCGCACCACCGCCCGGAAGAAGCTGGACACCTGCCTTGCCAATCTGGAGGAACTGCGGCGAACGGTGGAGGCCCTGAAAGCCGGTCTGGACGGCTGATCCCCTCCCCTGCCCCGCACCGTCCGCGCCGCGCAAAACCGCATAGAACCCAACGGTAACGGAACGCGCACGCGTTCCGTTACCGTCATATTGGCCGTCTTTCCGCCCATTCGGCAAATCATTTTTACAAAGGCCGCAAGGAGTGTATCATGCAAATTTTTGTTGAAAAAATTGAAAACCCAAACCAGGAGTTTTGGATCTGGAAGAAGGAAATCACAAACAGACAGACGGAAGGCATCTACCCGTCAGCGATTTCAAATGTCGGCTCCGGCATCAGTGCAGCGATTTACCAAAAGGATGAGGCTGGTCATGTTACTCAAATCGCGCAGCTACAGCTCCCTGATTACGAAAAGCTGGTCGAGTACTATTCTGCCGGAAAAGAGATCAATTTAAATTATACATATATCGATGACTTCGCATGGCTTGGGGATGAACTGCCTTATGAGGTGGAATCACTTCCCTATACGGAACGTGAAGGCTTTTCCGCGCGGTGCGCCCTGCTGAATAACCATGGGGAACCGGCTCACTTCCACATCATGCAGTCAAAACTGAAAAAGGGTGATATGGATTTTTCCTATTCGGGCTTTTTCAACCTCAATCTGGATCTTTGCAATTTAAGCGTTGAACAGGGAAATCTTGTATTCGATTTTGCGCGCTTTGATCATTCCAATATTTCTGTTGGAATGATCGCGTGCGGAGGAAATCCGTACTTTTCTCCGGAAATTTCTTTTCGCTATATAAAAGCGGATACCGTAGAAATAGATACGATGCTGATGTCGCAAAGCCTTTCCCTGGATTTCTTATGCGCCAAAACCAGCAACACGACTATTTCATTAGATCCTCTTCCCACTACATTTAAAGAGATCTGCTTTGTGAAAGCTGCGGCAAATACCGTCACGATAACAAATGCGGAAATCGACACCGTGGATATCAGAGAGGCACATATTGATTCCTTAACGTTTCAGCGGTGTAAATTTCTCGAGTATGCTGAGATCGGCGGCCATATACAGGAGCTCCATATAGATGACTGCATAAACGCGGCTGTATGGAAGCTCTCTGTGCCGCAAGCCCAAACCCTCACCCTTTCCGGGACGATCAATACGGGAAGGATCTGCTTCACGGATTTTGTATCCGCAATTCCACCGCTTACCGCCGCATCCTCCAGCGATCCCGCGCAGCTGCTCATGTTAAAAGAGAATTTCAGGCAAACCGGCGAGTATGAGAATGAGGACATCTGCCATCTCTATTTTCAGAGATCTAAAACGAAATGTGAGCGGAATCGTCTGAAAAAGGCAGGGCGATATATGCTCGATGGCATAAGCGGCTATGGGGCCAAACCATTCAGAATGCTGTTGGTGATCCTTGCGGTGATCGTGCTGTTTGGTACGCTATATTATTGCGCACCCTTCCTGTCCTTCCATGGCGCAAGCACGTGGCTTGAGCATATCTACGCAAGCGGGATAACCTTTTTCGCTGTTGGCTACGGCGATTTATTTCCGCTGAATACCATTACAAAAATGGTGTCTCTGACAGAGGCTTTCCTCGGCGTCACTTCCACAAGTTACTTCTTGGTACTGCTGTCGCGGAAGGTCATACGCTGAGAGCCGTCACCAGACCATTCCCATCAAGCCGGAGCTGAATAGCCTCCACACAGTCATTTCAATTGAAATGGCCTTGTTTTCTTGCCTTTTAATCGCTATACTGTAAAAAAGGAGAGGTATTATGGACTTTTGGAACGCTATGTCTTTTGGTGCCGCAGTCGGGGACGCCATCGGTTTTAACGCCAGCCAGAAAGCCGCCTTGCAGCTCATTACCATGCAGCCGGACAAAACCCCGCAGGAAACCGCGCCTGTACAAATCGACATTGAACTGGACCCGGAGGCGGCCGAAGCATTGGAGTTCCTTGAACAATTTTCGGAGGAACCCTTGATTTGAGCACCAACTGAGCAATCCGGCTGCTTATAGCCATCTTAGGTTTGAAGAACTGTTTGCCCTGAGGGTCGACGCCGAATGGAACAGGAGCTATCATGGATGATGATATGATCTATTACGCGAAATCTCCAAATTCCCAGGGGTATCAGCAGACGGTAAAAGAGCACTTACTGGTAGTCGCGGAGCGTGCCCAGAAGTTTGGGACACCCATTGGTCTGGACACGGCCGCGGAGCTGGCGGGACAGACGCATGATTTCGGAAAGTACTCTCAGGCGTTTCAGGAGGTGCTCAGAGGTATCCGGACAGGGGGGGTGGACCACGCCATGGGCGGCGCGTGCTATTTGGAGGCCGTTTACAGGGGCAGCGTTGGCGCCCGCCCGGTAATTGAGGCGGTCAACGGCCATCATAACGGTCTTGTGGCTTACGATGAAATCCGAAGTGAACTGCACGCCGTTGCCGATCCGCGCAAAAGGCCCTGCGGAAACGGCGGAAAGACGCCTGCCATCGAAGATACAGAGCAGCTGCAAGCGGCAAGCACCGCATTCAGGAAAGACTTTCCTTCCTTTAAACCGCCGATGCTTTCCGCTCCACCCATTGCTGAATTGGAGTCCATGCTGTATACCCGGATGCTGTTTTCCTGTCTGGTGGACGCGGACTATACGGCCTCTGCCCTGAATGATGACAGCACCTATTTGGATCGTGCGGAAAACAACAGCTTTGATCCGCAGGCGCTTTTGAAAAAGCTGACTGAATACCGGGACGGCATCCGGCAATCATCCACGGCGGACAGGACCCTGAATACATATCGGGACCGGGTATTTGAGCAGTGCGGAAAAATGGGCGAGGAGCCGGAAGGGCTTTACACACTGACGGCGCCTACCGGGACCGGAAAAACGCTCGCTCTGCTGCATTTTGCCCTGCGGCATTGTCTGAAGCACGGAAAACAGCGCATCATCATGGTCCTTCCCTTTTTGACCTTGGCGGAGCAAAGCGCGGAGGTCTATTCAAAAATCATCCCCGATGTTCTGATCGACCACAGCCAGAGCGATCTGCCGGAGGACGCATGGGAACTGGCTGCCAGATGGAGCGCGCCGGTGATTATCACAACGTCCGTCCGCTTTTTTGAATCGCTGTTTTCAGACCGGCCCGCTGCCTGCCGCAAGCTCCACAACATCGCAAACAGCGTCGTACTGTTTGATGAAGCGCAGAGCCTGCCTGCCGATTTGACCTCGGTTACACTGCAGGCAGTAAATGAATTGTGCAGCCGATACCACACGACAATGGTATTTTCTACGGCAACGCAGCCGGATTTCTCCGCGCGAAAAGACCTGATCTGGAAGCCGCGAGAAATTCTGCCGGAGTCCGGGGAGATGTTCCGCGCCCTGCAGCGGGTGATGGTAGATTGGCGGCTTGGAGAAGACACACCGCTGGAAACCATTGCGGAGGAGATGTCCGGACAGGACAGCGTCTGCGCCATTGTTAATCTGCGCCGCCATGCGCGGCAGATCGCCGGCAGGCTTTCTGAGTTCTGCCCCAAGGATACCGTCTTTTACCTTACCACGGATCTGTGCCCCGCTCATCGGAGCAAACAGATCAAGCGCATCCGGGAGCGGCTGAAAAACAATCTTCCATGCCGGGTCGTCTCAACCCAATGCATCGAGGCGGGTGTAGACTTGGATTTTCGGACGATGTACCGGGCCTTGGCTCCGCTGGACGCCATCATTCAGGCTGCCGGACGGTGCAACCGAAACAGCGGGGCGATGGGACGCGTGACGATTTTCTGCCCGGCTGACCCGCGGATGCCCTATCCGGATCAATGGTACAGCAATGCCGCCGTCACGGTGCAGGAGATGGGACCGCCGTTTTCCATCCATGACCCGGAGAATGTCCGGGAATACTACCGGCGGCTGTTTCACGGCAAAAAAGGCAAACAGAAGCTGCGGGCTGCCATTGACAGCCGTTCCTTTGCGCAAACCGCCGCGGAATACAGGCTGATCGACAACGCCGGTGCTCAAGTTATCGTCCCTTACAGCGGCGCCGATGTGTCTTATGCAAGCATTGCCAAGCGGATACGGGATGAGGGCGTTACTCATGCGTTATTAAAGGAAGCGGCCCCCATTACAGTGACCTGCTTCGCGAAGAATTTGAAGATTTACGCGGAGGAGATCCCCTTTGCCGGTCACGGAAGAACGCAGACCGCGGGCAGCGGCGTCTTTCTGCTTTGCCCGCAGTATACCGATTTGTATTCCGACGAGCTTGGCTTACATCTGCCGCAGGAAGAAATCTTCGAGTCAATATTCTGAAATGATTCCATCATAGCACGCTATGTGTCCTTTTTATCGGACACATAGCGTGCTATTGTGATTTATGTACACAAAAGAGGAAGTTTTCATTGGCTTTCTTGTACATTGTTTTATACTATATATGACAGCTAAATAGCTGATGAGTAGAAATATATAGAGTATGATTTGACCGCCCTGCCTGGAAAACGGGACGGGGCGCGCAAATCACGGAGGTGAATTCTATTTGAAGGAAGTTGTTATCGAGGTTTGGGGGGACTTTGCCTGCTTCACCATGCCGCAGGCGAAGGTGGAACGGCTGACTTCCCCCTTCCCTCCCCCGTCGGCTGCCAGAGGGATCCTTTCCGCGATCTACATGAAACCGAAAGAATTCCTGTGGAGAGTCCATCGCATCGAGGTGCTGGAGCCGATTCGCTATATCAGCTTCAAGCGCAATGAGATCAAATGCACCGTCAGTTCAACGCCGATCTCCGTGGGGGAGGAACGGACTCAGCGGCAGACGACCGCCCTCCAGAACGTGCGCTATCGCATCGCCGCGTCGATCATACCGCGCCCGGCCTTTGTGGGGCGTGAAACGCAGCTGTACGAACAGGCCCTGCGGCGTATTCGCGGCGGAAAATGCTATTTTCAGCCGTCCTTGGGCTTGCGGGAATTTACTTGCTACTTTGAGGAGAGCGACGGCACTCGGCCTCCCATTCAGGAATCTCTGGACGCCGGGCTGATGGTCTATGATCTGTTTACGCCGGAAGATGTGGAGGTCACCAAAAAAACAAAAATTCAGATGTCTCTGTTCCATGCGGTGATGGAAAACGGCGTCATTTCCGTTCCGCCTTATGAAAGCCCGGAGGTTTTGAAAGGATGGGCGATCCATGCTGAAGGCGCTGTATGATTATGGGCTCCGCCGACAGCTATCGCTGCCGCCCGGCTTCATCGGGAAAACCGTCAAGGCATATATCTCCCTTTCAGAGGGCGATGACCGTGTCAGCATCTATCTGGGCGATGATGAGCAGCTGCCCTGCCCGGACATGGGAAGTCTCGCGCAGGGCAGAGACAAATGCAACGTTCTGGTGGAAAAACGGTCCATTGTGATTCCTGACGCACCGGCGGATGGGGCCAAACCCGCCGCCAAGAGCGAATTCTTTCTGGAAACGCTTCGTGACGCGTCAGAGGAGGAGCCGCTGCTGAAGGTCTGCGTCCGCGCGTTGGAAACCCCTGAGATCACGGAAGCCATCCGGGCAGAGCTGGATCGCATGAAGATAAAGCCGGGTGACAGGATCTCCTTTCGGGTCAACGGAAACTCCATGGTGGAGTCCGAAAAGATCCGCCGTTGGTGGCGGGAGTACCGAAAGAGGTTTGCCAAGGGGGATGCGTCCCCGACAGAGTTGTGCCTGATTACCGGCGAACCCACGGCTCCCATGATGACGACCACCCACATTCAGGGTCTGCGTGCCGTGGGAGGACACGCCAGCGGAGACGCGCTGATCTGCTTTGATAGGGCGGCATTTTGCTCCTACAACCAGAAAAAAGCGGTCAACGCGCCCGTTTCCGAGAAGGCGTTCGGCGTGGTGAAATCGGCGCTGGACGATCTGCTGAAGGATGCGCCGATCCTTGCGGGCATGAAGTTTGTGCACTGGTTCGACCGGGAGATCGCCCAGGAGGAGGACCCGTTCTGTACCCTTGACTTTGGCTTTGACAGGCCAGAGCAGGCGCCGGAAACGGTTCCCGTCAATCCGTCCGCCAAGCGGAACATGGCAAACCAGGTCCCCGAAAGCGTCTATTCCGGTCAGGCGGCTCCGGATCTGGACGGCACATCCTATTACATCTTGCTTCTTTCCGGCGTAAACAGCCGCGTTATGATCCGCAGATTTGAGCGGGGCAGCTACGCCGACCTGCGCCAAAATCTGCGTCAATGGTATGACGATCTGGCATTGACCAATCAATCCGGCACAGGGAACATCAAACCGGTGAAGCTGACCGCGCGCCTGCTGCGCCTGCTGAAATTCCAGAAGGGCGACACCCGCCCGCTGGACAGACTGTCCAAGGAGCTGGCCGGATTGACCCCGGCGGTGATTCAGGCCGTTCTTTCCAACGGAGCTCTGCCGGACGCCGTCGCGGCAAAGGCGCTGGCCTATATCCGTTCAGAACTGCTGAGCAGTGACGGCAGTGACAAACAAAGCGCGCAAAGTCCTCTGCCCAACAGTCTGGCCTGCCAATGGCTCAAGGTCTGGCTTCTGCGAAAAAATCGAATGAACCATCAGGAGGTACCGATCTTGGAAGAATATAATTTCAACCTTCCCAGCACCGCCTATCACTGCGGCGGTTTGATGGCCGTTTACGCGGCAATTCAAAAGGCTGCGATGCCTGATGTCAATACCGGCATTGTGGAGCGCTACTATGCCTCCGCCATTCAGATGCCCGCGCTGGTCATCGGCCAGCTCAGCAGCCGTTCCAACCACCATCTGAAAAAAATGGAGAACAAATGGCTTGCCAATCAATATCAGGAAAAGCTGCGGCAGGTATCCGTCGCGCTGGGGACGTCCATTCCCGCCACACTGAATCTGGAGCAGCAGTCCTATTTCGCGCTGGGATACTACCAGATGGGAGCAAAACTCAGTCAGGAGAAAAAAGAACGTTCCGCTGCCGGTGAAAAAGCGGCAGTTGAAGAATAAGGGGGAGGCTTTACCATGGCTATTCAGAATCGATATGAATTCATCTACTATGTGGCGTGCTCCAACTGCAACCCGAACGGCGATCCGGATATGGGAAATATGCCCCGCATTGACCCGCAGACGATGCAGGGCTATATCACTGACGGCGCTACCAAGCGCCGCATCCGCAATTATGTAGAACTAGCCTACCGGGACAAGCCCGGAATGGGCATTATCATTCAGCAGGCGACCAATATCAACCGCCACATTGCCGAAGCCAAGCGAGCCGCCGGCGTGGAGGACTGCGCGAAAGCCAAGGAGGCTGTTTATGCCGGCAGGAAAAAGGCCTGCGAGCTTTTCTACGATGTGCGCGCGTTTGGTGCGGTCATGTCCACAGGCCCCAATGCCGGTCAGGTGCGCGGACCGGTACAGATCACCTTCGGCAAGAGCCTGGACCCGGTGCTGCCGCTGGATATTTCCATTACCCGCATGGCGGTTGCGGACAAGGTGAAAGATGACGCTGTTGTGGAGGACTACCTGGCTTGGGAGGAAGCCCAGCCGGAGGACAAACTCCGCACCATGGGCCGCAAGCAGATCATCCCCTTCGGCCTGTATGAGGTCCGCGGGTTTGTCAGTGCGAATCTGGCAGAGGAAACGGGCTTTGATGAAGAAGACCTGAATGTCCTCTTTGAGTCTATTTTGAATATGTATGAGCATGACCACTCTGCCAGCAAGGGCGAGATGGCGGTGGTTTCTCCGCTGATCATTTTCAAACACGTTGGCACGGACAGCGACGCCCAGCAGAGAGTGCGGCAGGCGAAGCTGGGCTGCGCGCCGGCTCATAAGCTGTTTGATTTGGTCAAGGTCACAAAAAAGGCCGCGGTGGAGTATCCCCGCAGCTATCGGGATTACGACGCCGTGGTGAAACTGGACAAGGTGCCCAGCGGCGTGCGGATCGGCTTTAAGCCGGATCCCTTCTCCCCGATCGTCTGGGACGCGCTTCCCGACGGAGAGGACTGGTTCTGCCGTGGATGATTGGGAGCCGATCCCCCTTTCACGGCTGTCACACGCCGGTTTCTGCCTGCGGCGTGCTGCACCGGTGTGTGCGCCCCCTATTCTGGGGCGTGAGTAGAAATCTGGGGATTTCCATAGATGAGTTTTTTGGCATCACCGTCGCCCCCCACGCGGGGGCGTGAGTAGAAATGGCTCTTTTGTCGGCGCTATCACTTTCAATCCCCTGGTCGCCCCCCACGCGGGGGCGTGAGTAGAAATAGCAGCCGCAAGGTGCCCACAATGCTATGCTTCTGGGTCGCCCCCCCCACGCGGGGGCGTGAATAGAAATGATACCCAGCGTGAGTACAAACCGGCGCTGGACTGCGTCGCCCCCCTCGCGGGGGCGTGAGTAGAAATAAGTTCAAGCTCACTCTGGAGAACAACGTGAGCTGGTCGCCCCTCTCGCGGGGCGTGAGTAGAAATATGCTGAACTGGCGGTCAAAGGTGTTGATCTGGCGTCGCCCCCCACGCGGGGGCGAGCAAAAACAGCGTCGACGGAAAGGAAGAGAGACGATCAGTCCTCCCCCCTTCCTACAAAAAATTTTCACCCGAGGATCTCTGTTAACACGAGACCCTCGGGCATCTTTTTGATCGAATGCTTATTGAGCGCCTACAACTATCCGTCTGTCTTTCGCGCTCCAGCCGTTTATTTCACGCACAGCGTCCACTAATTGGAGTTCCCTTTGTACGGGTGTAAGTCTGCCCGAAACAAAGGAGTATTACTTCCGTCTCTTACCAGTCTGGAAAATGTTCTGCCATCTCTGACTGTTTTGGTAACTGTGCGAATCCCTGTTGAATTACTCTGTAATGGGTCGATCCATCTAAGTGCCGGGATCGTTCCTCGCGCCAACTCGTCCAAAAGAGCAGAACGAACAGTATCCGTTTTCTTTCCGTAGATGCCGTCCTCTGTTAAATGCCCGCCAATTTTCAACTCATTTAGTTTGCATTGCAGCCTGCGAATCTTATCCTCATCGCCGCCTAGGGTCAGATTAACAGAAACATTGGCCGTAAACTCCGGATATCCGTCACAACATTGTTTCCGCTCCGCGGTTCGCGGACTTCTTCCCACGGCGGCGCAAGCCAGTGTCCTGTTTATGGGACACCTCACAGCGCATACTGTCCGTAAACCAAGGGTTGATTGCAAACGTGAAGGCAACATTTTTTGATTAACAAAAGGCGCACACCTCTTCCAAAGCAGTTTGGGAGGGGTTAGCCTTTTTCCTTATTCTCCTGGTTTCGTATATACTCGGTAATAAGTTCGTGGCTGCGTTCACTCACAGTGCAA
>OGOD01001819.1_pt1 | contig 12117 bp, 9 predicted proteins | sample 1573631 | NCBI WGS metagenome assembly OGOD01 (sample SAMEA2581895, study PRJEB24529) | metagenome | biome: Human gut stool | place: China | collected 2011
CAAGTGGTTCGGGGTTGTGCTGGAAGTTTCCGGTAGGTTCGCAATAGAGTTTCTCTACATGTTTCACACCCAGACGTTCCAGAAGTTCCGGAAGGATAATACCTCCTACAGAGTTTACACAGTCGATAGCTACACGGAAATTCGCTTTCTTGATAGCTTCCACATCTACCAGTTCGAGAGCCAGTACGCTGTCGATATGTTTTTGATTATAAGTCAGGTCTTTGCGGTAAGATCCCAAGTGGTCTACATCGGCATAGTCGAATTCCTCAGCCTCAGCAATACGAAGTACTTCATTGCCTTCTTCCGCATTCAGGAATTCTCCATGTTCATTGAGTAGTTTCAGTGCGTTCCACTGTTTGGGGTTGTGAGAAGCTGTCAGGATGATACCGCCACAGGCGCCTTCCATCGTCACAGCCAGCTCGGTAGTCGGGGTAGAAGCCAGATCGATGTCTACAACATCCCAGCCCATTCCCATCAGTGTGCCGACAACTACGTTTTTTACCATTTCACCTGAGATGCGGGCGTCGCGTCCCACTACAATTTTGTTGCTTTGTGCCTTACAGGTCTTACGAATCAAAGTAGCATAAGCCGAGGTGAATTTTACAATGTCAAGCGGATTTAGTCCCTCACCCGCTCCTCCGCCAATAGTTCCGCGGATTCCAGAGATAGATTTGATTAGAGTCATAGGTCTTTTAACTAAGATTTATATGGGGGTTAATTCAGTGCTTTGCTGAATGTCCAAATATCATAATAGTATGGATTGACGTATTGTTGTGCTGATGAATGTCCTACCTTGGAAGGAACGATCAAACGTACATGGGCATAGTTGCGCACAAAAGGTAGTGCAAGCAGCCAGCCTGCAGGTACTGCTGTTGACTGATAATAACTTGCCCAGTAATAGTCCATTTGTATGAAAGTACCGTACACATAGCTGCCTTCGGCTACATAACGGAATACAGCAGGATTCGTGTAAAGCTGATTTGCATCTCCCCACTCTTCGAGGAAAACATTGAAACAGGTAGTGTCGCGTGTCATTATATCTTCTTCGATATAACGGACGCAGATTTCATTGTTGTTAGCGAAAGTATCCGTTTTGTTCTCGGCACTTCCACGATCTACAATCTGCATATATACACCATCGGAGAGGGCAACGTATTCGTTCCGGATCAAATCGGTGACAGTATCATTCTTCTCAAATTCGTCCTGTGAAATGATCTGGATTCTTTTATCTTTGATGAATTTATTCACCGCATTCTTTTCGTCCTCCAACATTTCAGCATAAGTCTTTGAATCGTCGCACGCCTGGAATATACCTCCGGCTGCCAACAAAGAGAGAAATAAAAATACAAGTTTCTTCATTATCTGTTATTTAGCTATATTCTGCACAAATGTATCTCAAATTCATTGAAAGATGAAAGGGGAAAGTTGAAAGTTGGTAACTTTTAACCTTTCTCTGTCTACTTTTAACCTTCCATTCTTAGCTTTTGGCTGTCAACAAAGGTTTATATTTCTCCAGTGCCTGTTCGAAAACGGCTTTCGCCTCCTCTATCGTTCCGAAAAATTCACCGCCCGAAGCATTCAGATGACCGCCTCCGTTAAAAAATTCGGCTGCAAGCTGATTGCATGGGAAAGTACCGACCGAACGGAGCGAAATCTTAATCATTGGCTTTTCCGTATCTTCCCGCAAGAAACAGGAGAAACATACGTTCTTAATGGTAAGGGGAATATTCACAAACCCTTCGCTGTCACCTTTTATATAGTCAAACTTACTTTGTTCTTCCTTTGTCAGCGATATCAATGCGGCATTGTAATCTGAATAAACCACCATATTTGACAACACATACCCCATCAGACGCAGGCGGCTCTCTGAATATGTATTGTATACTTTACGGTAGATATCATCTTTATCAATCCCTTTGGAAAGGAGTTCGCTGATGATAAAATAAATCTCGCGATTGTTGGAATTGTAGGTAAAGCCACCTGTATCCGTCATCATACCGGTATAGATACATTCTGCTCCTTCCTTTGAAATATCACTGAAGTAGCCCATACGACAAATCAGACGGAATATCAGTTCGGAAGTGGAAGATATCTTAGGATAAGACATGGTAATCTTACAGAATTCTTCGGGATAAAGATGATGGTCGATCATCACTTTGCGTGCCGGAGAAGCTGCCACGGCATCCGCCATCTCATCAATACGCTTTAAGGCATTAAAGTCCAGACAGCAAATCACATCAGCTTCGGCAATCAATTTGTCCGCAAAGTCCTTATAGCGGTCATACAAAAGGATATCCTTGCTGCCCGGCATCCAGCGGAGGAAATCGGGGAAAGCGTTAGGAACAATTACATTTACTGTCTTCTCCTGTGAATCCAGGAAGTGATAAAGCCCCAGTGAAGAGCCGATAGCATCGCCGTCGGGCGACACGTGAGAAACGATTACTATTTTGTCAGCGCGCTCAAACCACTTGGTAAAGTGGTCGATTTTTGCCTGTTCTATTACTTTAGTCAACATACCATATTCTTTTTCGAGTTGCAAATGTACGATAATTCTTCGTACTTAGAGCAAAAACCGCACAGAACCTTCTTCAGACAGAGTGATAAAATGCAGATGCAGTCTCTTACATTCCTCCCGGAAGAACTGTTTGCGATCATCGGAAAGGGAAGCATCCAACAGGATACAAGATGGAGAAAAGAGTCCGGTAAGTTCTTCCAGACGACCGTTATAGCCTTTGCATAAGTACATATAATTAATAAATAACGGCGAAGCGGCAGATTTGTTCCGCCATCGATTATCGGTCACCATACAAATACGGTAGCCATGATAAAATACAATCTGCTGATGACGACAGAAGTCAACGTTCTGACAATCAGCCGTTACTTCTATTGGAGGCAGAAGTTGATGACGTCTCCAATAATTAGCCGCTACAGCCTGCAAACGGCGCTTATCAGAAAGGGTATCGGCATAGTTCAGCCAAGAAGTCCCATCCTCAGCAATACAATGAATCGCCGGACAACCACGGACATTGTAAAATACAAGGCTCGGACAAGGACGGTCATACCAGCGCATGACCGTGTGATAAATGCCCAGACACAACAGGCAGGAAAAGCAAACAACAAGATTCCTGAACCTTCGGGTCTTCAAATAATAAAGAAAAAGCAACAAGAAAATGTAGATGCCCAACACCTCCAGACGATAAAGCCAGATACCATCCAAGGAAGCATAAGGAAGTTGCTCAACCCACCGGACAAAATCATTCAACACTTTCAACAGGAATCTGACTGCTCCCGCCATAACAAACTGAACGGCAGGCAGTGGAGTCAGAAGAAGCATAAGAACGGCAGCATACAAAGTTACAGTCACCAAAGGTATGACTACTAAATTAGTCAGCAGAAAATGAGTGGAGAAATGGGAGAAATACAGCATTACAAGCGGAGCAGTTCCTATTTGCGCAGCTATCGATACACTCATCAATCCCCAAACATATTTTCCTATCCTGCTCTTCACAGGCAACAACTGATAGACCGGTTTCTGAATCATCAAAATAGAAAGTACAGCTAGAAAAGATAATTGAAAACCAACATCGAACAACCAAGCCGGATTGACCAACAGCATTACCCATGCGGTAGCAGCCAGTGTATTCAGAGTCAATGATTGGCGTCCGAACAGTTCCGCTATTGCCAAAACCGAGAACATACTTACCGAACGGACGACAGACGGTGACAGACCGGTAAAAAAGGCAAAAGACCATAATAAAACAAGGAGCAGAACGGAACGGAAATATCGCCCTGCCTGCCACTTCCTTGCTAGAGGTTTCAAAAGGAGGAAAAGCAAAGCATACAAAAGCCCTATATGCAGGCCGGATAGAGCCAAGACATGACTGGCACCGGATACTGAATAACTTTCACGGATAGAGTCACTTAAATCGGTCTTCTCACCCACGGTCAACGCTGAAAGCACAGCCAGTTCATCTCCTTCAAATCCCAGCTTCCGATAAAGGTTTATCACCTTTTCCTGACAAAACATCGCAGTATACCTGATAGATGGTGACCATAACGCCCATTTCCCGGATGCTACGTACCCCGTTCCACTAATGCCATGACGCATCAAATAGCGGGCATAGTCAAACTCATCAAAGTTTCCTCCGTTAGCGGGTGGAGCAATGCGGGCAGATACCAGCAGTTCATCTCCTATCTTTAATTGTTTATCCCCCAGTTTCAATAAAGTAAACAATGAATCTTTCTGCAAATAAAGAATAGCCTTTCGCCCTATCGGACATACCCCTGACGAATCTCGCAGCTCTTTAAGCAATACCCTACAGAGCAACGTCCGTTCTTTAGTCTCCGGAGTATCCGTTAGTCGTACCCGATAAACCGCTTCCTTCTCCGGAAAGTCATATACCGTTTGTTTTAATTGACAAGTAATGCCTAGCCACCCGCCTGCGAAACAAAGCACAAAGACAGATATTCCAAAACACCACCGAAGTGAACGCCGTTTCAGAAAATAGAGGGCAATGCACAGTCCGGCAAAGAGACCAAAGTTCAGAATACTCCAAAACAGTTCCGTCGATTGATCAAAGAAGCAATCTCCACAAAAAACGCCTGCTATCCACGGGATAATCAGGCGTATATAAGGATACTGATGTAAAGAGGCAGTATTCAATGTGTCCGTTACAACTTGTGTAACTGGCGGATCATCTCTTCCGGGTCCGGTGCTCCGAAGACAGCATTGCCGGCTACCAGCACATCCGCTCCTGCTTCCACCAGTCGGGCACCCGTTTCCAAATTCACACCTCCATCCACTTCAATCAATGCTTTTGAACCGGTCCGTTCTATTAAAGCACGCAATTCACGGACTTTCTCTACAGAATGCTCAATGAACTTCTGCCCGCCAAAACCCGGATTCACACTCATGATAAGTACCATATACACATCCTGAATGATATCCTGCAATAAAGCAACAGGAGTTGCCGGATTGATTGTCACTGCCGGCTGCATTCCAGCTTCTTTGATTTGCTGAATCACCCGATGAAGATGCGTACAAGCCTCATAGTGAACATTCATCGTATGTGCGCCCAACGCTTTCACTTCAGGGATAAACTTCTCCGGATTGACTATCATCAGATGTACATCCAACGGTTTGTCCGTCAACTTTGCTACATACTTCAACACCGGGAAGCCGAATGAAATATTAGGAACAAATACTCCATCCATTATATCAATATGTACCCACTCCGCTTCGCTGCGGTTTATCATTTCAATATCTCTCGCCAGATAACCAAAGTCGGCAGAAAGGATGGAAGGAGAAATAATCGGTTTCATCATTCTATTGTTTTAAGTTCTAAGTTAGCTTGACCGTGGTCAGTTCATTCTATCAATTCATTTTATATCCATCCGACAAGCGGAATCCACGAAGCAATTCATCGGTCTTCAGACGTTTCTTGCCGGGAAGCTGCAAAGAGAGGACAGAAACAAATCCATCGGGCACAGCCACCTTTATATATTTCTTGCCATCCGTCACAACTGTTCCGACAGGCAACTGATGTGCCTCATAAATCTTCTCGCTCTCAAAAATCTTCATCACCACCGCTTCTCCTTCCGGACTGACTAACTCACTCCAGGCAGCAGGATAAGGCGACAGACCACGAATGAAATCATACACCTTTTTCACCGGAGAATTCCAGTCAATCCGGCAAGTCTCCTTAAATATCTTCGGAGCGGGACGTAGTTCGCCCACCACTGCCATATCTTCCTGAGCAATTGGTTTCACCGTATCATTCAAGATCGCATCCACGGTTTCGAGCACCAGCTTACCACCGAGGATCATCAGTTTATCGTGCACCACTTCCACATTATCCGTGTCGGCAATGGGGACACGTACTTGCTGAATCACTTTTCCGGTATCAATCTCGTGTTGCAGGAAGAAGGTAGTGATACCAGTCTCCGTATCGCCGTTGATAACCGCCCAATTGATAGGAGCAGCACCCCGATACTGAGGAAGCAACGAAGCGTGCAAGTTGAAAGTACCCAACCGCGGCATATTCCAGACCACCTCCGGCAACATACGAAAAGCAACCACAATCTGAAGATCAGCTTTCCACTCACGAAGTGCCTGCACAAAAGCCTCATCCTTCAGTTTCTCCGGTTGCAGCAACGGCAAGTTCTGTTCGAGTGCATATTGCTTGACAGGAGAATATTGAATTTTGTGTCCGCGTCCGGCCGGTTTATCGGGCATCGTTATCACGCCTACCACGTTATAACCACCCTCTACCAACTGACGCAGGGCCTCCACCGCAAAATCGGGAGTACCCATATAAACGATCCTTAAATCTTCTTTCTTCATAATCTTCTTATTATCTTCGTAGAAGTTATCTGCATAGTAACCTGGCTCCGGCACCTTGCCGGTTAATCTTCAGAAAAATGTACCAGTACTTGGCGGTATGAGTTAAATATCTTTGATTTGGAGACAAATCCCTGATATCGTCCTTCTTCGTCCACTACCGGCAGATTCCATGCTTTGGTATCATCAAACGTCTGCATCACTTGTTCCATTCCATCCGTATCGAATATCTTGGCAGGAGCAGATGTCATTAATTTATTAACAGTAAAACGGTGATAAAGTTCTTGCCGGAACATGATGTTGCGGATATCGTCGAGCAGGACAATTCCCAACAATTCGCCGGTCTTTTTATCCGTCACCGGAAACATATTACGGTGGGAAGCGGCAATGGCTTTTACCAACTCTCCCAAGTCCATTTCCGGATGCACGGCTACAAAATCTTTCTCCACCACATTCTCCATCTTCATCAAGGTCAGCACTGCCTTATCCTTATGATGTGTGAGGAGTTGACCGCGCTTGGCAAGACGCATGGAGTAAATACTATGAGGCTCGAAAGCTATAATCGTTAAATAAGAACTGACAGACACAATCATCAACGGCAGGAACAAATCGTAACCTCCGGTCAGCTCGGCTATCAGGAACACTCCTGTCAACGGAGCGTACATAACCCCACTCATAACACCCGCCATTCCCATCAAGGCGAACTTCTTTTCGGGCAGATAGGCGGAAAAGGCAAAGTCATTGCTGAAATGAGAAAACACGAATCCGGCAATACACCCTAGATAAAGCGAAGGAGCGAAAATTCCACCACACCCGCCGCCACCGTTCGTCGCACTGGAAGCAAACACTTTCAGCAAGATAATCAGCATCAGATAAACCTGCAACAGATTACCATAGCCGTAGAACATAGAGTTGTTCATAACCGTGTCCCATTCCGCTGCCGAAGTTCCGTTCAGCAGAAGTTCGATTGTATCATAGCCTTCACCGTAGAGCGGAGGAAAAAGGAAAATCAGCACACTCAGCATCACACCGCCAAAAGCAAGTTTCTGATAAGGGTTCTTGAGTTTTCCGAATACTCCTTCAATGGAGTTCATCGCCCGTGTGAAGTAGAGAGAAATCAGTCCGCAGAAGATTCCCAGCAAGATCACGTAAGGGATACGTTCCAGTTCGAAAGCCTGGTCGAGGTTGAACTTGAACATAGCCTCCGTTCCGGTTGTGATATAGGAAACAGTTGCCGCAGTCACGGCGGAAATCAGCAAAGGAAGTAGAGAAGACATCGTAAGGTCGATCATCAGCACTTCCAGCGTAAATACCAGTCCGGCAATCGGGGCCTTAAAGATTCCCGCAATCGCCCCTGCCGCGCCACAGCCGACGAGCAGCATCAGCGTGCGGTGTTCCATCTTGAAAACACTTCCCAGATTGGAGCCGATGGCCGAACCCGTCAGCACAATCGGTGCCTCCGCTCCAACCGATCCACCGAAGCCGATCGTGATGGCACTGGCAATTGTAGACGACCAGATATTATGTCGTTTGATACGCCCCTGACGACGCGAAATCGCATACAGGATCTTGGTAACACCATGACTGATGTCATCCTTCACGATATTACGCACAAACCATCCCGCCAGGAAAATACCGATCACCGGATATACCAAATACAAATAGTTGGCCGATGTCGCATTAAAGTTGTTTGTCAGAAAATTCTGTATCTGATGAATAAGGAACTTCAAAAATAAAGCGGCAATCGCAGTGAAGATCCCGACCAGAAAGCTCAATATCAGGATAAACTGCTTTTCCTTAATATTAGCTTCCCGCCATTTGATGCAACGCTGTAGTAAACTCTGTCTCTCCTCTCTTTTCATCTATTCACGAATTATCTTGATCACTCCGCCTTTATCTAACTTTATAATACTTGAGGGCTTGGGACGGCTCATATCATCCTGTCGGAAGCCGACTATATAGTCCACTGCCGACTTGACTTCTTCGCTGATCTCAGTAAAGTTGGCCGCTCCCGGCTGTCCGCTGATATTGGCAGAAGTGGAAACAATGGCTTTACGAAATTGCTGACAAAGTCGTCTGGAGAATTCTTCATTGGTCACCCGGATACCCACGCTGCCATCTTCCGCCAGCAGGTTCGGGGCCAAATTCCGTGCACCGGAATAAATAATAGTCAATGGTTTATCGGCTACTTCTATCAGGTCCCATGCCACATCGGGGACATCCTGTACATAAAAATCCACCTTCACAGGAGAGTCTACCAGTACCAGCATAGCCTTGCTATCGGCACGTTTTTTTATCTCATACACCCGGTGTACAGCCTCTTCGTTAGTAGCGTCGCAGCCTATGCCCCATACAGTATCGGTAGGATAAAGGATGACACCTCCTTCATTCATCACCTGACAGGCTTTTTTAATATCTTCTATCATTTCTTGAACTATTTCTGTTGAGAATAACACGCAAAAGTAGTACTTTTGCGTCGAAATAAAAAAGATTAAGGGAAAACAATGGAAGAAATCGTATTTCATCATGCACTGCCTATCCAGTTGCGCTTCAACGACGTAGATAAATTCGGTCACGTCAACAACACTGTCTACTTTTCTTTCTATGACTTAGGGAAGACTGAATATTTCGCCTCCGTATGTCCGGGAGTGGACTGGGAAAAGATCGGTATAGTGGTCGTTCATATCGAAGCCAATTTTGTAAAGCAGATTTTCGCATCCGATCATATTGCCGTACAAACCGCCGTTTCTGAAATTGGAACCAAAAGCTTTCATCTCATCCAACGGGTGATCGACACGGAAACCCAAGAGGTGAAATGTATCTGCAAATCGATCATGGTAACTTTCGACCTGGAAAAACATGAGTCGATGCCGCTAACCGAAGACTGGATAGAGGCAATCTGCAAATTCGAAGGGAAGGACGTACGCAAGAAGAAAAACTGAAAGAAATAAGCCTTCCCCGGTGCCAGGACCATTCCTCATCGCTGCCTGACTTCGGAGAGCCAAAACCTGAGCGATAAGAAAAGTTTTATACTGAATCATGTCCGCTATATAATAGAAATTACTTGCTTATACATTATATTATATATAATTCCTCTCTCCAAAAGTGAACAGCAACCATGTGAATACTCTCTTAATGAACATAAAGGAAGTTTGCCACTTTACGCTCTCCTTGATGATCATAGTTTCTGTTATCACAGGGAAAGTTTACAATTCCCTCTTCCGGTGCACCGGACAGCCATAAGGCGGTAGAACCTCCTCCATCCAGATTCAGCGCATCTTTTCCACCCAATACATGAAGCAGATGTGCCAGTTCCGGAATGTTGATTCCGACAGCATTTTCCGGAGATCGCCCATCGACAGTAACAAACAGAATCTTTCCTTCTTCAGTCAGACAAATAGCACTACGCGGATGTTTGGTTTCTATAAAATTGGCATTGCACTGACTCCAGTCATAGTATTCCCCGTCTTTCAGCATCAACGGGCCAGAAGCTAACACAGAACCTTTATTTTTCTTGTAGTTCTTCTCGATCTGCCTGTCCCAAGGAATGAGCTTCACTTTTCCTTTCTTCTCATAAACCGCTCCTGTCACCCGCAACTTCAATTCATCCAACGAAGTAGTGTCCACAACCTGACTTCCCACCTTCAGAAAACAGACGGAGTTTCCTTTCGTCATATCAAAATAGGAGCCGTTGATGGCTCCGATGGCCTGATGGTTCCGGGGAATCCGGCGTATTTTCTCCAATTGTCCGGTAAAGGCAATGCCGATCTTTTTGCCAGTCTTCGGATTTATCTCCAATATATTAATGGACTGAGCGCCTTGATAAAGAAAAGGGATGGAAGCCCGCTTATGTACAATTCCATTTTCTACGGTCACCACTTCCCAAGGAGCTGTCACTATTGCTATAGAGTCAGCAACAGTCTGTGCATTTACGACCCTAACGGACAACAAGATTAGAACAATGATACCAACAAGATTTCTTCTCATAAACAGTCTGTAAGTTTTGGATTCATATTTCGTGTAGCAACTAATCACACAAAGATATACTTCTCCCGTCATATAACTAATATATTCGGATATAAATTAATTCATTTATATGTGATTTGTAATCAGATGTATGAAAGAAGCATGGAGGACTTGACAAACCGCTTTTAATGTTGTATCTTTGTAAGTGAAAACCGGAAGTAAATTCGATAACATTGATAATATAGACGAAAAATGAGCAATAATAAGTATTATATAATAACAGATTGCAGGCATTCCCACTCCGGGTAATGCTTGTTGGATAGTCTGATACAAGCTAAGGGCTGCGATTCTTTATGGGAATTGCAGCCCTTTTTGTTGCTTAAAATGGATGTTTATTGCAGGAATAACGAAATTAGAGTTTATAATAAACTTGGAGGACGTTTATAATAAACGATGAAAGAATTTATTAATAAATGATTGGAGGTTACTACATAATTAGTCAAAGTCTTTCGTATAGATGTTGGTGCTGATTTTGAAAAGTTCTGTATCTTCTAAGTGAATCGATAAATTATTGATACATTACTCCCTTTCTCTTTTTATGTCATTGCACTGAATACCTTACGATGAATGCTTTCTTAAATCTATGTGATACAACACGTGTCTATGTAATGGATGCTCAGCAGGAACAAGCGGATGATCAAATTCTCTAACCCGTTCCATCCCTATTTTCTGCATCACCCTTTCCGAACGTTGGTTGGGGAGAGAAGTAAACGAGAACAATTCTTTGATATCCAAACTCTCACGAGCATACTCCAAACAAGCGGTTGCTGCTTCCGGAGCATAACCACGTCCCCAATATTCGTGCGCCAATCGCCAGCCGATTTCTATACCCGGAGCAAAATCAACGTCAAATGTGATCTGATGCAGTCCGGTATATCCCATAAAAGCATGATCCTCTTTACGCTCTACAGCATACAAGCCAAAGCCACAGGTCTGAAACTCATTTTGGATACGGTGATAAAAAGCAAGTGATTCTTCCGGAGTCAGCGGATGGAGAAAAAACTCCATAACATGAGGGTCGGCGTTCATGCGGGCAAAAGCCGGAATATCTTCTTCCTTCCAATCGCGGAGAATTAAACGGGATGTTTCTATGTAAGTCTGCATAATAATGGTAATAAATGAGGTGCAAAGATACACCTTTTTTATTCATTTGTATGGTAAGGAAGTGTAAACCAAAAGCAGGAGCCTGCTCCTTCAGTTGAATCTACCCCGATTTCTCCTTCCATCTGTGTTATGATGCTTTTACAGATAGAAAGTCCCAGTCCTGTTCCCTGGGCAAAATTGTTCAGTTTTACAAAACGTTCGAATACGCTGTTTATCTTATTGGCAGGGATACCAACGCCTGTATCGCGCACATAGAACTTTATTTTCTGAGAAGATATCTGTTCGTATCCCAAAGCGATAGTCCCCTCATGGGTGAACTTTAGCGCATTATTTATAAAGTTAGTGATCACCTGCATAAACCGGTTCTTATCTGTATAGATATGGCATTCGGGGATTTGCTTTTCAAAAAGGAGCTTGATATCTCCTTTCACTTTCATACCAGTGGACTTGATAATTTCAGAGCAGACCTCATTTACATCCAAGTCCGCATATACAAAGTTGAATGTTCCTGCCTCTATCTTCGCAAGATCGAGAATATCAGATATCAGTCGCAAGAGAAGGTCATTATTATCCTGTACAATCTTGATATAGTCCTGACATTCTTCCTTGCTTTCGGTTTCTGCCAACAGGCTGGAAAAGCCGACAAT
>OGOD01001837.1_pt1 | contig 12004 bp, 6 predicted proteins | sample 1573631 | NCBI WGS metagenome assembly OGOD01 (sample SAMEA2581895, study PRJEB24529) | metagenome | biome: Human gut stool | place: China | collected 2011
GTATTACATCGCCTTCATCGTCTTCTACCGCCTGGGCGAGGGCTTCGTGATGAAGATCGTGCCGTTGTTCCTCAAGGCGGATACCGCGGCCGGAGGGCTGGGGCTTACCAACCAGCAGATCGGGTTGTACTACGGCACGTTCGGCGCCGGGGCATTCCTTTTGGGATCGCTGCTCGCGGGCTACTATATCGCCCACCGCGGACTGAGGCGCTCGCTCTTCACGCTGTGCTGCATTTTCAACCTTCCGTTCGCGGTCTATGCGCTGCTGGCATGGTTCCAGCCGCAGTCGATGTGGCTCGTGGGCGGCGGCATCGTCGTGGAGTATTTCGGCTACGGGTTCGGGTTCGTGGGGCTTACGCTCTTCATGATGCAGCAGGTGGCCCCGGGTCGGCACCAGATGGCGCACTACGCTTTCGCCTCGGGCATCATGAACCTTTCGGTGATGCTCACGGGCGCCGTTTCGGGTTACCTGAGCGACTGGAAGGGCTACGGCGTCTTCTTCATCGTGGTCATGCTGGCGACGATCCCCGCCTTTGTGATGACCTGGTTCGTACCGTTCACCTATGATGATAAACCAACAACCAAATAACATGAGCAATCTGAAAATAATGGGCCCGGCACTGCCGGATATGCCGTGGGAAGAGCGTCCCGCGGGGAGCAAGGAGGTTATGTGGCGCTATTCTGCCAACCCGATCATCGGGCGCGACGCGCTTTCGACCTCGAACAGCATTTTCAATTCGGCGGTCGTTCCGTTCAAGAAGGGCAAGTATAATTATGCGGGCGTGTTCCGCTGCGACGATACCAACCGCCGCATGCGCATCCACGCGGGCTTCTCGGTGGACGGCATCGACTGGGACATCCGCGAGGAGGACTTCAAACTGGTGGGCGGCGACGCCGAAATCGGCCAATGGGTCTACGGTTACGACCCGCGTGTGGCCAAGATCGGGGACAAATACTACGTGACGTGGTGCAACGGTTACCACGGCCCGACGATCGGCGTGGCGTGGACGGAGGATTTCGAGACGTTCCACCAGCTGGAAAATGCCTTCATCCCGTTCAACCGCAACGGCGTGCTGTTCCCCCGCAAGATCGGCGGCAAATTCGCGATGCTTTCGCGTCCGAGCGACAACGGGCATACGGCGTTCGGCGACATTTTCTATTCCGAGTCGCCCGACATGGAGTTCTGGGGACGCCCCCGCCACGTGATGTCGCCCGCGGCGTTCGAGGTTTCGGCGTGGCAGTGCATGAAGATCGGCGCGGGGCCCGTGCCCATCGAGACCAGCGAAGGGTGGCTGTTGTTCTACCACGGGGTGCTCCGTTCGTGCAACGGCTACGTCTATGCGTTCGGCTCGGCATTGCTCGACCTGGATGAGCCGTGGAAAGTCACGGCGCGCAGCGGCCCGTACCTGATCTCCCCGCGTGAGACGTACGAGTGCACGGGCGACGTGCCGAACGTGACGTTCCCCTGCGCGGCGCTGCACGACCCCGCGACGGGGCGCGTTGCGGTCTACTACGGGTGTGCGGACACGGTTACGGGATTGGCTTTCGGATATATCCCTGAAATCATCGAATTTACGAAAAAACACTCGATCCTGTGATGCCGCTGCGACGAACGCTCTTAACTGCTGCGCTCGCCGCAGCCGTTTTCTCGACACCGCTGCGTGCGCAGGAGCCTGCCGATTGGGTCGACCCGTTCATCGGGACGACCAATTTCGGGACGACCAACCCCGGCGCCGTATGCCCCAACGGGATGATGTCGGTCGTGCCGTTCAATGTGATGGGCTCCGACGAGAACCTCTACGATAAGGACGCCCGGTGGTGGTCGGCGCCCTATGAGTACCGCAACAAGTTCTTCACGGGCTTTGCACACGTCACCCTGAGCGGCGTAGGATGCCCCGAGCTGGGCTCGCTGCTGGTAATGCCGACGGCGGGTGCGCTGGACGTCGATTACCGCAACTACGGCAGCGCATATACCGGCCAGACGGCCTCGCCGGGCTACTATTCGAACCTGCTGACCAAGTACGGTATCCGCACCGAGGTGACGGCTACGCCGCGCACGTCGGCCGAGCGCTATACCTTTCCGGAGGGTACGGGACATATTCTGTTAAACCTGGGCGAGGGGCTTACCAACGAGTCGGGAGCCTGGGTGCGCCGCGTGAGCGACACCGAGGTCGAGGGCATGAAACTGCTGGGCACGTTCTGCTACAACCCGCAGGCGGTGTTCCCGGTCTATTTCGTGATGCGCGTCTCGAAACGCCCCGCGGCCACCGGGTTCTGGAAGAAACAACCCCCGAAACAGGGCGTCGAAGCCGAGTGGGACAAGGATGCCGGCAACTACAAGCTCTATACGCAATACGGCAAGGACATTGCCGGCGACGACGTCGGCGTGTGGTTCTCCTACGACATGCAGCCGGGCGAGCAGGTCGAGGTGCGCATGGGCGTTTCGTTCGTGTCGGCCGAGAACGCCCGCCTGAACCTCGAAGCCGAGCAGCAGGGGCGCTCGTTCGACGACATTCGCGCGGCCGCACGCCGCACGTGGAACGACGACTTGGGGCGCATCCGCGTCGAGGGCGGTACCGAAGCGCAGAAGAAGGTCTTCTATACGGGGCTTTACCATGCGCTGATCCACCCCAACGTGCTGAGCGACGTCAACGGCGAATACCCCGCGATGGAGAGCGCCGAGATCCGCACGGCCGAGGGCAACCGCTATACGGTCTTCTCGCTGTGGGATACTTACCGCAACCTGCACCAGCTGCTGACGCTGGTCTACCCCGAACGCCAACTGGAGATGGTGCGCTCGATGGTCGGCATGTACCGGGAGTGGGGCTGGCTCCCCAAGTGGGAACTCTACGGCCGTGAAACTTTCACCATGGAGGGCGACCCGTCGATCCCCGTGATCGTCGATACCTGGATGAAGGGGCTGCGCGATTTCGATGTGGACGCCGCCTACGAGGCGATGCGCAAGTCGGCCACGACGCCGGGCGCGCGGAACAGGATGCGCCCCGACATCGACCCCTACATCGAAAAAGGCTATGTGCCGCTGGGCTTCTACGCCCGCGACCTTTCGGGCGACAACTCCGTGTCGCACGCCCTGGAATACTATATCGCCGACCACGCGCTGTCGCTGCTGGCCGACTCGCTCGGCAAAAAAGACGACGCGGCGCTGTTCCGCGCCCGCTCGCTCGGCTATAAGAACTATTACAGCACCGAGTCGGGCACGTTCCGTCCGATTACCAGGGAGGGTAAGTTCCTCACGCCCTTCGACCCGCGCCAGGGCGAGAATTTCGAACCCGTCCCCGGCTTCCACGAAGGTTCGGCCTGGAACTATACGTTCTATGTCCCGCACGACGTGGCCGGACTGGCCCGGCTGATGGGCGGCAGGCGCCGATTCATCGACAAGCTGCAGATGGTCTTCGACCAGGGGCTGTACGACCCGGCGAACGAACCTGACATCGCCTATCCTTACCTGTTCAGCTATTTCCGGGGCGAGGAGTGGCGTACGCAGCGCGAGGTGCGGCGTTTGCTGGACAGGTACTTTACGACAGCCCCCGACGGCATCCCCGGCAACGACGACACGGGCACCATGTCGGCGTGGGCGGTCTTCTCGATGATGGGCCTCTACCCGGACTGCCCGGGGGAGCCTTACTATACGCTTACATCGCCCGTTTTCGACAAGGTGACCGTTACGCTCGACCCGAAATACTATCCGGCCGGGGAGCTCGTTATAGAAACGGAACGCTCCGGAGCCGGCGACGTCTACATCGGCTCGATGACCCTCGGCGGCAGGCCGCTGAAGAAATACCGCATTTCGCATGGCGAACTGGTGGGCGGCGGCCGGCTGGTTTTCGGATTGCAACCCGAACGCAAATAAAAACAACATATGTCCCTATGAATTTAAAATCTCTCTCAGCTCTCGGCGCAGGCCTGCTTCTGGCGGCCTGCTCGCAGGCACCCCGTACGGATTCGCTGACGCGGTATGTCGACATGCGTATCGGCACGGGCGGCCACGGCCATGTATTCATGGGCGCCAACGTCCCGTTCGGCGCCGTACAGCTCGGTCCCACGAGCATCCCGCAGTCGTGGGACTGGACGTCGGGCTACCACATTTCCGACACGACGGTCATCGGTTTCAGCCACACCCACCTGAACGGCACCGGTATCGGCGACCTGTTCGACGTCACGGTGATGCCCGTCGTGGGGCAGGTGACCTATGCCCGCGGCACGGAGGACGACCCCCAGTCGGGCATGTGGTCGTATTTCAGCCACGCCAATGAAAAGGCCCGTCCGGGCTATTACGCCACGCGGCTCGACCGCTACGGCATCGACGTGGAGCTGACCGCCACCAAGCGCGTCGGCCTGCACAAATACACCTTCCCGGCATCGGCCGATGCCGCCGTGGTCTTCGACCTTGAGAACGGCGGCTGCTGGGATGCCCCGACCGAAACCTTCATCGAGCGTGCCGACGACCATACGATCAGCGGCTACCGCTACTCGACGGGCTGGGCGAAAGACCAGCGGGTCTATTTCACGGCCGAATTCTCCAAACCCTTCAAGTCGCTGGCCATTTACGAGGGCGGCGAGGGCGGCGGCCTGCGCGAAGGCGACAGCTTCAGGGCGGAGCGCCTTTACGGCCGGGTCGGTTTCGACACTTCGGCCGGCGAGACGATCTATGTCAAGGTCGCCATTTCGCCCGTGAGCATCGAGAATGCACGCCTGAACATGCAGGCCGAGCTTCCCGGCTGGGACTTCGAAGCGACGGCCGCAGCCGCCGACCGGGCGTGGGACGCCGAGTTGCAGAAGGTGCGCATCGAGACTTCGGACGACGCCGCGCGCCGCATTTTCTATACGGCGCTTTACCACACGATGGTCGCCCCGTCCGAATTCTGCGACGTGAACGGCGACTACCGCGGTTCCGACGGCAAGATCTACCGCGCCGCGCCGTTCGTGAACTATACGACTTTCTCGCTGTGGGACACCTACCGCGCCGCCCAGCCCCTCATGACGATCCTCCACCCCGAGAAGATGCCCGACATCGCCAATACGATGCTCCATATCTACCGGCAGCAGGGCAAGCTTCCCGTGTGGCACCTGATGGGCAACGAAACCGACTGCATGGTCGGCAATCCCGGTATTCCGGCCCTGGCCGATGCCGTGCTCAAAGGCTACGGCGGACAGGGAGCAGGCCTACGAGGCGCTCAAGCAGTCGGCGATGCTCGGCGAGCGGGGGATGGATCTGCGCATGAAATACGGCTATATCCCCTGCGACCTCTTCAACGAGGCGGTGGCTTACGACATGGAGTACGCCCTCGCCGACTGGGCCGTGGCACAGGTCGCCAAAGAGCTGGGCAAGACCGCGGATTACGACTATTTCCTCGAACGAAGCAAATCCTACCGCCATTTCTTCGATCCGCAGACCCGCTTCATGCGCGGTCTCGATTCGAAAGGCAGATTCCGCACGCCGTTCAATCCCTTCGCCTCGACCCACCGCGAGGACGACTACTGCGAGGGCAACGCATGGCAGTACACATGGCTCGTGCCGCACGACGTCGAGGGGCTGATCGGCTGTTTCGGCGGCAAGGAAGCCTTCACCGGGAAACTCGACTCGCTGTTCGTCGTCAGCTCCGTGCTCGAGGGGGCCGCCTCGCCCGATATTTCGGGCCTGATCGGTCAGTACGCCCACGGCAACGAACCCAGCCACCACGTCGTCTACCTCTACACGATGATAGGCCAGCCGGCCAAGACTGCCGACAAAGTGCGCGAGATACTGACGACGCTCTACCACGACCAGCCCGACGGGCTTTCGGGCAACGAGGACGTGGGCCAGATGTCGGCATGGTACGTCCTCTCGTCGCTGGGTTTCTACCAGGTCGAACCCGCCGGGGGCCGCTATTTCTTCGGCTCGCCCCTGTTCGACCGGGCCGAGGTGCGTGTCCGCGACGGCGTGCTGACCGTCACGGCGCATAACAACTCCGCCGCGAACAAATACATCCAGGCGGTGAAGCTCAACGGCAAACCCTACACCAAGCCCTATATCGCCTTCGACGACATCGCCGCCGGCGGCAGGCTCGAATTCGAGATGGGTGCCCAACCCGCAGTGTGGTATGAACTCTAAACATCGAAAGACCATGAAAAAAGGATATATCGCTTTTGCCGCCCTCTGTGCCGCCGCACTCGCTTCGTGCACATGCCCTTCGGCCGGAGAGCAGCGCCTCCGTCCTTCGGAGTATGTTTCGACGCTCAACACCTATCCGGCCATCGCCCTGCCGTGGGGCATGAATTTCTGGACGCCCCAGACCGGCAAGATGGGCGACGGCTGGGCATATACTTACGGGGCGCACCAGGTGCGGGGATTCAAACAGACCCACCAGCCCTCGCCGTGGATCAACGATTACGGCCAGTTCTCGCTCATGCCCGTGCGCGGGGAGGACAAATTCGACGAGGAGTCGCGCGCCAGCTGGTTTTCACACCAGTCCGAAGTGGCCAAACCCTATTACTATAAGACTTACCTCGCCGACCACGACATCCGCGTGGAGATCACGCCGACCGAACGCGCCGCAATGATGCGCTTCACCTTCCCCGACTCGAAGGAGTCGGGTGTGGTGATCGACGCCTTCGACCGCGGTTCGCAGGTCGGGATGGTCGACGACCGTACGATCGTCGGTTATACCACGCGCAACAGCGGCGGTGTGCCGGAGAATTTCCGCAACTGGTTCGTCGTGCGCTTCGATACGCCGTTCAGCGCCATCGAGCTGACCGATGCCCCCGGCGGATATAAACCCGGCAGCAACCTGCTCTATCCCGAAGGACAGAAGTCCGTCACGGGCGAACATGCCGTGGCCAAGGTGCATTTCGCAACCCGCCGCGGCCAGCAGATATGCGCCAGCGTGGCGTCGTCGTTCATTTCTCCCGAGCAGGCGCTGCAGAACCTCCGGGAGCTGGGCAGCGACGATTTCGAAACGGTGAAGTCCAAAGCGCAGGCGCGCTGGGACGACGTGCTGGGGCGCATCGAGGTCGAGGGCGGTACGGACGACCAGTACCGTACGTTCTATTCGTGCCTCTACCGCTCGGTGCTCTTCCCGCGTAAGTTCTACGAGGTGACCGACCAGGGCGAGGTCGTGCATTACAGCCCCTACAACGGCGAGGTGCTCCCCGGCTACATGTATACCGACACCGGGTTCTGGGACACCTTCCGCAGCCTTTTCCCGCTGCTGAACCTCGTTTACCCCTCCGTGAACGCCGAAATCCAGCAGGGACTCGCTAACGCGGCACGCGAGAGCGGTTTCCTGCCCGAATGGGCGTCGCCCGGGCACCGCGGCTGCATGGTGGGCAACAATTCCGCTTCGGTGGTTGCCGATGCCGTGGTGAAGGGCACGAACGACAAAGACCTCGGGGTGCTCTACGATGCGATGGTGTACGCCACGGAGCACGTGCACCCGACCGTTGCGTCGACCGGACGCTGGGGGCACGAGTACTACAACGAGCTGGGATATATCCCTTACGACGTGAACATTCCCGAGAACGTGGCCCGCACGCTCGAATATGCCTACGACGACTGGTGTATCCTCCAGGTCGCCAGGAAACTGAACCGTCCCCAGGCCGAACTGGACAAGTGGGCGGCGCGTGCCCGGAACTACCGCAATGTCTTCGACCCCGAGACCCGCCTGATGCGCGGCCGCCTCAGGGACGGCAAGTTCCAGGCGCCGTTCAGCCCCTACAAGTGGGGCGACGCCTTCACCGAGGGTAACTCGTGGCATTATACGTGGTCGGTATTCCACGACGTCGAGGGGCTCGTCGACCTGATGGGCGGCCGGGAGCAGTTCGTCCAGATGCTCGACTCGGTATTCGTCGTGCCGCCGATCTACGACGACAGCTACTACGGGTTCCGCATCCACGAAATTACCGAAATGCAGGTGGCCGACATGGGCAACTACGCCCACGGAAACCAGCCCGCGCAGCACATGATCTACCTCTATAATTATGCGGGTGCCCCGTGGAAAGCCCAGTACTGGGCGCGCGAGGTGATGGATCGCCTCTACTCGGCCCGCCCCGACGGCTATTGCGGCGACGAGGACAACGGCCAGACTTCGGCCTGGTATGTCTTCTCCGCCCTGGGGTTCTATCCCGTCTGCCCGGCTTCGGACGAATACGTCGTCGGTTCGCCGCTGTTCCGCAAGGCCGTCGTGAACCTCGAAAACGGGAATAAGATCGTGCTCGAAGCGCCGGACAACAGCCCCGAGAACCGTTATATCGGAGCCGTGCAGTTCGACGGGAAGGCCTATACGCATAATTTTCTGCGCCATTCCGACCTCGTGAAGGGTGCCGGCGTCCGCTTCTCGATGCGCCCCGAACCCGATTACACGCGGGGTATGGAGCCCGGGGATGCCCCTTACTCGTTCAGCCGCGAATAGCACGGACGGGTCGAACCGATGTCAATCCGTCGCGGCCGGTTCCGGCTGCGGCGGATTTTTTGTTTTTGCCGGAATCCCGAAATGTCGATAATTTGTCAATAGAATATGCCCGGGGATTTTGTAAATCGGCTGAAAAGCGCTATTTTTGTAGCGTTGTTTTGACAATTGTTAGGTTAATCCGAACACCTCCCCATGACATCTACCGACAGAATCGACCAACGCGAACGTAAGAAACAGCAGGGCCAGGCCGCTGCGTTCTATTCGTCGTCGTGCCGACAGCAGGATCGGAGTACGCAGATGCAAGGGCAGCAGGTGTCCGGGAGCGGAATACGCAGATAGATACCAGACCGCCATGACATACGTGTCGTGGCGGTCTGTCTTTTTTTTCAAACTTAAAACCAAAGGTATGAAGGTCGGTGTTATTATGGGCTCGGTGAGCGATTATGAGGTGATGGCCGATGCCGTTGCCATGCTCGGACAATTCGGTGTCGATTTCGAAAAGCGTGTGGTGAGCGCCCACCGTACCCCTGACCTGCTCTGCGAATATGCCAAGACGGCCAAAAGCCGCGGTATCGGGGTGATTATCGCCGGTGCGGGCGGTGCCGCGCATCTGCCGGGCATGGTGGCCTCGATGACCACGCTGCCCGTGGTGGGCTCGATGGGCAGGATATCAGTTTACAGTGACCCCGCGCAATCGCGCGGCCTGGACGGGCTGGATTCGCTGCTTTCGATCGTGCAGATGCCTGCGGGCGTTCCGGTGGCGACGACGGCCATCAACGGGGCGAAGAACGCGGCGCTGATAGCCGTGTCGATCCTCGCACTGCAGGATGCGGAGCTGGCTGCCCGGCTCGAGGCGTTCCGTGCGAAACAGACCGCCGACGTGCTGGCGGCAGAACTTTAATCCGGCAGGGAAGGCGACTATGGCAGAGAAAACGAAAACGATCGGTATCATCGGCGGCGGTCAGCTGGGGCTGATGATCGTCGACCTGCTCGGGGCGCGCACGCTGTGCCTCGACCCTGCGCCCGACGCCCCCGCGTTCGCGCTGAGCGACGGGCACATCGTGGCGGCGTATGACGATGCCGCGGCGCTCGAAGAGCTTTGCCGCCGCAGCGATGTGGTGACCTACGAATTCGAAAACGTCCCGGGCAGCGTGCTGATCCCGCTGGAAAAGAAATTCAACATCCCGCAGGGTTTCCGCCCGCTCTACGATTCGCAGGATCGCCTGCGCGAGAAGGACAATGCCCGCGCCAACGGGCTGCGGACGCCCCTGTACGCCGCCGTGGACGACGAGGCGTCGCTGCGTGCCGCCTTGGCCGAGATAGGATTCCCGGCGATGCTCAAGACCCGTACGCTGGGATACGACGGCCACGGGCAATTGGTGTTGAAGGACGAGGCCGACGTGCCGCGTGCGCTGCCGATGCTCTCCGTACCCTGCATCCTGGAGGCGTTCGTGCCGTTCGATTTCGAAGCCAGCATCGTGATGGTCTCGGACGGGGAGCGCGTCATCCATTTCCCCATCGGGCGGAACGTCCACCGCGACGGTATCCTCGACCTGTGCTTCGTCCCCGCCGAGGGGATGGACGACGGCCTGCGCAGCCGCATGGCTGCGGCCGGCGAGCGGTTCATGAAATCCTGCCGCTACCGCGGGATCCTCGCCATCGAGTTCTTCATCCGCGACGGGGAGTTCTATTTCAACGAAATGGCGCCGCGGCCCCACAATTCGGGGCACTATACCATCGAGGGGTGCACGACCAACCAGTTCCGCGAACTGGTGCGCTTTCTGCTGGGCGAACCGTTGCAGGAGCCGCGGCTCGTGGCGCCGACCGTGATGAAGAACATTCTGGGGCAGGATCTCGAAGCGGCCGAGAGAGTCGCCGCCGAAAACCGCCCGGGTGTCCATGTCCACCTTTACGGCAAGACCGAGAGCCGTCCGAAGCGCAAGATGGGGCATATCACCTTCGTCGGGATGGACGCCGGGGAATACGGTGCCGCGTGGGCCGACAGATTCGTAAAATAAGTGCAAACGAAATAACATGGAAAACTACCGGATTTTTGTTGAGAAACATCCCCGTTTCCGGGTCGAGGCCGACAGCCTGCGCCGGGAGCTGAACACCAATCTGAACCTGGACATCCGCAGCCTGCGGTTGCTCAACGTCTACGACCTGTTCGGGTTCAGCCGAGAGCTGCTCGAAAAGAGCCGTTACAGCGTCTTCGGCGAAGTGGTAACCGACAGCGTGACCGATTCGTGCGACCTGGCGGGACGGAAATACATCGCCGTGGAGTATCTCCCCGGCCAGTTCGACCAACGTGCCGCGTCGGCCGTCGACTGCGTGCGGCTGATCGACCCGTCGGCCCAGGTGCGCATCCGCTCGTCGAAGCTGTTGCTGTTCGACGATGCCGTTTCCGACGAAGACCTGGCGCGCATCCGCCATTACTATATCAACGCGGTCGAGTCGCGCGAGAAGAATCTGGACGTGCTGACCGACATGGAACAGGCCGAGGTGAAGCCCGTCGCCGTGCTGGAAGGCTTCACCAAGATGACCGACGCCGAACTGGAACCCTGCTGCAAGCGGTACGGGCTGGCGATGAATGCCGACGACCTGCGCGAGGTGGTGAAATATTTCCGTGCCGAGGGGCGCGATCCCTATGAGACCGAGCTGCGCATCCTCGATACCTATTGGAGCGACCACTGCCGCCATACGACCTTCACCACCGAGCTGGAGGGCATCACGGTCGAGGAGTCGTTCGCAAAGGACGAGATCGAGGATTCGCTGGCCCTCTACCTGCGCATCCGCCGCGAACTGGGCCGCGAGCACAAGAGCATCTGCCTGATGGACATGGCGACCATCGGCGCCCGTTACCTGCGCAAGAAAGGGCTGCTGGACGACCTGGAAGTGAGCGACGAGAACAATGCCTGCTCGGTATACGTCGATGTCGATGTCGACGGGGCGACCGAGAAGTGGCTCCTGCAATTCAAGAACGAAACCCATAACCACCCGACCGAGATCGAGCCGTTCGGCGGTGCTTCGACCTGTCTGGGCGGCGCTATCCGCGACCCGTTGTCGGGGCGCAGCTACGTCTACCAGGCCATGCGCGTAACGGGTGCCGGCAATATCTACCAGAAGGTGTCCGATACGCTCGAAGGCAAGCTCCCGCAGAGCGTCATTTCGAAGAAGGCCGCCGCGGGCTACTCCAGTTACGGCAATCAGATCGGGCTGGCAACGACCCATGTGCGCGAGATTTACCACGACGACTATGTGGCCAAGCGCCTCGAAGTCGGTGCCGTGGTCGGTGCCGTGAAGGCTGAAAACGTCCGCCGCGAAAAACCCGTCCCGGGCGACAAGATCGTCATGCTGGGCGGCCGCACGGGGCGTGACGGTATCGGCGGCGCCACGGGTTCGTCGAAAGAGCACAATACCAAGTCGCTCGAAACCTGCGGCAGCGAGGTGCAGAAGGGCAATGCCCCCGAGGAGCGCAAGCTCGAACGCCTGTTCCGCCGCCCGGAGGTGACGCGGCTCATCAAGAAATCGAATGACTTCGGTGCCGGCGGCGTCAGCGTCGCCATCGGCGAGCTGGCCGACGGGCTGGACATCTA
>OGOD01001838.1_pt1 | contig 11994 bp, 4 predicted proteins | sample 1573631 | NCBI WGS metagenome assembly OGOD01 (sample SAMEA2581895, study PRJEB24529) | metagenome | biome: Human gut stool | place: China | collected 2011
ACACCCCAATTTTAATGGCAATCCAGCTCCCCCTAATGAAATCCCTTATCCTGAGACATGTGCCTGGTTCGGAGCTTTACGTTATGCGGATATAACCCATAATAAAAGACTACTCCGGCAACTGGAAGAGCGTTTCTTACCTATTTTCGGTCCGGAACGTCATTTACAACCATTACCTGACCATGTAGATCATACCGTATTCGGAACTATACCTTTGCAACTATATGCGCAGACAGGTAAGGAGATTTATTATCACATGGGAATTTGGTATGCCGATGAGCAATGGAAGATGCCTCGTAAAACAAAGCATAAAGAAGAATATCAAACATTGCTGAATCAAGGGTTATCTTGGCAGACACGCTATTGGATTGACGATATGTTTATGATTTCGGCTATTCAGTCCCAAGCCTTTTTTGTAACCAAAGACCGTCAGTACATAGACCGTGCCGCCTCAGAGATGGTGGTTTACCTTGATAAAATACAGCGATCGAACGGATTATTCTACCATGCAGAAGATGTCCCATTCTTTTGGGGACGTGGTAATGGATGGATGGCAGCCGGAATGACAGAACTTCTCGGACTTTTACCTAAAGATAATCCGAATCATGTCCGCATTTTGGAATCATACAGGAAAATGATGGATACTTTACGCCAATATCAGAAAGAAGACGGTTTATGGGGACAATTGGTAGCTGACAAAACGACTTGGACGGAAACATCCGGTTCGGCTATGTTTACCTATGCAATGATAAAAGGCGTAAAACAAGGTTGGCTGGATGAGGCTGTCTATACTCCGGTGGTTCGAAAAGCCTGGATTGCTTTAGTAGGGCATATCGATGAAAACGGGGATATTGCAGGCGTATGTGAAGGTACTAATAAGACGAACGATCGTCAGTTCTACTTGAACCGCCGTACTTTATTGGGTAATATGCACGGACAGGCTCCTGTGTTGTGGTGCGTAAATGCATTTTTGGAAAGATAACCCTCTAATTATAGAAAAACAATGATACATAAGTATTTTACACCTGTACTGATAGCGCTATTGTGCATGTACGGAGGAAAAATTTCTGCCAAAGAAATCAGTGTACAGTCACCGGACGGTAAACTGAAAGTGAATATAGAGTTAAAAGACAAGATATACTACTCTGTATATTCGGGTAGTGACCTGCTACTGAGTAATTGTTCATTGACTATGACATTAGACAATGAAGTACTAGGGAAACAACCGAAATTGAAAAGCTTGAAACGTAGCAAGATTGAAGAAAGTGTTAAACGAGAAATTCCACTAAAAAATGCAATTGTAGAGAATCATTGCAATACTTTACGCATGAATATGGCAGGAAATTATGCCATTGAATTTCGTATTTTTGATAATGGCATAGCCTATCGTTTCCTAACGGACAAGAAAGGTGAGATTGAAGTAAAGGGAGAAGATTTCAGAATCAACTTTCCGGCTGACTATTTAGCCCATATGTCTCAACCCAACAGCTTTAAAACATCCTATGAATATCCATATACACATATACAGACTAAAGAGTATAAATCGACGGACCGTATGAGCTATCTACCGATACTCTTAGAAACGGATAAACAATACAAGATACTGATATCGGAAGCAGATTTACAGGATTATCCATGTATGTTCTTGAAAAGAACGGGTGATAATGGAATGCAATCGCTTTTTCCAAAGTGTCCGTTGGAATTTGGCGAAGACGGCGACCGTAGCTTAAAAATATTGAAAGAAGCCAATTATATAGCCAAAACTTCCGGTAAAAGGAACTTTCCGTGGCGTTTATTTGTGATTTCGGATGATGACAGGGATATTGTTTCCAATGAGATGGTTTATAATCTTTCTTCTCCTTGTGAACTGGAAGATTACAGTTGGATTAAGCCGGGCCAGGTAAGTTGGGAGTGGTGGCATGATGCCCGTTTGTATGGAGTTGATTTTCGTTCCGGTTACAATATGGATTCTTATAAATACTATATTGATTTTGCTTCGACTTTCGGTATTCCTTACATCATTATGGATGAAGGATGGGCCAAGAGTACTCGCGATCCTTACACTCCTAATCCGGACGTAGACCTTCATGAGCTGATTCGTTATGGAAAAGAAAAGAATGTGGGTATTGTCCTTTGGCTGACTTGGTTAACAGTAGAAAAGAATTTTGACCTTTTCAAAACATTCAATGAATGGGGAATAAAGGGAGTAAAAATAGACTTCATGGACCGCAGCGATCAATGGATGGTTAACTACTACGAACGAGTAGCCCAAGAAGCAGCCAGACATCATTTATTTGTTGACTTCCATGGATCATTCAAGCCGGCCGGACTGGAATACAAGTATCCCAATGTATTATCCTATGAAGGGGTCAGAGGTATGGAACAAATGGGAGGCTGTAAGCCGGAGAATAGCATCTACTTGCCTTTCATGAGAAATGCGGTAGGCCCTATGGATTACACTCCTGGAGCTATGATCAGTATGCAACCGAATATCTATCGTTCCGAACGTCCTAACTCTGCAAGTATCGGTACCCGTGCATACCAAATGTCTTTATTTGTCATATTCGAAAGCGGTTTACAAATGTTGGCAGACAATCCGACCTTATATTACCGCAATGAAGATTGCACTCGTTTCATTACCCAAGTACCTGTAACATGGGATGAAACAGTTGTTCTGGAAGCCAAAGTAGGTGAATATGTAATCGTTGCGAAGCGTAAAGGAGAGAAATGGTTTATTGGTGGGATGACTAATGATAAGGAAAATGAAAGAGAATTTGAAATAAATCTCGACTTCCTGAAAGATGGCAGGACCTACCGTGTAACCTCGTTTGAGGATGGAATAAATGCAGGATATCAGGCAATGGATTACCGTATGAAATCGGCAGCAATGAATAAGAATCAAAAGCTTTCTGTCAAAATGGCTAGAAATGGTGGGTTTGCAGCTGTTCTCGAATAAGCCTATACTGTAGAAATCAAGATATCTCCCATAAAAAAGAGACTGCCTCCAATCAAAAAATGAGGCAGTCTCTCTTTTTCATAACACTCTTTATCGCTTTTCCTATTCAACCAAGAGAACCTCTAACTCTGCCACAGCAGCCATCTTAGCCTCTTTAATGACAGCAGACAGAGCCTGAAGTTTTACATAACGTGCTTTACATGGATTAAATTCAACTGTCTGTACTTCCTTTGAATCGGCAAATGTACCAGAAGCCACAGCTTTTCCCCACTCCTTGCCATCATGGCTGATATACACTTCATATTTACCGATTCTACCTTCCGAAGAATCCTGACGAGGTGTATATTTAAGACCTTTTACTGTAGTTTCTTTAGCTAATGCAATCTGTATCTCATGAGGATAAGGAGCCAGATAGAACTGGTTATGTACCGTATGCCAGAATGTATTAATATCACCATCCGCAGCCAATTTCATACTTCCATCAGCATCACTATCCACATATACAACCTTCTGTCTCTCTTCAGATGCACCCGATAAATTACGGACTGCATTGACATTTAATTCTGCTGCCGAAGCCCAATCCCGACCATAAATTTCAGATAAAGCAATCAATTTAAAGTAACGTGCCACAATTGGTTTCTCCAATGTTACAAACTGTGCAGAAGATGAATTTTCAAAACGACCTTTAGTCTTGTTTTCCCAGTTCTTTCCATCTTTACTGAAATAGAGCTCATAGTCCTTGATACGTCCGTTCTCAGAGTTACGAGGTTGATAAATAAACTTATCAATCTCAAGTGATGAAGACATATCCACTACTATTTCGTGGGGATGTTTAGCCACAGGATCATTCCACCGACTATGCCAGATAGTATTCAGATCACCATCGATTGCGTTACGGGCCTCTTCACCCTCATTCTCACTACTAACTGATACAATTTTCCACAGTGAACGATCCACATATATCGGAAATTCAGCTGAAGTTCCCGCACTTTTTCCTAATTGTTCTGAAACGGCATATGCTTCCACATGACCACCAGAAATAAATTCGAAAGGTTCAGTATATATCTTCTCTTCTCCGCCATTCAGACTATAATGAACAGTAGCTCCGGGAGTATTAGTCTTTAAATTCAAATAACCATTGTTATCTCTTTCTATCAATACAGGCATACATACGGGCATCTGTACGCGTGCCTTCCTTATAAGTTCTTCTGTCGAATAACTTCTCTCCAAAGGTAGTATGATAAAACTGAAAACAGTAGGCTGGGAACGAAGTTCATACTTTTGCATCGGGCCAGGACCACAACTGGCATTACCAAGCGGACGCTGATTAGCATCCAGACAAAGAACAGTTTCTTTACGCATCGGTACTTCATACTTATGAAGCAACCTACGATGATTGGCAGGGTCAACCATATCCTGCGCTGTTGCATGCAAAGCAGAAGCAGACATCTTATCACCTGCAATAAAGACAAAGCCTATTCCATCAGGATTGGTTATTGAAATCCAACGCAGATCCTCGCGATTACCCATTTCCTGTGCTCTGACATAGTTCACCCATTGATCAGATACTAACTCATCATACACGCCTACGTAAGTGGCATCTTTTCGGTCAACATAGTTTTCCAACGGTCCGCGACCATACCAACGCATGCGTTCAAAGCCTTCCGGAAGTTCCATACGATAACCAATACGGGGAATAATTACACCTTTTGTTGAAGGAATAATAGTGCTATTAACCAAAATAGAACCATCGGCAGCCACCGTATATTCTATATTAGTTCGATAATCAAAACCCGTTTTTCCCCGATATAGATTCTCTATCTGCAGAGTTACCTTATTATCTTCTTTCCGCACATTCCAATGTCCAGGTTCAAGAGTCATCTGATACAAGCCTTTCTGATACCAGTCACCATCCACTTGCTTATCATTATCAGTAGGAGCACGGAAAGCATTCAATTCCAACCCTTTGCTAATCATGGGCACTTCATTTAATGTATAAGAAGAGATCGTTCCCTGCTGCTTTGAAAAAGACGCTTCAAACTGCGAGCCTTTTACCAGATATGCATCATCAGTCTCTATCAGATCAATACTACCTTCTCCTGCTTTAAATACAGGCTTCGCACTATCAGAAAGTTTGAATTGCTCTGATGCTACCTCATATCCAGCCTTTTCCCATTCAGTATCTTGCTTTTGACAGAAGCGGAACTTTATAAAGTATTCGGCTCCCGGAATTTTATTGATCTGATTATCAGCTATAGTAATGACCTTACTGTCCTGTGCGTTCAAGGACAATTCTTCCAGATTAGCCGAGAATACAACTTTTCCATCCTCTTCAATCTCATACCTTCCATATAAGTCATCCAACCCTGCATGAAATCTCTTATTAGTCAGTTTATACGTCCCATTTCCCATAGCCTCAACCCATACAGGCTGATGTATTTTTTTCACCTCGTATGCCTTGGCAGAGTATGTACGATCGGAAAAGATTACGCCATTCGTGCAAAAATTACCGTCATTCGGTGTATCTCCAAAATCTCCTCCGAAGGCCATATAATAACCGGAACCATCCGGAGCAGGCATCTTAATACTTTGATCTACCCAGTCCCAGATAAAGCCACCGACAAGTGCAGGATAACGCTCGTAAGTTTCCCAGTATTCCTTGAAATTCCCGATTGAATTACCCATCGCATGAGCATATTCACAAACCACATGAGGTTTGACCGTTTCTCCGTTCTGGAATTTCTGTAAACGCTCCTTCCCTACGCTTTCCAGCCATTGCACATCGGGGTACATAGAACTGGTTACATCGCAATAAGAGCTATTTCCTTCATAGTGCGTAGGACGGGTATCATCGAGCTTCTTAACAGCCTCTGCAGCAGATTTAAAGTTAATGCCATTACCGGATTCGTTGCCCAACGACCACATGACTATAGAAGCATGATTTTTATAGCGTCGCACCATATTCTCACTGCGTTCCGTAAATGCTTTCACCCATGAAGGTTCAGAGGACAATGCCATAAGACCATGGCATTCTACATTGGCTTCGGAAAGAACATATATACCATATCTGTCACATAAATCATAGAAATAAGGATTATTAGGATAATGAGAAGTACGTACGGCATTAATATTCAATGACTTCATCAACTGCACATCTTTTTCCATTTCTTCTTTAGATACCGTACGACCATTCTCCGAACTATGGTCGTGTCTGTCAACTCCCTTAAACAAAGTTGATTTTCCATTAATCAACAGCCGACCATCTTGCGCCAGTTCAATCTTACGAAAACCGACCTTGACACTACGAATATCTACAGTTTTCCCTTTTTGCTTTAAAAGAATAGTGAGATTATAAAGGTTGGGCGTTTCTGCCGTCCATTTCAAAGGATTCACAACCTCAAACTGAAGTTTATTCGTTCCCGTTACAGCACGCGCATTTTGGGTAGCAATCTCTTTACCATTCTGATCCGTCACCTTCACTTGAATCTCGTTATTACTTCTTTTACCTGTAATATCTATATCCAGAGAGACGGATGCATTTTTATACTCCTTGTCTAAATCCGTACGGAAGAAGAAGTCTCTGATTTGCGTTTTAGGAGCCGACCACAGAAATACATCTCTGAATATACCGCTGAAACGCCAGAAATCCTGACACTCCAGAAAGCTACCATCTGTAAAGCGATACACCTCGACAGCAAGAACATTCTTTCCAGCTTTCAGATAAGGAGTCAGATTAAATTCGGCAGGCAGGTAGCTGTCCTCCGAATAGCCGACCTTTTTACCATTCACCCAAATATAAAAACCGGCTTCTACCCCATTAAAACGAATAAAGATGTCACGTCCTTTCCATGAATCAGGCAATATAAACTCCCTGCGATAACTACCGACAGGATTAGGCATCGTCGCAAAAGTATAGTTAGACGGACGAGGTTGAATTACATTAGGCCACTGAATCTTTTTCCAATCCCACTCACAAAAAGGATAAATCACATTGCAATATAAGGGCTTATCCCAGTTTTTATTATGTCTTACGGCCTCTATCTGCCAGGTTGCAGGGACTTTAATATTATCCCATTGGCTTACATCATATTCCGGTTTACAGAAATCCTGCGGTCGGTCTTTCGGGTCAGCCACCCAATGAAATTTCCATATTCCATTCAGCGTTTTGTAATAAGGTGACTCTTCAATAGTCAGATTCATTGCTTGTTGTTCATCGGTAAAAGGAATAGCAATCTGAACTGCTTCTTCCTTATTGACTCCCGAGACCTGCTCATTGCTCCACTCCGGCTTATCCGTGGTTTGTGCTGTTACAGATAAAGACATAAACAAAAGTGCAATCCATGCACTTCGCATGATTCGTAGTTTCATAATAATTGATTGAGTTATTTAGTTTAAATGTTCTTCTATAATATTTTCCTAAAATTTATTCGATTACAAATGTAGCGGCTTTTACCTATTTCATACCATAAATTTGTGACATTATTATACACATTTATCAAATATAACCGAATAATCTTCACTATGATCAGATTATTTCCTAATTTGAACAATCGTTTACACCTTTTCTTCTTTTAAATCTCTATTTTTACAATCAGCTAAGGCACTTAAATTATACAATAACAAAAATTACAAAACATGAGAAAAGCACATCTGATGCTAGTTGGTTTACTACTCTCTTTTGCAGCAAACGCAACCAATGATATTCCCCGGCCGGAATATCCCCGCCCACAATTTGAAAGAGCTACCTGGGTTAATTTAAATGGTACGTGGACATATGAATTCGATCTTGATGATTCTGGGAAAAAGCGTAACTTACCTACGGCAAAGGAGCTTAGCAAAACAATTACGGTTCCTTTCTGCCCGGAAAGCAAACTATCCGGAGTTAATCATACGGACTTTATAAAAAAAATGTGGTATCAACGTTCTCTGCCGATACCCGCTGACTGGAGTAACAAGAAGATTTTACTCCATTTCGGTGCTGTTGACTATTTAGCAGAGATTTATATAGACGGACACCTCGTCGGTTTTCATAACGGCGGAAGCTCTCCTTTTGTAATAGATATCAGCCGCATAGCCAAACCCGGGAATAGCCACAATCTGGTAGTATCCGTGTCCGATGATGCAAAATCGGGTCGTCAGGCATGCGGCAAACAGTCTCCGGAGAAAAACTCCTTTGCCTGTTTTTATACGCGTGTCACAGGTATCTGGCAAACGGTGTGGATGGAAGCGCTCTCTCCCTGTGGACTGAAATCGGCAAATACCTATCCGGATATTGACAATAATCAATTGATCATTACTCCGGAATTCTATCAGATATCCAATGACCAGACACTGGAAGTTACGATCTATGACAGCCAGAAAAAAGTCGCTCAAGTGACATCAAAATGTGCTAATGGCAGTAACCTGATCTTACCGATAAAGAATATCAAGCTCTGGAGCCCCGAAACTCCACACCTTTACGATATCAGTTACTGCGTCAAAGATGCCAAAGGGCAGACCATCGATGAAGTAAAATCATATGTAGGTATGCGCAAAGTACATACAGCCAATGGCAAATTTTACTTGAATAACGAGCCTTATTTCCAGCGCCTGGTTATGAATCAGGGGTATTATCCTGATGGAATCTGGACTGCACCTACCGATGAAGCCCTTAAAAATGATATTTTACTAAGTAAGAAAGCCGGCTTCAACGGGGCACGGCTTCATCAAAAGTTTTTCGAAGAACGATTCCATTACTGGGCAGATAAGCTGGGATTTATCACTTGGGGAGAGTCTCCTAACTGGGGAATGAATCCCGATGACGAGGTCGCATCAAGAAATCTTCTCAGTGAATGGATAGAGATACTCGAACGAGACCGTAATCACCCTTCTATCATCACATGGGCACCTCTTACCGTACCATTGAGCAATGTTTCGTCCGGTACATTTGCACGCTTGGTATTTGACCTGCAAAAACTGACAAAAGCAATCGATCCCAGTCGTCCGTTCAACGACCTTACCGGCAGTGGATTCCATTTCCTGACAGATATCTGGAGCATCAGTACTTACGAACCGGATGCAACACGTTTCGCACTAAGCTTAAAGCCGGACAAGAACCAGGCAGCTTATGCCAACCAACCTTTTATCATCGGTGAATTCGGCGGTATTGTATGGGAAACATCCAGAACCAAGGAAGACACATGGGGACATGGAGGAACATTTACCAACGAAGATGCCCTCTTCGAACGCATCGAAAAACTCATCAATGCGATTCAATCCTCCGGAATCATCAGCGGATTCTGCTATACACAGTTTTCAGATATCGAACAAGAGAAAAACGGTATCTACACTTACGACCGACAGCCTAAATTTGAGATGGAACGGATTAGATCTATCTTTGAAAAGATTCCAAGCAGACCGATAAAGAAATAAGTTCAGCTTGCTAATAGTATAATTCAGCCCGTCAATATATTCAAATCGAATTATATTGACGGGCTGAATATCCCTTTAATCAGGGTGAAACCTTAACGTTTACTCTCAATATATTCAATCGCTTTTCTAATCCACATATCTTCTCCTGCAGCTATATCTTCTACAGTCTGTTCCACCGGAATATCAATAGTCACTCCATCCCGTTGATTCAATTTCCATTCAGGATAGAATGCTCCCGCCATTGTATAGGTGAATTTAATTCCCCGAGGCAAATATAAATATCCGACATGACCGTTCGCACCGGCAGTTTGCGTACCGATAACCGCACTTTTTGGTGCCACTCTATAAGCGACAGACATTAGCTCTCCAAAACTCTGAGTCATTTCATTTACAAGAATAGCAATCTTACCTTTGAAATAATCAGGATTTTCTTTAAAACCAATTTTTCCAATTATATCAAGACCAAAGTTACCCGGAAATTTCTTCGAATTAATGGAATACCACATAAATGTAGTTGGTTGAGGATAAAGGTATTTTCCAAGTACTTCCATAATGTCCCATCTTGGATACTTACGCATATCCAATATCATTCCTTTGGCGTTCAAATTTGTTTTCATCATCTGATCCAGTTCCGGAAGCCCCATTATACCTGCATCTACATAAAGAATCTTTCTGGCATCCAGTCCGTAATCTGACGGACTCTTTCGGCCTTTAAAAGATGCTCTTTCAAAAGACTGCATGGGTATCGTATATTCATGGGACTGCCCTTGATTCTCCACTGTGACTTTCATTTCATTCTCCGATGTAACAAATAGTCTGAATGAGACATTCCTCAGTAAACCATGCTCATTTGAAGAAGGCAATATAGAACGGTAATTGTCGATTATTTCCGAAATCGGTTTATCATTTACAGCCAGTATGACCGATCCCCGCTCAATCTGTTTTAATGCAGTCGATTCTACTACAAGTTTTCCGTCCGTTGTCTGAGTCAGTCCCAATGGAAGACCATACAATCGGGGAGCATGATTCGGAAATTCAAGCCCTCCATGTGAATCATTGATTTCAGCAGCCAGTTTTCGTATAGAATGGTCCAAATCTTTTTCCGAAGAGGCATTGATAAATTCAGGCAGATATTGCGCCAGCAGAGTACTCCATCTATGGTCTGTAAGGTTGGCGTAAGGATATCCATGTTCGATGGCATTCCACAATCTATAAACCGTAAGAATACGATATCCCTGATCTTCCCAATCGATTGAAGGATAAGGTTTGTCTCTGGCAAATTCCACCTCCTCCTTTCCGGTTAATATCGGAAGATAGTAGTTCAATACACTATTACGTTTGGCATTCTTGATTCTCACTAGTTTTTCAGACAGTTTCTTATCGAAGACATTCGGATCTTCCAGCCAGCCAAGCTGTGCAAAACGATGATATTGGGCCGAATCTCCGATTACATACTCCTCGGTTTCCGTGATTTTACCGTACTTATCTATCCATTCGTTTAACAGTGAGTTCCTTTCCTTTTTGCTCTTCGCAGCTGCTATCCCGGGCATCACTCTGAACAATTCAAAATCCCAGTTATACTTTCCAACCACAACCTGCGGATGAAAATACTTAAGAAATCCCCAAACCTTGCCCAAAACCACAAGATTTTCCAATGTTTGCCCGTCAACGTCTCCAAGCGATATTCCTGAATTTCCTGCGAACTCCAGATCCTTGTCCACTTCAACATCCGGATTCTTAATTAAATCAAGTGACTGTCCATCTATCAGCACCTGGCAGTCGTTCACCCAAAGCCTGGCCTCCCCGTCACAGAGTATTCGAAAGAAAAATTTCTTGGAACGTGTAAACGGCATTTCCACACAAAAGTCTTTCCAGCCCTGACTGCCGTTACATTCCAAACCAATAGCCTTCTCGTCTATTCTTTGAAGGTGGGTATCCAGTTTAATTGCGAAACTCACTTTGGCATTATTTGCCTGCTGATATTTGTATTTGCCTTTAAACACAATCGTCTTACCTGTAATATCGCGGTTATTCATGCCGAAATAAGCTTCTGTTTTCTTTCCCCGTACAGACGGAATCAACAATGACGACTGATTATTAAAGAGCACTTCTTCATCTACCCGAATATCTTGATTTTCACTATACCAAGCCATCTTAGGCATTTCCCGCATTGGATCAAAGGAAATAATACGCGTACCGGTAAAAGTAAGAAGTCCCTTTTTACTTTGATCAGACTGCGCATATAAGTTAAAAGCAACCAACGCGAACACTAATAAGCCAACTAATCTGTTTTTCATATGTATCATAGTTTTGTTGTCAATTCAAATATTTACAGGTTTGTACTCTGGACACACCAAAGGTCAGAAAAAAGAAACACTACCAGAGAAAATATCTGTTCATAATTTAGCAATATCTGTTTATTTCAACCCTAAACACATGTTTTAGCGAAAAATTCGATATACTCAACAAGAAAACAGAGACAGCTTCATACGTTTCGGACGTAATCTCTATTTTATAATTCAAACATAATATCATCTTATCTATTATGAGTATCTTTGCACTCCGAATATATACTTAACTATGAATAAAGTCAACGGTTTCCTGTACGGTCTGCTTTCGTCGGCCTC
>OGOD01001841.1_pt1 | contig 11984 bp, 9 predicted proteins | sample 1573631 | NCBI WGS metagenome assembly OGOD01 (sample SAMEA2581895, study PRJEB24529) | metagenome | biome: Human gut stool | place: China | collected 2011
CGCTCAAAACCAGTTGATTGATATTACTTACATTCAGAAGTTATCCACATTTTTTTTAATATTATAGTAAACGAACTTAATAATAAAGGTATGAAAATTATTAAATAAGTTAACAAATATAATATGAGTTATGATATAAAGTTTAAACAAAGAGCAGTAGAATACCAAAGAGAAGGCCATACTTACAAAGAAACTTGTAAAGTATTTAAAATATCTGAAACAACACTAACTAGGTGGATAAATAAAGAAAAGGAAGGTAAATTAGGTGAAGTAAAAATACAGGTTAGAAAACCAAAAAAGATTTATCCAGAAAAGTTAATTAAATATATAGAAAAACATCCAGATGCATATTTAGTTGAGATTGCAGAGGAGTTTAATTGTAGTGAGTGTGCAATAAGAAAAGCATTAAAGAAATTAAATATAACACGAAAAAAAAGACAACTTCATACAAAGAACAATGTAAGGAAAAAGTAAATAAATATTTAAATGAGATAAAAAACTTTAGCGAAGAAGATATAGTATATATTGATGAAACAGGAATACAAGGTTATATTTATAGAGAATATGCAAGAGCTATAAGAGGTAAAAAAGTTTACGATAAAATACCAGGTAAAAAATACAAAAGAACAAATATAGTAGCAGGAAAATGTGGAGATAAGATTATCTCTCCTTTAGTGTACGATAAAATAATGGATAGTAAGTTTTTCGAAAAATGGTTTAAAGAAATGTTTTTAAATGAAGTAGAAAAAAATAAAGCTATTGTAATGGATAATGCAACATTTCATTGTAAGAGTAGATTATACGAATTATGTAAAAATGCTAATAAAAATCTAAAACTAATATTTTTACCACCATATTCTCCAAATTTAAATCCTATAGAAAAGTATTGGGCAACATTAAAGAAAAATTTGAAAAAAATAACTAAAAATAACAAGAGCCTTGAAGAATCTATTTACGAACTTTTTTAAGTTCGATTACTATAATTAGTAAGTACTCTTTTATTATTATATTTTATATAAACAGTTTAAAAAAGCATTTAAGATGGAGGAAGTAAGATATTATTTCCTTATCATAATAGCGGCAGTAGGAATTATATTCTGTCATATAATAGATACAACAAAGTCCTTTTTTGAGGCACTTACGCAGGCATCATTTCAGGTTGCATCAATTATCACAACAACAGGATTTTCAAGTGTTGATTTCAACAAGTGGTCGCAGACTTGTAAAACTGTTCTCGTATTTCTGATGTTTTGTGGTGCATGTGCCGGAAGTACAGGCGGCGGAATTAAAGTATCCAGATTTATAATACTCATAAAAACAATTATAAAGGACTTAGAGTCATATATACATCCAAAATGTATAAGAAAAATTCAGATTGACAAAAAACCGGTAGAGCACGAGGTCGTTCGCTCAGTAAATGTATTTTTTATAACATTTTTTATATTATTTGCAGCATCGGTATTTGTATTGTCATTTGAAGATAAAGACCTTATAACAAACTTTACGGCGGTAGCGGCAACAATGAATAATATAGGTCCGGGTCTTGCCCTTGTGGGACCGACTTGCAATTTCGGTCATTTTAATGTATTGTCAAAGCTGGTACTTATATTTGATATGCTTGCAGGAAGACTTGAATTATTCCCGCTCCTTATACTTTTCCATCCTGCCATATGGAAGGAAATGTTTAAGATAAAGCATCATGCAAAATGCGTGAGGGACTAACTAAAAAAGAATTTACGGAGGCAGTTATGAAAAAAAAGGATAAAAAAATAACAGCATTGTTTATGACATTTTGTATTATATTAGGTCTTTTGTCCCAGTTTGCACCGGATTGGAGTGTAAAAGCGGCAGAAAGCACCGGAAGCTATAAAGTAATGGCGACATCAGGTTCAAGCGTGTCATCGGGGGAGACAGTTACAACTACGCCATCAACAATATTTACACCAGAGCCGACAGCAACAGTCATTTCAACGGAAGAACCGGCTAATCCTGACAAAACGACTATGCCGTCAACTTCACCGTCTGTTACATATACACCTGCTACAACAAATCCGGTGCCGACAAATCCGGCTCCGACGCTTACACCGAGGACAACACCTGGAGCAGATGTGACGGTGACAAATGCACCAACTACAAAGCCTACGGTCGTAACGACTAAAAAAAGCATAACTGTTGTTGACAAAAAAATTGTTGCACCGGGAAAAGTTAAGATAACAAAGGCAAAAAATGTATCAAAAAAGAAGATAAAGCTTACATGGAAAAAACAGAGTAAAGCACTTGTCTATCAGGTTAAATATTCTATTTATAAAAGCTTTAGAAAACCAAAGACAAAAGCAACAATGAAATGTTTTTACACTTTGTCAGGGCTAAAAAAGAAAAAAACTTATTATATAAAAGTAAGAGGTTATACGCTGAAAAAAGGAAAGCGTTTGTATGGTAAGTGGTCAACGGTTAAGAAGGTTAAAGTAAAAAAGTAAATTTAAAGAGAGGAACAAAAGTTTTAATATTATGAAAGAAATCAGAAAACCTAAATTTATGCAGGCGGCAGCAGTAAAAAGAGGGCATGGAATATTTGCAGAAATCTGTATTGCGATAGCACTATTTATTGTCGGCTCTATGGCAGGCGGTATTATTCAGGTGCCTGCAATGATGGCAAATATGCTTGGAAATAATGAGTATATAGATATGATAACATCAGGTCAGCCTGATATAAACAAGATGATGCAGCTTATATCAAATATGCCTGAGTGGATGACTATAGTAACACTTATTTCAGAATTGTTGATAATAGTAGTAGTATGTCTGTATTGCAGGTTTGTTGAAAAGAGAAAATTAAACACACTCGGTTTTAAGAAAAAAGGTGCAATTTTAAGCTATTTTAAAGGAATGATTTTGTCACTTGTCGTATTTTCGGTGGCATACTTTATCTGTATCTTCACAAGAAGCATTACTTTTGATGGCATAGCACAAAATATCCCGGTAATTTATATCATAGGATATTTTATAGGTTATATGATTCAGGGAATGGCAGAGGAAGTTCTTTGCAGAGGCTATTTATTCGTGTCATTGACAAGGAGATACCATGTGATAAACGCTGCTATATTTAGTGCATTTTTCTTTGCAATGCTTCACGGCATGAACAGTGGTGTTGACGGTCTTGCAATGTTTAATCTTTTCTTATATGGATTGTTTGCGGCACTATTATTTGTAGATTGTGAAAACATATGGATAGTTGGAGCATTCCACAGTGTATGGAATTTTGTTCAGGGCAATCTTTACGGAATAAGTGTCAGCGGAAATAAGATTACAAGTTCTATCTTTACATCGACATCAGCAGAGGGCGGTGCATCTGTTATAAACGGTGGAAGTTTTGGAATGGAGGGCGGTTTTGCGATAACGATAGTGCTTATCATTGCAATATTTATCGTAGGCAAACACCTTGACAGCAAAGGAAAACTTATAGAAAAGAGCCGAGCCAGAATGAGATTGAATTTGAAGAACTTAGAAAAGAGATGGAGAGACAGATGGGAATGTCCGATGACGATATATTTGGAAATCCAAACGGATATGATAAAAACAGTGATGTAAAAGATATATTCAGCTGTAACGCAGATGGAGAAAACAGTGGCGGCAACGGTGACGGGGCATTTACAGGGACGGGGGATTCTTATCAGAAAGCATCCGGTACGCAGAATGTAAATATTGCCAATGGCGACATAAATAATAACAATGTGGCAGGGCAGGAAAGTAACAATGCGGATGTAAATAAAAACGCACAGAAAGAACCTGAAAAAACAGGCTTTGACAGTAATTATTTTGGGTCATAAGGTATTTTGTTTTAAGAAATATAAGTTAGGAAATATAAGAAGTGCGTGAAAATATGCTGATTAGTGATTTTAGTTGGGGGCAAAATAACTTTCCTCCCAATATTGTTCTATAGAGGTAAAAAAAGATAGATGTAAAATTATGAAAAGAGGTATATTATGCATCCAAATGACAATAGTGCTACGATTTATTTGCAGGCAGATGATTTAATAAGATTAATAAAAGAGCATGGAAACGAAGTGGAATTGACTGAACTGTAAGTTCAGATGAGAACTAAAAGTTGAATGTTTTTTGAATAAAAGAGAAAAATATTGAAGAAAGTCACAAAAACAGCAAATATAACTTTGAAGAAAGTCACAAAAACAGCGAATATAACTTTGAAGAAAGCCACAAAAACAGCAAATATAATTTTGAAGAAAGTCACAAATATGATAAAGATAATCTTGAAGAAAGTCACAAATATGATGTATAATATCTTGAAGAAAAGTATATAACATATAATATGATGTAAGTGTCAAAAGTCCAAAATACGATTGTGCACATGCAAACAAATATTTTAGATTTATTGACACACCTATATTATGGAGGCAGATATGTATTTTAAAAGAAAAGCATATAATAAACTATTAGACTGGAAGAAACTTTATTCAGATAAATATGCGGTATTATTGGAGGGGGCAAGGCGAGTCGGCAAATCGACGATTTCTGAAAGTTTTGCAAAAAATGAATATAAATCATATATATTGATAGATTTTTCAAAGGTGACAGATAATATATTAGACTGTTTTGAGGATATAGGAAATTTAAATATATTTTTTTTGAGACTGCAGGCTGAAACAGGAATAACATTGTATGAACATGATTCTCTTATTATTTTTGATGAAGTACAGCTTTTTCCAAAGGCAAGGCAGGCGATAAAACATCTTGTGTCTGATGGCAGATACAGTTATTTGGAAACAGGTTCTTTGATTTCAATCAGGAAAAATGTAAAAGATATTTTAATCCCATCTGAGGAAATGAAGATACAGGTTTATCCTATGGATTATGAAGAATTTTGTAATGCTGCGGGTAGCAGTTATGAACTTTTGCAACAGATTTTTGATTGTGGTACGGCTATCGGACAGGCAACTAACCGTAAATTAATGAGAGATTTGAGGATATATATGGCAGTGGGGGGGATGCCGCAGGCGGTAGAAGCATATATAAATGGGAAAAACTTTTCAGAAATTGATATGGTTAAAAGACAGATAATTTCTCTTTATGAGGAAGATTTTAAAAAAATTGATTCATCAGGGAGAATATCGGCACTGTACCATTCCATTCCGGCACAGCTTTCAAAAGATGTAAGAAAATATCGGATTACAACAGCAATCGGAAAGAAAAATAATATAAAAATGGAAGAATTATTGTACGAATTGATAGATTCAAAAACAGTTTTACCGTGTTATAACTCAACAGACCCAAGAGTAAGTCTGACGGATACAAAAGATTTTGACAGTTACAAATTATATCTTTCTGATACCGGATTGTTTGTCACTTTGATGTTTATTGACCGCCCGGTAACGGAAAATGATATATATGCAAAAATGCTTTCAGATAAATTACCTGCAAATCTAGGGTATCTCTATGAGAATCTTATCGCTCAGATGATTGCTGCATCGGGAAGGGAATTGTATTATCATACTTGGGAAAAAAATGGCAGTACACATTATTATGAGGTGGACTTTCTGACTTCTGAGGGAAGTAAATTAAATGCATTTGAAATTAAGTCATCCGGTGCAGGAAAACATGAGTCGATAAAGGAGTTTTGTAGGAAATTTTCTCAAAATGTTAATAAGGCATATTTAATATCGCAGAAAGATGTGGGTATGGAAGATAATTTAATGTTTAAACCATTTTATTTAATGCCTTTTTTGATAAAATAAAATATTTTTTGAAGAAAATGGAGTTGTTAAGAAAATGGCACATAAGGCATTTTTGGCAGTTGCGTAAATTGGTGCTGAACAAGAGCAGGGAAGAAAATATTTTTCCTATATCTGCAAATAAATTTAAACAATAATACAATTCTTAAAATTATTAAACAAAAATCACCCCTGCCGCTCAATCATGAGAAGCAGGGGTGTTAAAATGCCATTGATACTTGTATTCATTTGTCTTTTATTTTACTGTTACTTTGCACACGATTTTCTTTTTACCTGAAATTACCGTAATGTTGACTTTTCCTTTTCTTTTGGCTTTGATTTTTCCGGTTTTGCTGACAGTGACAATCTTTTTATTTGAAGTTTTGTAAATAATCTTATCCCGACTGTTTATCGGTGTTAGAGTAACTTTCAATCTAAAAGTTTTACCCTTTTTCAAAGTCAGTTTAGTGCGGTTTAGTTTTATCTTTTTCGTGGTCTTTGTCTTTTGGCTTGTCTGTGTATTTGTGTTTTGATTTGAATTTTTATCTGAAGTATTTGTATTCTGTTTATCAGAAGTTGTCTTAGCTATTCTAACAGACTCTACTTTTCCACAAACAGTGCAAGTTCTGGATTTCAGTCCGTCTTTTGTGGCTGTTGGTTTTTTTACAACCTTGTATTCTCCATAACTGTGTCCTGTTGCCTTGACTGTTTCAGTTTTAGTATTGCCACATATGGTGCAGGTATATGTCTTTGTACCTCTCTTTGTGCAGGTAGGTTTTGTTGTAATCTTTCCATCGTCATAGCTATGAGTTTCAGTTTTAGCAATCGATTTACCGGAAGAAATTTTCTTTCCACAATCGGTACAATAAGTATCACCGGTATAACCTTTTTCCTTACAGGTAGCATCCTTTTTGTTACGGATTTCAGTATGCTGATGTCCTGTTGCCTTGACTGTTTCGGTTTTAGTATTGCCACAGACAGTGCAGGTAAAAGTTTTTGTGCCTTTCTTTGTGCAGGTCGGTGCTGTTGTGATTTTTCCATCATCATAGCTGTGATTGTTTGTTTTGGCAGTCGTCTGACCTGATGAAATTTTCTTACCGCAATCGGTACAATAAGTATCACCGGTATAACCCTCATCTTTACAGGTAGCGTCCTTTTTATTACGGATTTCAGTATGCAGATGTTTTGTTGTTTTTTTGACTGTTTCAGTTTTAGTATTGCCACAGATAGTGCAGGTAAAAGTTTTTACACCCGTATCTTTACAGGTCGGGCTTGTTGTAATCTCACCTGTATTCCAGTTGTGATTGTCTGTTTTGACAATCGTCTTACCTGATGAGATTTTCTTACCGCAATCGGTGCAATAAGTATCACCGGTATAGCCTTCATCCTTACAGGTAGCGTCCTTTTTATCACGGATTTCGCTGTGAAGATGCTTGTCTGCTGCCTTGCTTATCGTTTCGGTTTTAGTATCGCCACAGATGGTACAGGTAAAAGTTTTTACGCCTTCTTTTATACAGGTCGGTTCTGTTGTGATTTCACCATCATTCCAATGATTATCACATTCATGTACAGTTATTGTTGGCATATCTGTTATTGTCAATCCGTACAACGATGCCGTTAATGTTGTGTTACCCTCTTTGACACCTGAAATTTTCCCATCACTATAAGTGGCAATCGAAGAATCAGTGACAGAAATGTCCGGTATATCTGCCACAAATGCCTTACCTCCCAGATAATTAATCATAGTTTTTATATTTGGTGTTATTGTTTCTCCGGTTTTAAGAATATATGAATCTTTATCAAAACATAGTTCAATATTTTTAATCTTGCTCTTAATTAATGAAATAGCCGTAATCTGCTCGTTGTCAATTGCTGATGTTTTAGTTGTATTGACAGAAGGTCTGTATGCAAATTCTTCCACCCAGTAGTCACAGCCATCGTATTTTACATGGCCAATTCCAACGCAGTTAAACTTAGGATTTAACATATTTCTGCGGTGTCCTTGTCCGTTATATTTTTCACCATCTTCACGCCATGCTGTATTTACTGCTTGTGCTGAGTGATAGCCTATTGCAATATTCTCTCCTACAGATTGCCAATCAGTGATATTTTCTTCTTTATAAATGCTAGAAGAGTCTTCACCATTTGGTCTGGTATGATCATACCGTATTACAAGTTCCGCTGCACGCTTCATTGCAAGTTTCTCCAAATCATAATCATAAGTAAGAGCATCTCCAAAATATGCGTCTTTTTTTGTATTGGTTTCATTCCAGCACCAGGCATCATAATCACTCGTTCTCATCTCATTTATCATGTCAAGGATTGTCCTGGCTTCCGTCTGGCCATATTGTACTGAGATGTTGACCGGGATGATTTCTTCTGCTGCATTTGATTTATTTGAAATTGTCACAAAAAAGCTTATGCACAAGAAAAATAAAAGTAACTTTGATAGATGTTTTTTCATAGATTTCACCTGTCCTTTCTATAACTATTTATGGTGGCAGCACTTAAAATGATAAATGTCAAAAAATGTATTATTTAAATGAATTATACAAAAAGTGTGTTGTGAAATCAATAGATGTGTAAATATAAATTTACGCATCCCTGATGGTATTTCTTACCCCAGAATCTCCCTCATCCTCACACTATAATCATGCCTGTTTTGCACCGTTTCAAGACCATGTCTTGCAATAGCTGTCCGTTTATCTTCATGTTTCAGATAATAGTCCGTTTTTTCGAGAAGGTCATCTATGCCGTCGTAAACTTCAAGGTCTTTTCCAATCGTGAAACAGTCTTTTAAATCCTCTCTCCAGTCAGTAATGAGAAAGCCACCCGCTCCGAGTATATCAAATACTCTTAAAGGTATTCCGGTCTCGATATTTGGTGCTGTCATATTTATGTTTATCTTAGAGTGCGCAAAAACAAGTGGTGCTTCTAAAAAATAATCTGCGGCTTTATGTGTTATGAGCATGGGAAACAGGGCAGAAGAGTCACTTGTCGTGAAAAGATGGACATTCTTAGGATATTTCATGGCAAGTCTGTTAAGTGTCATTGTACGCATTTTAGCGGCTGTTTTGTGTGAGAGTACACTTGTTGCAAAGTGAAATTTTAAATCCGCATTTGACTGTGTACTCCTTTTTATATCTGTATATTCGGACAGCATATCAATGATTTCAGGTGTGAGCATATTTTTTAAGAGATTACCTCCGCTCACATTTAACTGTGCTTCGATAGCGGCATCCATATAGCCGCAGAGGTAGTCGGGGAGTGTGTGCTCCATTTCGTCATAGCGGTTTTTGTCATAAAGATTTCCCACAAATGAAATATCGTACTTATATTTTGAAAATAAATTGTTTTTATAGCTTTTTGTGTATTCAGATTTTGCAGTTGTATAATTTTCTGTTTGTTTTAAATTTATATTTTTTATAGAAATATTTTTGTATGCAGTCTGCTCAGGCAAGTTTGACTTTATAAAGTCATTGTCTGTTAAATCTGATAAATTATGACTGTTTTCAATAAGTGCCTGTACACGTTTTGTATTAGTACATAGTGGCAGGTAATGAACGGTATCTGTTCCATTATTGTTAAAATGTTTTGCTTCACTACTGTCAAATGTATATATACAGTTGGTTTGGTAATTTACTGACGGATGCTGCATATTTAAAAGAGGAGAGTCGACATTGTAACATATATAACGGATGTTTTGTCTGTGGCAGACCTCGGCTATATATGAAAAATAATTTACTGAAAAAACAGCATCGTATTTTGTTAGTTTCTCTGATGTTTTTTCAGAGAGTGGTAAAGGTGATAAATTATTTTTGGGTGAATTGACAGCAGGGAAATTATTTTGAAAATTGCTATTTATGCCAGAAATTTTAGCTTCAAGTGTTTTGGAAAAAAAAGCAATATCTTCATCTCTCATTTTTATAGCAGAAAAATCAAGGACATCACAAAGATGTCCCTCATTTTTCAAAGTATCCAGTATATCGGGATATACGAAAATATCCCATCTGCATATAAGTATATTCATTTTAAAACCTCCACTCCGCAGATGTAAGCATCTGCAGATATAGATTTTTACTGTTGTAAATAACAAGCAAGCCTATAATTTCCAGGCTGTTTCTTCATTGCTTTCTGTCTACAGGTTTTCTATTTGCAGATTTTTTCCAGCTGTTGAGAGCATAAGTTTAATTCTGTTAAGCTGGTTTACCTCACTTGCCCCCGGATCGTAGTCTACTGCCACAATGTTTGAATCAGGGTACTGGTGACGGAGTTCTTTTATTACACCTTTACCCACGACATGGTTAGGCAGACAGCCAAACGGCTGTGTGCAGACGATGTTTGGAACACCTGATTTTATAAGTTCTATCATCTCACCCGTAAGGAACCATCCCTCACCTGTCTGATTACCACATGATACGATAGGTGAAGCGTATTCTGCAAGTTTCTGAATCGGAACGGTAGGGTGGAAGCGTTTGCTTGCGGCAAGTGCGTCATTTGCACATTTACGGTATCTCTCGATAAACCATATAAGGAAATTGTTTATCTTTGCACTTGATTTTTTCTTGCCGAGGTATTCAGCCTTAAAGTTTGCGTTGTATAAGCTATACATAAAGAAGTCAATAAGATCCGGGCATACGGCTTCTGCACCTTCTTCTTCGAGAAGCTCAACTATAAAGTTGTTTGCAAGCGGCATGAATTTAACAAGTATCTCACCTACAATACCTACTTTTGGCTTCTTTATGTCAACAAGTTCAAGTTCATCAAATTCCTTAACGATATTCTGGATGTTTTTCTTAAATTGCTTCTTATTTGCCTTTTTAACTGACTCGATAGCAATCTTTTTCCATTTTTCATGGAGTGCATTTGCAGAGCCTTTTACTTTTTCGTAAGGTCTTGTCTTGTAGAGCACACGCATGAACACATCACCGTATATAAGTGCCTGGAGTGCCTTGTTTGCCATTTCGAGATTTACCTTTAAGCCTGGATTTTTCTCAATTCCGGCACTCATTGAGATGACAGGGATATAACCCATTCCAGCTTTTTCGAGTGCACGTCTGATAAATCCTATATAGTTTGTTGCACGGCAGCCGCCACCTGTCTGCGTGATGATAAGGGCAACTTTGTGGAGGTCGTATTTTCCTGACAAAAGTGCCTGCATAAACTGTCCTACAACGATAAGTGACGGATAGCACGCATCATTGTTTACATATTTAAGACCGTAATCTATACATTTGCTGTCTGCCTTTAATACCTCTACCTTGTAACCGCAGGAAGCAAGTGCAGATTCGAGTATCTCAAAGTGGATAGGAGACATATCAGGTACGAGTATCGTGTAGTCTTTTCTCATCTGTTCCGTGAATATAACTCTGTGGTGTGCAGTGTCAACACGCTTAGCCTCGATTTTTTTGCGTTCCCTGTCTTTTACGGCGGCGAGGAGTGAACGGATACGGATTCTTGCCGCACCTAAGTTGTTTACTTCATCTATCTTTAATACAGTGTATATCTTATTTTGTTTTGTGAGAATGTCGTTCACCTGGTCTGTTGTAACGGCATCAAGACCGCAGCCAAATGAGTTTAACTGTATAAGGTCAAGATTGTCATTTTTGGCAACAAATGAAGCTGCCTTATACAGTCTTGAATGATACATCCACTGATCCATTACGATAGTAGGACGGTCAACATCGGAAAGTTCTGAAATGCTGTCCTCTGTGAGAACTGCAACACCGTATGATGTGATAAGGTCAGGAATACCATGGTTTATCTCAGGGTCGCTGTGGTATGGGCGGCCTGCGAGCACGATGCCGTGTCTGCCTGTTTCTTTGAGATATTGAAGTACCTCTTTTCCCTTTTTGGTCATATCTTCACGAACAGCCTGCATTTCAAGCCAGCCCTCGTGTGCTGCTGCTTTTATCTCAGCGGCAGGGATACCGTTTTCTTTACGGAAGAAATCCACAAGACGCTTTGTAAGTATTTCCTCACTCTCAAGAGAGATAAACGGATTCTGGTATTTTATCTTATCATCACGCAATTCTTCAATATTGTTTTTTATATTTTCACCGTAGGATGTGACGATAGGGCAGTTGTAGTGGTTTCCTGCGTCAGGCACTTCGACACGCTCATAAGGAATACAAGGGTAGAATATGTATTCAAGTCCCTGTCTTATAAGCCATGTAACATGACCGTGTGCGAGTTTTGCAGGATAACATTCCGACTCACTTGGAATCGATTCGATACCGAGTTCATAAATCTTTCTGC
>OGOD01001854.1_pt1 | contig 11948 bp, 9 predicted proteins | sample 1573631 | NCBI WGS metagenome assembly OGOD01 (sample SAMEA2581895, study PRJEB24529) | metagenome | biome: Human gut stool | place: China | collected 2011
CCACTTCGACGGATTCACCCGCCAGTGCGGCATTCTGCTGTTCGTAACGCCCGTACTGCGCCCAGTCTCGGGGTTGCTGGGCTGAGAGCGAAAGCGCCGCGAAAACAGCCAGCGACAGGAGTGCGATTTTTTTCATAGGGCAATAAGGTTTTTAGGTTTTCCGCTAACAAAATTAGGAAACCCGGAATGATCGGCAGTCCGTATCCATGAAGAAATAGTACACATCCGTGCCAAACACAAAATATTCCGGTTTTTGCCACCTCCCACCGCCGGGACAGAGGCTCCAGAGGGGATTTCCCGGAGACAAAGGTAAGAAATATGTCTGTTTTCATGCCCAAAATGGCAATGGTTAGTCTGTTTTTACGAAAAAATTTGCATAAATTTGCCCAACCAACATAAAATTTCCACAAACCGCAACCCTCCATGAAACGAATAATCTACCTGGTCTGTATACACCTGCTGTGCTGTGCGGCGGCACAAGCCAGCAACCTGCGGCAGATATCGAGCCGCGAAGGCATATCGAACAACGCCATCCTCTCGCTGGCACAGGATAAACACGGGTTCATCTGGGTCGGTTCGTGCGACGGGCTGAACATGTGGGACGGCGAACGCATGCGCCTCTTCCCGAACGACTGGGGCGAATACACCCCCCTGTCGGGCAACCTCATCGAGGAGATCGCCGTGACGACGGACTCGCTTTTCTGGATCCGCACGAACTACGGGCTCGACCTGTTCGATCCGGACAGCAAGCACGTCGAACCGCACACCTGTTTCCAGGGAATGTACCGGATCGTGACCCGCAGCAGCGACGAGGTGATCGTCATCACGCAGGACAACAAATTCAGCTACTACGACCGCACGCGCCATGAATTCGCCCCCACAAGGCCGATGCAGCAAGGGCGGTATGCCGACATCCTGGAGATGGTGCTCGACGACGAGGGCAACCTGTGGAGCTTTTCACGCAAGGGTATTTTCTGTATGCCGGTGAAAATTCCCGCCGACGGGCAGGGGGACATCCGGTTCGGCGAAACACAGCAGATAGCCCTGCCTTCGCTCCCGGAATTCGCATTCCGCGAAGGGAACAGGGTTTATTTCATCGACCGGAACAAAGTGTTCTACGAGTTCGACATCAAAAGCCGTCAGATCATATATATAAAGGATATGCGCGAGGAGCTGGCCGCCATGGGACAGGTGTCCCGCATCATCAGCGACGGAGACGATTACCTCGTGTCGTCCGTCTGAAAATCACCCCCCAAAACAGCGTAAAATACGTCACGGAGCACATCAACATCACCTGCGGCGCCATGACGCTGCTGCGCGATGCCCGGCAGGAGATCGTATGGATCGGCACCGACGGGCAGGGGCTTTACCAGTACACGCGCAATGCGGTGGCTTTCCGCTCGATCACCTTCAACGACCTGCCCTACAACCTTTCGAAGCCCGTGCGTGCGCTCTACGTCGACCACGAACGCAGCCTGTGGGTGGGAACCAAGGGCGAAGGATTATTGCGCATCCCCAACTTCTACGACAGAAAGACCTTCGACGCAGCCCATGTCGAACAGAAAACCACGGCCAACAGCGATCTGCTGGACAACTCGGTCTACACTTTCGCCGCAAGCAGCCGCAACCTGCTGTGGATCGGCACCGACGGCGACGGGCTGAACTTCCTTGCGGGTGCGTCTATGGACCACATCCGGGACCGGGCCACGGAGGGAACGCTCTTGGCTCACAGTCAGGGCGGCGTACCCAACGTCATTGTGAATGTGGGCGGTAAGGGCCCCCGTGAGCTGGGCCGGCTCATCTACTTCTTTGAGTATGCCTGCGGCTTGTCCGGCTATCTGCTGGACGTGAATCCCTTCGACCAGCCCGGCGTGGAGGCGTATAAGAAGAATATGTTTGCCCTCCTCGGCAAGCCCGGCTACGAGGATCGTAAGGCAGAACTGGAAGCCAAGCTGACCGAAAAGCATTGAGGAAAGCGGAATACGAAAAGCGGAATATGCAAAAAAACACGGCAGAGTATACATTGCTCTGCCGTGTTTATAAACAAATTTTGAAGTTACTTTTTGGGATTGTCTTTTTTCATTCTTTATGGTATGCTATGACTACGAAAGGTCCCGTTAATTACGGAGACGAACTATGACAGGAGTGATCTATTATGGTTAGACTGATTATGGGCGTCAAGGGTTCCGGCAAAACCAAGCAGCTCATCGAACTCATCAACGCTGCCGCGAAGGATGAGGCCGGCAATGTGGTCTGCATTGAGCCGAAGCGTGACATGTCCTACAATATTCACTACAACATCCGCCTGATCGACGCGCAGGAATACGATCTGCACAGCTATGAGGTATTCCGTGGCTTCATCAGCGGTCTGTATGCCGGCAACTACGACATTTCTCAGGTGTTTATTGACAACCTGTGCAAGACCGTGGGCACCGATGTGGATGCGGAGACTGAGAAGTTCCTCAACTGGCTGGATGTATTCGGCGAGCGGAACAACATCAAGTTCACCGTCACCATCAGCGGCGACGTGGAAACTGCTACCGACGGTATGCGAAAGTACCTGTAATTGAATAAAAGAAAACCGCCTTGCTGAAAAGCAAGGCGGTTTTTTCTGTCCGGATTTGAAAGCTCAGCTTTCTTGGGCTTGCAGAGTACCGTTGGGGGTGGAGAGACAGCAGGAGGATACGCCGAAGCAGCGCAGCAGCTGCTGGCGGGCTTCCAGCGCCTTTTCGTTGAGATACCAGACCACCGTATCCTTTGTCTCCAGATAGGCGCAGGCGTAGCGGTCAGAATAGTAGGTGCGGCCTTTGGCTTCCAGTGCGGCCACAGTGTCTCCGTTGAAGGCGGTGGGTTTTCCGGTACCCTTCCGGCCGTGGCCCTCCGCCGTCAAAAGCAGGGCGAGCTTCTCACCGGGGATCTGGTCATTCAGAGCGCTGAGCGCGTAGTAGACGGTCTCCAAAGGCTCCATGGCATATACGGGAACAGTACCGTCCGTGTCCTCATGTCCGGACACCTGCAGCACGATCCGGTCCGCGGCCTTTCCGAGGGCCTGATAGTCTGGAATTGCTTCCCTGCGGGCCGGAGCACTTGCCGCCACATACAGCTTTTTCTCCGGCACAGCGGCCCGGAGCGCCTGTACAAAGGCAGCCGGGGCGTTGCCATTTTCGGCAGACGGGGTGATGTTCAGATAAACGCCGTCATAGCTGCTGTCGGTCAATGCTTCGGCAACTGCCGTGGCTGCGGCGGCGGTGCTCTTCAGAACGCTGGACTGACCGGAAATACCCAGCAGGACCGTCTGGCCGGAGGCGGTTGCTGTTTCCATGACCTGTTTCTGCGTATTGCTGACACTCAAAGCCAGCCGGGGGTTCTGACCGCCGGTCAGCGTTCCTGCCATGAGTATGACGGTCTGATATCCGGAAAGGTCCTCCGCTTCCTCGCCGGAGCGGAGAAGGACCATGGCCTCATTTGCGGTCTGAGCAGGGTGCAGCTTGTCATACAGGCGGCTGAGCATGACAGCAGCCTGTTCCCGGGTGGCGTACCGATCCGGCACGAACAGATCATTCCCCATACCGCTGACCAGACCCAGCTCGTAGGCCATAGCGATATGCCCCTTGTTGGTGGTCACGTCCCGGAAGGGAAGCGGATCATCTTCCGCAAGACCGGCGATGGGCCCGTAGCCCAAGGCCCGGATCAGCATGACTGCCAATTCCTCCCGGGTGATGGGATCGCCGGGACGGAAATCACCGGTCTGACGGGTGACTGCCCCGTGCTCATAGCAGGCCCGGAGGGCCGGCTCATACCAGGCGCCCTGAGGCACATCCGAAAAGATCCGGTAGTAGGTCTCACCGCTCTGCCAGCCGAAAAAACGGCTGAGTGCCACGGCGAAGCCCGCCCGGGTCATGGGCTGGCCCACGCCGAAGGTATCGGCGGTCTTGCCCTGAAACCATCCCTGAGCCGCGCAGCGGTCGATGGCGGTTGCCGCCCAGTGGTTGGACGGCACATCCTGAAAGGAAGCCGCCCCGGCGGGAACGGTAAGCGCCCCGCTCAGCACCGCGCACAGGCACAGGCAGGCGGTCAGCTTTTTCAAAATCGTTCGTTTCATCTATCTGCCTCCTTATGGAAAGGGTATCCGTTTTTGGACTTTATTAGACGGTTTTGGGAAAAACTCCCACCTATTGTAGCAGACAGCGGCCTGTTCGTCAAATCCGGAGGGAAAACTGGCTGAAAAACAGGGAAAAAACCGAAGGGACCTCTTTCGCTGAGCAGAAAAATGTGGTATCCTATATGCGCTTTATGAACTCTTACGGAGGATTGATTATGAACAACAACGAGATCCTGCTTTTGAAGCTGGGCGAGGTGGTGCTGAAGGGCCTGAACCGCCGCAGCTTTGAGGATAAGCTGGTGAGCAATGTCCGCCGCCGGATGAAGCCCTGCGGCAGCTTCCAGATCTACATTCGCCAGAGCACTATTTATGTGGAGCCTCAGACCGAGGACTGCGACATGGAGGCCGCCTTCAAGGCTGCCCGTCAGGTGTTCGGCATCGTGACGGTGGCCCGCGCCGTCCCTTGCGCCAAGGAGATGGACGCCATTGTGGAGACCGCCAAGACCTATCTGGCGGATGAATTTGCCAAGGCCAGAACCTTCAAGGTGGAGAGCCGCCGGGCAGACAAGCAGTTCCCTATGAACTCCATCCAGATCTCCCAGTATGTAGGCGGCGAGCTGGGGCAGTTCTTCAACGTGAAAGCGGATATGCACCATCCTGATCTGACGGTTTATGTGGAGATCCGGGAGAAGTACGCCTATATCCACACGCCCTCTGTCCCCGGCGCCGGCGGTCTGCCCATCGGTATGGGCGGCCGGGCGGTGAGCCTGCTTTCCGGCGGTCTGGACAGCCCCGTTTCCTCCTATATGATTGCCCGCCGGGGCGTGGAGCTGGAAATGGTGCACTTTGTTTCTCCCCCGTACACCTCCCAGCAGGCGCTGGACAAGGTGCTGGAGCTGGCCCGGCTGCTGACGGTGTACTGCGGCCGGATGATCGTCCACATCATCCCCTTCACGGAAATTCAGGAGGAGATCCGCCGCCAGTGCCCCGAGGAATACTTTACCCTCATCATGCGCCGGTTTATGATGCGGCTGGCAGAGGCTGTGGCCCGGAAGTCCCACGCCTCTGCGCTGGTTACCGGCGAATCTCTGGGTCAGGTGGCCAGCCAGACCATCAAGGCCCTGGGTGTCACGGAGGACGTGACGAAAATGCCCGTTCTGCGGCCCCTCATCGGCACCGACAAGGTGGAGATCATCCGCATGGCCCGGGAGATCGGCACCTACGAGACCTCCATTCTACCCTATGAGGACTGCTGCACAGTCTTTCCCCCCCGCCCCCCCGCCACCCGGCCGGTGCTGGAGGACGTGGTGCAGGCCGAGTCCGTTCTGGATATTGACGGCCTGGTGGCCAAGGCTCTGGAAGGCGAGACCTGGGTTCGGGTAAAGCCCTGACCGGATCGGAAAGAAGGCGTCTGTTATGTCACATACCGCTGAGATCATTGCCGTCGGTACGGAACTGCTTCTTGGAAATATCACCAACACCAACGCCAGCGAGATCTCACGGGCGCTGTCTGCTGTTGGCGTCAATGTGTTCTGGCATACCGTGGTAGGGGACAACCCGGAACGGCTGCGGGAGGCGCTGGACATCGCCCGGAAGCGAGCGGACGTCATCCTCACCACTGGCGGCCTTGGCCCCACCTATGACGATCTTACCAAGCAGACCGTCTGCGAGACCTTCGGCAAGCCGCTGGTCCTACGGGAGGATGTGCTGGAGCATATTCGGACTTATTTTGCCCGGAACGTCCACCTGACCATGCCGAAAAATAATCGCCAGCAGGCGGAGTTTCCCGCCGATTGCGTGATCTTCGACAATTCGGTGGGCACCGCTCCCGGCTGCGCCTTTGAAGCGGAGGGGGTGCACGTGCTGATGCTGCCCGGTCCGCCCTTTGAAATGCGGACCATGCTGCAAAACTGGGCGGTCCCCTATCTGCGGGGGCTTTCCAAGGAGGTCATTGTGTCCCATGACATTATGACCTTCGGCCTTGGGGAAAGCCCTATGGAGGATCTGATGCGGGAGCGGATATCCCGGATGGAAAATCCATCCCTCGCCACCTACGCCAAGCCCAGCGAGGTCCGGCTCCGCGCTACCGCCAAGGCGGACAGCGCAGCGGCGGCGGAGGACATGCTGGTCCCGGTGGTAAGAAAGGTGACGGATTATTTGGGAGACGTGGTGTACGGCGTGGATGTTCCTAATCTGGAAACCGTCTGCATGACACACCTGAAGGAAAAGGGCTGGACCTTCGCTACGGCGGAAAGCTGCACCGGCGGCCAGATAGCCGCCCGGATCACGGCCCTGTCCGGGGCCTCCAGTGTGTATCGGGGCGGCGTGGTGAGCTACTGGACCAGCGTAAAGGCAGAGGTGCTGGGGGTGTCCCAGACGCTTCTGGACCAATACGGCGCCGTGTCGGAGGAATGTGCCCGATCCATGGCGGAAAATGCCCGGCGGATCACCGGAGCTGACATTGGCCTGTCCGTCACCGGCGTGGCCGGTCCGGACCCGGACGAGCGTAACAACCCGGTGGGACTGGTGTATGTGGGTCTGGCGTCCCCCGATGGGACGTGGTGCCGGAAGCTGGAGTTGGGCAAGCGCCGCCGGGATCGCATTCAGGATCTGGCTGCCAACCACGCCTACGATATGCTGCGCCGCTGCCTGACTGGACTGCCGGTGGAGCAAAGCGGCACCGGAAAACACATGGAAAAGCTGTAAAACGCGACAAAAATCGCAAATAACAGCAAAATGACAGAAAAAAGGACACTGGCTTGTTATACAAGCCAGTGTCCTTTTTATCATTATGATGCTTGCGTTGCTGTCGTTCAGATTACTTCAGGACCCGGACGCAGCCCTCGATCAGGCTCATGGTGACGGCATCGCCCACGCTGAAACGCTCCGTCAGCTGGGGGTTGTAGACCTCCACGATGATGGGCTGCTCATTCAGCATGACCTCGTACTCGATCTTGGCGCCGTAATAGGTGGCACGGGAAACGGTACCGGGGAGAGCACCGGCATCCTTGGTAAGCAGGAAGGATTCGGGGCGGACCGTCAGGCAGCAGGCACCGCCCACTTCCACACCCTCCATCTTGCCGGGGGCGGGGATGGAGAAGGTCTTTCCACCAATCTCCACCAGCGCGGCCTCGCCGTCACGGCCCTTGAAGATGCCGTCGATGAAGTTGGCCTTGCCGATGAAGTTTGCCACAAAGCGGCTGGCGGGCTGCTCGTAGATCTCCTGAGGAGTGCCCTGCTGGCAGATAACGCCGTCCTTCATGATGACCACCTTGTCGGAGATGGCCATGGCCTCGGACTGGTCATGGGTGACGTACAGAGAGGTGATCCCCAGCCGCTGCTGGAGGGCGCGGAGCTCATCCCGCATGCTCTCGCGGAGCTTGGCGTCCAGGTTGGACAGGGGTTCGTCAAACAGCAGCACGGAAGGCTCGATGACCACGGCGCGGGCCAACGCCACACGCTGCTGCTGGCCGCCGGAGAGCTGGTTGGGGAACCGCTTCTCCATGCCCTTGAGCTGCATCAGCTCCACTACGTCATTGGTGCGGCGGATGATCTCATCCTGAGGGATCTTGGCCACCCGCAGGCCGTAGGCGATGTTTTCCCAGATGTTCAGGTGGGGGAACAGGGCGTAGGACTGGAACACCATGGAGATGCCCCGCTTGTTGGGGGGAATCTTGGCCACGTCCCGGTCGCCGATGAACACGTTGCCGCTGGTGGGATACTCGAAGCCGGAAATCATCCGCAGGGTGGTGGTTTTGCCACAGCCGGAGGGGCCCAGCAGGGTCACCATCTCGCCGTCCTTGATCTCCAGATTGATATGGTCAACCGCCACGAAATCCTTGCCGGTATCGGGCTGCTGGAAAATTTTGGTCACATCTTTCAGAACCACGCCGGAGCTCTTCTTGCTGAAGCCCAGCTTCTCATTCTTCTCTTGGCTCATTTTGATTCCTCCGTTTTCGTTTTAGCTTGAGGCACCTTGGAACGGGGCGCCAGCAGGAAGTTAATGACAGTGTTGAACAGGCCAATGAACACCAGCAGGATGCCCACCATCATGGTGACGAAGGCGGCCGCCTGACCGTATTTGGCCAGGTCAAACAGGGAGTAGATGTTGCTGGTGACCAGCTTCCACCGGGGAGAGACCAGGAAGATCACCGCGCTGACGGCGGTAATGGCCTTGGTGAAGGAGTAGACGATGCCGGAGAAGAAGGCGTTTTTCAGCATGGGCAGCGTAATGCGGCGGAAGGAATAGCCGGTGTCGGCGCCCAGAATGGTAGAGGCCTCTTCAATGGAATTGTCGATCTGTAGCAGGGTGGTGGTGCCGGATTCAATGGCCACGGGCATATTCCGGAAGGTGAAGACGATCACCAGAATGATGCCGGTGCCGGTGAGAGCCAAAGGCTTGGAGTTGAAGCCCAGAATGTAGCTGATGCCCAGAACGGTGCCGGGAACGGCAAACATCAGGACGGAGGAAATCTCAATGAAGCGCTTGCCGAAATAGTTCCGCTTGGCGGTGATGTAGGCGATGACCATGCCCAGCAGGCCGCCGATCACGGCGGAGATCAGGCCCAGCGTCATGGAGTTTTTCAGGCTGTCCCAGCCGTACTGGAGCGCCTTGCGGTACTGATCCAGCGTCAAGGAGAAGTCCACGCCCCAGGTGCGGACAAAGGAGGCAAAAATTACCGTGCCGTAGAACAGAATGATGATGGCGGAAACGATTAGGCAGAAAGCAAACAGGGGCCACTTGATGTGGGGTTCCTCAATGAGCTTCCGGGCCTGGGTGGGCTTGCCGGTGACTGTGACAAAGCTCTTTTTGTTGACCCAGTATTTATTGAGAAGATACGCGATGACTGCGGGCAGAAGCAGCAGCAGCGCCAGCACGGAGCCCTTTCGCATATCATAGCTGCCGGTGATAATGTTGTAGACCTCAATGGAGAGGGTGGTGTAGTCGCCGCCGATGGTAGCCGGGTTGGAGAAGTCCTCCAGAGACTGGATGAACACCAGCAGCGCGCCGGAGATGATGCCGGGGAGGGACAGGGGGAAGGTAACCGTCCAGAAGGTTTTCCAGCGTCCGGCGCCCATGTTGCAGGCGGCATCCTCTACAGAGGCGTCGATGGAGGCCAGAATGCCGGAGAGGGTCAGGTAGGCGATGGGGAAGAAGCTCATCACCTGAACCACAATCAGGCTCTTGAGACCGTATACGCTGCTGCCGGTGATGCCAAGCAGGTTCTTGGAAATCAGACCCTGCTTGCCGAAGAGGAAGATAATGGACAGGGACAGCACGAAGGGCGGGGAGAGGATGGGCAGCGTGGCCATGGTCTTGAAAAAGCCCTTGGCCGGTACGTTGACCCGGGTGACGGTATAGGCAAAGACATAGCCGATGAAGGTGGCGATGACGGCCACAATCAGGCCCAGCGCCATGGTGCGGCCGAAGACCTTGCCGTACCGGGGCGTTTGCAGGATGGTGATGAGATTGGCCAGAGAGAACGCGCCGGTCTCGTCGGTAAGGCTGTAGATCAGCGTTTTGGCCAGAGGATAGATGACGAACAGCAGCAACAGCGCGAACGAGAGGATGATGGCAATCAGCAGCAGGGGCTGGCGCAGAATCATCTTCGTTTCATTGAGGCGCTTTGCGCGGGTAGTGGCATTTGCCATGAGCGTTCCTCCTGAGTGAGAGTGTCAAAAGCGGCGGGAAAGCTGCGCAAGGGAGTTCCGCCTTCTCTGTCTTGGTATGCGGGCCCCCTCCCCTTGGGGGAGGAGGCCCGTTTGCGGGAAATCAATCAGAAATCTATTGGGATCAGCCCTCGGGCTTGGTGGCGATCTTATTCTCGAACTGCTCGCAGTACTCGCTCTTGACGCTGGCAGCCCAAACGGCGTCATAATCAATCACGGGAACCTCATCCAGCGTCACCAGACCGTCGGCCACAGGAGCGGCGGTGTTGGTGGGAACGCGGAAGGAGTCGTTTTCGGCGTAGCAGCCCTGACCGGCCTCGGAGGTCATCCAGTCGATGAACTTCTTGGCGTTCTCCTGCTCGTCGGCCTTGCCGCCCTTGATGAGGGCCATGGCGCCCACCTCATAACCGGTGCCGTCGGTGGGGAAGCTCAGCTCAATGTGATAGCCCTCGGGAGTCAGCTGCAGGGCGTCGTGAGAGAAGGTGAGGGCGATGGCGGCCTCACCGATGGCCACGGCATTGGGAGCGGCGGAGCCGGACTTGGTGTACTGACTCATGTTGGTGTTCAGCTTCTCCAGATAGTCCCAGACCTGATCGTCGCCCTTGAGCTGAACCAGTGTGGCCAGAACGGTGTAGGCGGTGCCGGAGGTGGCGGGGTGGGCCATGATGACCTCACCCTTGAACTCGGGCTTCAGCAGGTCTTCCCAGCTGGTGGGATATTCCAGACCCTTTTCGGCAAACCAGTCGGCGTTGCAGGCGAAGGCGATGCAACCCACATAGATGGGGTTCCAGGTGCCGGTGGGATCCAGATAAGTATCGGGGGTCTTGGACAGGTTGGGGGACTGGTAGGCTTCCAGCAGGCCCTTATCCACAGCGGCGATGTAGTTATCCGTAGAGCCGCCGAACATCAGCGTTGCCTGAGGATTGTCCTTCTCGGCTTCCACACGGGTCAGCATCTCACCGGCGGAGAGGCGGACATAGTTGATCTTGATGCCGGTTTCCTGCTCAAACTTGTTGAAATAGTAGATGACTTCGCTTTCGGGGAATGCGGTGTAAACGGAGAGTTCCTTGCTGCCGGAGGACTCGGCAGGCTGCTCGGTCTTGGAATCGTCAGTCTTGGGAGCCTCGGTCTTGCCGCCGCCGCAGGCGGTGAGGGCCAGCAGGCTGGTGGCAGCCAGCAGAGCGGCGAACAGGCGCTTAGTGGATTTCTTCATAAATCGTTTCTCCTTCTCATCCATTATTTATTTCCATTCCGCACTGCGGAAGAGAAAACACGGCTTTGCGGGAACCTTGGACAGTTCCTCTTTGCGGGAAACAAGCTGCGGACCAACTCATAGCACCAGTTGTCCTGACTTCTATCCGGGCCCGCAATCCATTTCTATGTAGGCGGTTCGCAGTTTAGCATGGACAGGCGGCATCCGGTCAGACGCTGCGCAAACACTCCAACTTATGGCAGTGTAAACAATGAACACATATGTGCAACCGTTTACATTGACAACAATACCACATATTTCCAAATGCGTCAATGAAGAATGTGCTTTTTCTACATCTGGTGCAAAAAGAACCCTGTATGCTTTGTGCAAAATGGACAATGCGGCTTGCGACCGCACGGCTTTTGCTTTTGGCACATACACAAATGACTGCGAATACTGGCGGAAAATATTAGAGGCATCCGCCATGTAAAAGTCCTTTTCAGCTGCGCTTTATGTAACCGCTTACATTATAAATCAAGAGGGCAGCACATAAAAAGCCTCCGCCAAACGGCGGAGGCTTTTGCTTTGTTGAAAACAGGCAACCACGGGCTATGCCCGTGGAATAAAAAAGGCTAAGCCTATGAGAGGGAAAAGATAAACCTCCAGTGCTGCAATCGAAGCAGGTTTGCCGACCGCAAGAAAAGTAGCGGAGGAGGAATATCCATGTTTAGAACACAAAAGAAAGAGGAAATAGATAGTCTTGCACATACACGCTGGAACTGTAAATAACACATAGTCTTTACACCAAAATATCGGAGACAAGCAATATATGGACAAATTCGGACAGATATCGGGAGCATCCTAAGAAAACTGTGCGAGTATAAAGGGGTAGAAATTATAGAGGCAGAGACTTGCCCAGACCATATCCATATGATTACTTCCTATTAGGAACACTGTAAATACAAGGCTTTTCGGAGCCTACAA
>OGOD01001866.1_pt1 | contig 11900 bp, 9 predicted proteins | sample 1573631 | NCBI WGS metagenome assembly OGOD01 (sample SAMEA2581895, study PRJEB24529) | metagenome | biome: Human gut stool | place: China | collected 2011
CATTCAAAGCAAAATGTTTGATATATGCGTAAACACCATATTTTTCAGCACCGATCACTGCGTTTGCAGCCATTTTTCCGGAGAGAACTCCATCTTCTGAATAATACTCAAAATTACGTCCTGCAAATGCATTTCTGTGCGTATTCATTGCCGGTGCATACCATCCGGAAACATCCATCTCATCTGCCATCTTACCGATGCTCTCACCGAAAGAAAGTGCAAGATCTTTGTTCCAGGTATTTGCGATCATAACTGCGGACGGGAATCCGATGGAACCTGTTCCTGTAAAGTTGTTATTGATGGATGCAGGTCCGTCACAGTCAACGGTCATAACTTTTCCAACACTTGCAGCTGCAGATGTCTGATATCCGCCAAGAGCGATCATTGTATCCATATCGGAAACTGTCAGCTGGTCAAGCAGTGTATCCCATTTTTCATCATCATAGGAAAGACCACGCATATCAGCAAGTTTCATTCCGTTTTTCGCGCCTGTTGTCGGCATTTCATCAGAATCATTGTTGTAATTGTTTGGATCATAATTGCTGTTATTTAAGAACTCAGCTTTCTCATCCTCTGCTAATGTAAAGTTTGAAGGAGCTGCTGTTGCTTTTGCATAGTTTGCAAATCCGTCTGCTCTTGAAAGATATGTTGCATCTCCTTCTGCATATGCAAACTGATTCGTTGCAGCTGCATCATCCGTAGAACGTGCATTATTTTCATCATATACAACGGTATCTGCGACACTTACGGTCTTAGATTCGATTGCATTGATGGAAATCTCATAGTCACCAGCCTCTAATACATAGCATCCATTACCATATGTATCATAGGAAGCCATATCTTCTTCTGAGAAACTTACATTGATTGTCTGGGATTCACCCGGCTGTAACACATCTGTTTTTGCAAAATCGATCAGATTTGCAGATGCTTTTTCAATTCCACCGTTTGTATATGGCGGATTGTAATATACCTCTACCACATCTTTTCCTGCGGCAGTTCCGTTGTTTGTTACGGTAACGTCAAAGGATACTTTACCGTCTGCTACGGTAACATCTCCCATCTTCTGTTCAAAATCTGTATAAGAAAGTCCATATCCAAATGGGAACTGAACCGTCTTATCATAATCAATGAGTCCTTCCACTGCTGCTGTCTCATAGAAACGATAGCCAACATAAATGCCTTCTACATAGTTGACAAAAGATGGAATTGTTGCTTCTTCTTCGCCTGTTCCGAAGTTTTTGGATGTAGCGGCAAACTCATCCATATTGTCATACAGGAAGTTTCCAAAGTTGTTATAAGTCGGTGTTGCTGTCAGATCATATACAAATGTATCGCTGGTTTTTCCGGATGGATTTACTGTACCGGCTACGACAGCACCAAGAGACTCAAATCCGGACTGGCCTGTTCCAGGACACCAGATTGCACCCTTGATCTGTTTGTAATCATTTAAAAATCCAAGTTCCATGGTGTTTGCACCGTTGTATACGACAACAACGTTGTCAAAGTTGGCACAAACAAGGTCTAACATATCTTTTTCTGTCTGGCTTAACTGTAAGTAATGCTCACCAGCTTCAAAATCTTTGTAGTTTTCAGAGTTATCTGTGTAAGTCACCTTGCTCACATCCGTTGGAAGATCTGCTCCCTCACCACCAACACGGGTAATTACTACCATTGCTGTATCAGAAAACTCTTTTGCATTGTTGATCAGCTCATCGCTGTAAGAATCTGCTGTCGGCTCCGGTAATGTCCAGTCCTGCGCCCACATACCAACTTCCGGTCTGTCCTCACGGTACGCTTTGTAGAAATCGGTCAGTTCTGTATTGATCTTGTATCCTGCATCCTCAAGACCACCAAGAAGTGTTGTTGTCTCATATGCATCGGATAATGCTCCTGATCCTGTACCACCGTAGCAAGGATTGGTAGATGCCCATCCAAACACGTTGATATTCTGTGTATTTGTAAGTGGAAGAATATTGTCCTCATTTTTCAATAATACAATACCTTCGTCCGCGATATCCTCACAGAGTGCTGTTGCCTCATTTGAGGTCTCCTCTGTGATCGTACCATTTCCCATTGCAAGTGAGATCATACTTGACATTGGGATAAAGCAGATCAGATTGATAATCACAACTGCTGCCATAAGGAACGCAATCCATGCTTCCTTTCTCACCAGTTTCTTTACCGGTTTTTTCAATTTCATGCATGCCACAGTTACAATAATCGCGATTGCCAGTGCAATGCCAAGCGCAATCAGGTATGGCTTACAGGAATTGAGAACGTTGATCACGTCATCCATGTTAATTGCTAACATTTCTAAATCCTCCCTTGTTTTCTTTATCCGTTTCGGATCTTGTAACTGTATCCTACCATACCACACGTCCTTTGGTAAAAATCTTCACAATCTGCACTTTTTTCGCATAAACTGTTTTGCATGTTGGAAGTTTTGGACAATAGGGCAGAAGGAAAATAAATATTTTCGCCCCTCCCATTGAACCGTACATACGGGTCTCGTATACGGCTCTACAACTTATATTCCAACTTTAACTAAGTAATAGGATAAGGGATTGAGCAGACCAGCTCCATCTTTTATCCTATTTTCAAGTAAATCCTTGCTGATAATGAAATTCACCACGTTCATTCCGCTTCTTTTGTACCAACCCAGTCTCGAATTTGCAACTTTAAATATTTCTTTATTGCTAAATCTGTTCTTATGTTTGATTTACAATTTCGGTTTACGTTTACCATTAGGGCTTCGATTTGCCTTGCAATCTTACCCACCTAATTGCCTTATCAAGTTTCTGTTCGTAGGCTCAAGAACTTTGCTACACCACTTCCTCCATCCATACCGTTACTGGTACCGACTTGTGGTTCACTACACTTGGCGGTAAATACCTGTGACTGGACTTGCACTAGTAAGATTAATGCCATGCTCGGCACACAAATGAAGGCATAAACCTGCTACAGATTCATGCCCTCATTTTTACATACCATTCATTTTGAACTAATCCAGATAACTTCCTGTCGGAGATGCATTGTACTGCTTCTTGATCTCGATCACCACAGAACCATCTGGCTGTGTCTCTTCTGAAAGAATCTTATATTTTGTATGATTCTTATCCAACTGCTCTTTATATTTTCTTACTTCCTCTGCCACAAGTTTTCTGGCATAATCCTGGCCAATGTCCTCTTTTAACAGAAAATGTAAGGTCTGGGTAATGCACGCTGCTTTTACTCTCTTCATAATCTACCTGCCTTTGTTGTGTTTCTATTCGGTTTTATTACCTCTTGATTATAACAAATCGAGGGAAGATTCGTAAGTAAAACTTGCGTTTTATTGTGCGTTTCGTCACTTTTACAATCTATATGCATACACATGTATGTGCACATTGCATAATCACATTTATATTTGCTGAACCTATAATCCTTTCATAACTGCCATAAGAATGGAATAATATTTGTCTGCTTCTGTATCAGTTCTACTGGTCATAACAGCAGGAACATCACAACCATTTAAGGTTCCAGCACTTTCCAGATGTGCAAAGAAGGTTAAGGCTTTGGTAAAAATATTTCCTGCACACAAATCTGGCATAACCAAAATATCCGCATGGCCACATACCGAAGACTCAATTCCTTTATGTCTTGCCGCTTCTTCGCTTACGACATTATCCAATGCCAGCGGTCCTGCAACAGAACCAATTTCACTGAATTCACCGGTTTCAGCTCGTTTTACCAACTCCTCTGCATCTACTGTTGATATGATTTTCGGATTTACTTTTTCTACCGCAGATACAAATGCAATATTCGGTTTTTCAATTCCCAGTTTATGAGCAAGTTCTACCGCATTAGCAGTAATTTTAGCCTTTGCTTCTACATCCGGTGCAATATTAATCGCACAGTCGGTGATAATCATAAATCTCTGCTCTGCCTCATACTGCAAAACAGTAGCCTGGGACAAAAGAGCTCCCTCTGGGAAAAATCCCAACTCTTTATTTAAAATTGCTTTCATAAAATTAGATGTTTGCATCAGTCCCTTCATTGGGATATCCGCTTTTCCTTCTTTGATCAGCTTGCAGGCTAAATCTGCAGAAGCCCGCTCATCATCACAGGAGATAATTTCATAATCACTCACCTGTTCTCCCATATCAATTAATAACTGTTCAATACGGACCTGATCTCCAATCAATACTGCATCTACAATTCCAGTTCTTTTGGCATGCACCAATGCAGCTAAAGCAACATCATCCTGAGCATTGGCCAGTGCCACTTTCTTTTTGATCTGATTGCTTAAGAGATAACTCTCCATTTCTTTAAAATTTTTATACATAGTTACAGCTCCTTAATCTCTACTTTTCCAGTTAACGCAAGGTACGCATTTGTGCCTAAAGAATCCATTTCAAATTCTCCTGGTTCCAGAACAATCGGTGCAATATAGGATACATATTGTTTGATCTGATTCATCACATAATCGGAATAAGCAATACCGCCCGTAAAAATAATTGCATCTACCTGTCCTTTCAACACTGTCGCCATAGCACCGATTTCTTTGGCTGTCTGATAACACATCGCATCCAAAGCTTCTTTATATTCCTGATTTCCTTTTTCAATTTCACCTACAATGGTACGAACATCGGTTTCACCAATATAGGACATCAATCCGCCCAAACCATTTACCTTTCTTCGCATCTCTTTCCGGCTATACTGTCCAGAATAACACAAATCAATCAATGCTCCAACTGGCAAACCGCAGCTTCTGTTGGTAGAAAACGGGCCTTCGCCATCCAGGCCATTCGGGCCATCCACCATCATTCCATGCTTATGTGCTACTACCGAACTGCCTCCGCCCATGTGGCATACCACAAGATTTAAGTCCTCGTACTTCTTTCCAATCTGCTCTGCATATCTTCTTGCTGCTGCCTTATGATTTAATGCGTGAAATCTGCTGACACGAGGAATTTCCTTTAATCCAGAATAACGTGCCAATGGTTCGAATTCATCTGTACATGGGGTATCACAGGTTAATGCAATACATCCAAGTTTCGAAAATTCATCCGCAATCTGTAAACCTAAGTCTGAAATATGATTTCCGTATTTTTCACTGGCGGACTGTTCCAGCATGGTCTGATTGATATGGTAAACGCCACCAACCAACGGAACAGTATGTCCTCCACGGGTTACAAACGCATCCAGATCTTCTCCTTTTACATGAACTTTCTCCATAAAATCTTTGATCACACGAATGCGGAACTCTTTCTGATCCCAAATCGTAGGGAACTGACGGATTTCGTTGGCATTATGATCAATGGTTTCTTTTTTTACACAGGTATCATCTTCAAAATAAGCAATTTTGGTAGAAGTTGATCCCAAATTGATCACTATAATTTTTTTCATATTCTGTCTCCTATAAATAAATCTAAGGGACAAATATTTGCCCCTTAGCGAATTATTATTTTTTCTTTAAAATGGTTTTTTCCATCACATATTTTGTTACAAAAGATAAAATAATCGTTAATACGATCGTTGGCAGATATACGTTCCAGAATCCATAAGTTGTTGCCTCGGTATTTTTACCCATAACACGTAAAACACCAATGGCAATCGGATAATGGAGCATGTAAATGTACAAGGAAATAGAGCCCAGTGCTGCAAATAATTTGCTAGTTGCTGGGTTATTTAAAAATGTTGTCAAGCCATCTACGTTATACAAACTTAATCCAACTACTACCAACTGTAAAAATGCAACGGTCCATCTCTGCAGCATAAAATAGGTTGGCTGATAAATTACATACCATGCAAGCAATGCGGAACAGATTACATTCAATACCGTCAAGAAACACTTCATGTTCTTCGTAACTTCCTGTTTCTTTGCCAGATCAACCAGCTGATAGAGAATGATTCCACCAAGCATACCGATTAATACAAAGATCAGTCCATTGTTAAATCCTAAGGTTGCCGTAGCTTCCGTTGCACTTCCGCCCATGCCGTTGGTAGAAGCGGTCTGTAAACCAAACGTTGACCATGCAGTCTGTGCAGCACGTGTTCCGGTGAATGACCACCAGCCACCAAAGAAAATAAATCCGAATGGAGCAATCACACCAGCTGTCAGATCCTCATTTTTGCATAATCCCCAGTATAAGAAATAGCTGCAGATGATCATTGCAGAAATGAACCAGAGAACACCATTTGTATTAAAAAAGTTGTTATTGGTATTTCTTAATCCTGCTGCATGGAATCCTAAAAATTCCCAAATACTGTTAACAAGCATGACACAGTAATCCTGAAATCCATATTCTGGATAATAAAAAGCAGTAGAAACAACCACTCCAATTAAGTAGCCTAAAATTAATACTGGAATCAGGGATTTAATTCTTGCCCATGTATATTCCCAGGCTCTCGATGTCGCTGTTCTATTCACAAATTCTGCATTATTTTTTAATTTGCGATAGTGAGCCATCATAAAATAACCAGCCGTTAATGTGAAGATCAATAACGTTTCACTGGAACCAAAGAACCAGTTGGATGTGTTCATGAAATATCCCAGAGAACCATCACAGCTTCTTGCAATAATCCAGCCGGTATGGAAACCAACGATTGCGATTGCAACAAAGCCCCGCCAGAACTCAATGGCGACATTTCTTTTTTTTGTTACTTTAGCAGTTTCTGCCATGTCTTTTCCCTCCTTGAAGTAAATACCTAAACCAATTATTCTGTCGAGATCAACAGAACAACGGTCCCCTTGTTGTCTTCACTATACGGATTTTTACTTGCATTAACAATTCGAATGTAGGATAATATTAATCAGTACAACCGATAATAGATTGATGGGGGAAGGGTTATGGATTTTAAAAAGCTAGAATGTTTTATTGCCTTATACGAAGAAAAGAATTTTTCAAGAGCTGCAGACAATATGTTTATGGCCCAGTCTTCATTCAGTGCCCAAATCAAGGCTCTGGAAGACGAGTTATGTGTAAGCCTTGTGAACCGGGATAATAAACGGGATGTCCATTTTACGAAAGAGGGCTCTGCTTTTTATGACTATGCAGTTGCCACTTTAAATGGATACAAAAATATTCGGAACCAATTACGCAATTCATCGTCAAATCCGATTAAAAACATCGGATTATTCTATAGTTCCAGATTGGATAATTGGACAAGAAAAATATCACATCACAACGAGCAGGAACCTTCGAACAGTTTTGGAATTCTTTTTTCTTATGGACGGGAAAAAATAGAACAACTGATCAGTGGTGATGTCTTTATTTCACTTTCCTATCGTAATCCAGAACTAGAAAAACTGGGATTTCAATTTATGCACTCCTACTTTGATTATGAGCACATTGGAATTCCTTACAGTCATCCTCTGGCAGAAAAAGAAAATTTAAACATCGAAGATTTAAAAACTACAACGATCCAGGTAATAACTCCTGAAAGAACCAAAGTAGATCTAAGTGCCATCCATACTATGATCAATAAATACGGACTGAGTCCCCATAACTTCCATTATCAAAATCGAATCGGGGATTTACATTTTTCCATCAAAACCAGTAATTCCGTTATTTTAATGCCTGTAGATCTGATGCCTGAAAACTGCAAAATAGTCCCTTTAAAATCGGATCCTGGGTTCAAACTGGAATACGGATGGTACTTTAAAGAATTAAATGAAAATGTGCAGTGGGTTCTTGATAATCTCTAAAACAAAAAGAAGAACGGCGTATCGATTTCAACGTCGTTCTTCCTGCTCCATGCAATGAATAAAATGTAGTGCCGCCATGGATAGCGGCTGATCTTTTTGATACACCAGACTTACACTGGTAATCAATTCTGGAAACAGTGGAACCACCGTCAATCCCGGCGGTGTCAGACTGATCGCCTGCAATTCCGTCAATAATGCAACTCCCATTCCTTTTGATACCAAATCCATGATATTTTCCAGACGTTCTCCTTGAAACACAACATGAGGAGAAAATCCGGCTTTCTGACATGCTTCTACGCATTGTCGATAAAGAGAAGTATTCTTTTTTAATAACAAAAAATCTTCATGGGATAGATCCTGAAGCATGAGTGGTTTCTTTCCAGCTAACGGATGCCCTGGTGGAAGAATCGCCACAATTCGATCTGTACAATAAGGAATCTGTACAAATTCATCTGATGACAGAATATCCTGATCCCGTGCAAAGGCTAATTCACATTGATCCGAAATGATTGCTTTTTTTAGTTCCTGTGTATCCGCCTCCAATACTTCCAATGTAATGTTCGGATTCTGCTTTCGAAACTGAATCAAAATATCCGTAATGTGATACTGTGCCATTCCCGGAATGGAGCCAATGGACAAAATGCAACGTTCTTCCTTTTTTCGATTATAAAAGAAGGTCTGATATTCATATTGAATCTGTAAAATCCGCTCCACATACGGCAAAAATGCACGTCCTTCTTCCGTCAGTTCCACATGCCGGTTTGTTCTCTTCAGCAAACGCATTCCAAGCTCATCTTCTAAAGAATGTAGATGTTTGGAAATCGTAGACTGGGTGGTAAACAACCGGTCTGCTGTTCTTGAAAAGCTCAAGGTTTTTGCCAGCGTAGAAAATTCTTTTAAATATTCCAGTTCCATAAGACATTCCTCCATTTTTTCTTTTTTCATTTTAAATCCATCCTTTAAGCCTTGTCAATGATTCCAATATGGAATTATTTTAACCAGAAAAAGAATTGTTGTTTGAATGACTAACCGCTATAATGATGCCAGATTAAACTCTCGAAAAAGTCAACGATCAAAAGGAGAAACGATTCATGGAAGTAAATGATTTAAGAAGTGCATTAGAACTGTTAAAAACAATGCCTGGACAATTATGGGAAACCAAGGAAGAAATCGATCCAGAAGCAGAACTTTCCGGTGTATATCGCCATGTGGGTGCAGGCGGAACTGTCATGCGTCCTACCAAAGAAGGACCGGCTATGATCTTTCACAATGTAAAAGGTCACCCAGAGGCAAGTGTTGCCATCGGCCTGTTAGCAAGCCGGAAACGAGTTGCTGCCCTGCTTGGCACAGAGCCGGAAAATCTTGGAAAATTACTATATCATAGTGTAGATAATCCTATCGCACCTATCGTGACCGATCAACCAGCTCCTTGCCAGGAAATCGTATATCGTGCGGATGATCCTGATTTTGATTTATTTAAGTTAATTCCTGCTCCAACCAACACACCAGATGATGCAGGCCCTTATATTACTCTGGGTATGTGTTATGCGACCCATCCACAAACCGGCCTCAGCGATGTAACCATTCATCGTCTCTGCATCCAGGGAAAAGATGAATTATCCATCTTCTTTACCCCAGGTGCCCGTCATATCGGAGCCATGGCTGAATATGCGGAATCCATCAACCAGAAACTTCCAATTTCTATCAGTATCGGTGTTGACCCGGCGATTGAAATCGGAAGCTGCTTCGAGGCACCTACCACACCAATGGGATATGATGAACTTGCAGTAGCTGGTGCACTTCGTGGAAAACCAGTAGAGCTTTGTCATTGCCTCACGGTCAACGAGCGTGCCATTGCTAATGCCGAATATGTCATTGAAGGCGAAGTAATCCCTCATGTCCGTGTACAGGAAGACCAGAACCGCCACACCGGTTATGCGATGCCGGAATTTCCTGGTTATACCGGTCCAGCCAGCAACCAGTGCTGGCTTATCAAGGTAACCGCCGTTACCCATCGCAAAAATCCAATTATGCAGACCTGCATTGGGCCAAGCGAAGAACATGTATCTATGGCTGGTATTCCTACCGAGGCCAGCATCTATGGGATGGTGGAAAAAGCCATGCCGGGCCGCTTGAAAAATGTTTATTGTGCCAGTGCCGGTGGTGGAAAATATATGGCCGTTTTACAATTCCAGAAACTTGCTCCCAGCGATGAAGGCCGTCAGCGTCAGGCTGCACTGTTAGCTTTCTCTGCATTCAGTGAGTTGAAGCATATTTTCCTGGTAGATGAAGATGTCGATTGTTTTGATATGAATGATGTTTTGTGGGCAATGAATACCCGTTTCCAGGGTGATGCTGATATCATCACGATTCCTGGGGTTCGCTGTCATCCATTAGATCCATCCAACGATCCTGCTTGTTCTCCAAGTATTCGTGACCATGGAATTGCCTGCAAAACTATCTTTGATTGCACCGTTCCATATGATCAGAAAAATTGTTTCCGCCGGGCACGTTTTATGGAGGTAGATCCCGAAAAATGGCTGAAGTAAAAAAGCGAATCGTTGTAGGTGCCACTGGTGCCAGTGGACTTCCGCTACTATATGATTGTCTTAAAATCATAAAAGAAACAAAAAACTGGGAAAGTATTCTGATTATGAGTGATAGCGCTAAACTGACGTTAAAGCACGAAATGAATCTGTTGCCGGAAGAAATCTATAGCCTTGCTGACTTGGTTTTTGAGCCTGATGAAATCGGCTCAAAACCTGCTAGTGGCTCTTTTCACACGGAAGGAATGCTGATCGTCCCATGCAGTATGAAAACATTGGCAGGAATCCATAGCGGCTATGCGGATAATCTGCTGCTGAGAGCGGCAGATGTAACTTTAAAAGAACAGCGTCCACTAGTACTGGCTGTGCGGGAAACCCCTCTAAGTGCCATTCATCTGCGGAATATGCAGAAATTGTCCATGATTCCGGGTGTCCATATCATTCCTCCTATGCTAACTTATTATATTCAGCCCAAAAGCATAGAAGAAATGACCTATCACATTGCAGCAAAACTCTTAGAACCTTTTGGAATTGAAGCACCAGCTTACCAGCGATGGGAGGGACTACCAAGTGAAAGAATATAAATTACCACTGTCTTTCTCCGAAATCACCATTCAAATAAGCAAAATCGGAAACGACTATCAGATTCTTCTTTTTGGCGGAGAATGTCCCCACCGTATTAGCAGTCCCCAGGAATTCTTTAACCGGAAATGGAACCTCTAGCAGTACCTCTTCCGTTTTAAATCTCACCGGTCATAAAGATGAATTTTTATGTCGTCTTTTAGCTGAAAAAATCTCCGCCCAGGAACATTCTATTGTTTCCTGCAGCGGAGGCTTTCACGTAGATCATATTACACAAGAACAGATTACCGAAGTGTATGAAACCGTGCAACACTTTGCCGAAACATGGCATACGGAATATTAAAACCGTTTCCCACACTTCGGACAATACTCAAAGTCCTCATCGGTTTCATATCCGCAATTCTCGCATCGCTTATGTCCATAAATGCCAAACTCGCCCTGGCTTTGCTGACTTACCAGTGTCAGATGCCGGGGCATGATCTCTGGCTGCTCGCCGCGGGCGATCGCCTTACCGATCTCCGGGTCCAGCTCATAGAGTGTGTGACAGCAGGTGGTCTGCACGTAATAGTGCCGGTTTCACTTGAAACACGGGATAAAAAACATAGGATTCCCCACCTTTTTATAAATTCGAAAAATAGTCAGAAAGCGCCGCAAACTGCTCCAGCGTCAATGCCTCTCCCCTCACCGCTGCTGGAAGTCCCAGGCTCTCAATGGCTGCTGCGATCTGTTCTTTGGTAAAGGTAAGATCCGGCGAATTGTTTAAGCCGTTCTGCAGAGTCTTTCTTCTCTGGTTAAAGGATGCCCGGATTAAAGCAAACATTAGTTTTGGATCTTTGGCAGTCACCGGCGGTGTCTGATATCTGGTGAGCCGGATGACAGCGGAGCCAACATTTGGTCTTGGCATAAAGCAGTTTGGCGGCACATTCGCTACCACATATGGTTCTGCATAGTACTGCACTGCGAGTGATAATGCACCATAGTCTTTTGTTCCCGGACCTGACTGCATACGGTCTGCAACTTCTTTCTGTACCATGACAGTAATACTGTCGATCGGCACATGGCTTTCAAACAATCCCATGCTG
>OGOD01001868.1_pt1 | contig 11893 bp, 15 predicted proteins | sample 1573631 | NCBI WGS metagenome assembly OGOD01 (sample SAMEA2581895, study PRJEB24529) | metagenome | biome: Human gut stool | place: China | collected 2011
ATTTTAGCCAATTTGTCTGTTTCAGCATATGACACATCTAATGCTCTTCCAACATCTCTTATAACCATTCTTGCAGACATTGTTCCAAATGTTATAATTTGAGAAACATGATCATGACCATATTTTCTTGCAACATAATCTATAACTTCTTGTCGTCTTTCATAACAAAAATCGACATCAAAATCAGGCATACTTATTCTTTCTGGATTTAAAAATCTTTCAAAAATTAAACTGTATTTTATTGGATCTATATCTGTTATTCCAATTGCATATGCAACTATTGAGCCAGCACCAGATCCACGACCTGGACCAACTGGAATTCCTTGTGATTTTGCCCAGTTTATGTAGTCCCAAACTATTAAGAAATAATCTACATATCCCATTGTTTTAATTACAGATAATTCATATTCTTCTCTTTCTTGAATTTCTTTTGGAATGCTATCTCCATATCGCTTTTGCATTCCGTCTTTGCTTAATTTTCTTAAATAATCATAATGTGTTTCAAATTCTGGTGGTACATCATAATTTGGCAATATTGTATTACCAAATTCAAATTCTACATTACATTTTTCTGCTATTTTTACTGTATTTTCTAGTGCTTGTGGTACATTTGCAAAATATTCTTCCATTTCTTCTGGAGATTTTATGTAAAAATCATTTGTTGAAAAAGACATTCTGTCACTGTCCGTCATTCTTTTTCCTGTTTGTACGCAAAGTAATACTTCATGATTATAGTAATCTTCTTTTTTTAAGTAATGTGCATCATTTGTCGCAACTATTGGTATGTTTAATTTTTGTGATAATGCTATTAGTTTTTGGTTAACTAATGCTTGCTCTCTTAAACTATTGGCTTGTATTTCTAAATAATAATCTTCTCCAAATAGATTTTTAAACCATAGTGCTGTTTCTTCTGCTTTTTCCATATCATTTTTTAATATGGCTTGTGGTAGTTCTCCTGCTAAGCAGGCACTACAGCAAATTAGATCTTCGTGGTATTTTTCTAATATTTCTTTATCTATTCTTGGCTTGTAGTAATATCCATCTAAAAATCCTAATGATACTAGTTTTGATAAATTTTTATATCCATTATTATTTTTTGCTAGTAGTATTAAATGATTGTATTTGTTGTCGATTCCCGCTTCTTTGTCAAATCTTGTTCGTGGTGCTACATATACTTCGCATCCGATTATTGGTTTTACACCATTTGCTTTACATGCTTTATAAAAATCGATAACACCAAACATTACGCCGTGGTCTGTTATTGCTATTGAATCCATGCCGAGCTCTTTTGCTCTTACTGGTAGATCTTTTATTCTGTTTGCGCCATCTAATAAACTGAATTCGCTGTGCACATGTAAATGAACAAATTTTGACATTTAAATTTCCTCCGTTTCCTTTTATTGTTGTATTTTATCACCTTGCTGGGATATTTTCAATATTATGCTTGTATTTTTTATTGTTCTTACTTATTGATTTTATTGGTTTGTATATATATAATGTTTTTAGAATTATTAATTAGTATAATGACTTTTTTTGAAAGGTTTTGGTGGGTATGAAGTTGTTGAGGAAGATTTTGTTGGTTGTTTTTGTTGTTGTTTTTGTGGGTTGTGTTTTTGTTGGATTGATGGGGTATAATTTGTATAATAGTGCTGTTAGTAGGATTTCTTTGAGGGATAAGGTTGAAGAGGTTCGTGGTGATGAGAATTTTGTTTGTTTTTCTGATTTGCCTGATGATTTGGTGAATGCTACTATTGCGGTTGAGGATCATAGATTTAGAAAGCATGGGTCGATTGATTTGATTTCTATTGGTAGGGCAATGAATGCTAATATTAAGGCTAAAGATGCTGTTGAGGGTGGTAGTACTATTACTCAGCAGGTTGCTAAGAATTTGTATTTTATGACTGAGAAGGAAAATATTTCGAGAAAGTCTGCTGAGTTAATTTTGAGTTATTATTTGGAGAAAAATTATTCTAAAGATGAAATTTTTGAATTGTATGTTAATACTATTTATTATGGGAATGGGTATTATGGAATTAAGGAGGCGTCAAATGGATATTTAAATAAGGAACCTAAAGATTTGACTTTGGATGAAGCAACTATGCTTGCTGGAATTCCTAATGCCCCTAGTGTTTATGCTCCTACTGCTAATATGGATTTATGTAAGAAAAGGCAGGCTAAAGTTATACGCTCTATGGTGAAATATGGATATATTTCTCAAGATGAGGCTGATAAAATTAAGCTTGGTTTGTAGAAATTTATAATAAATCAACCACTATATAGACAACATTAGTATTATTATTTTACTAGATTAGTTGTTTATATAGTGGTTTTAATTTACACTTTTATTAATTATTTTTATCACATAAATTATTCAATTTTTTACAAATAACTGTAACCTATAATTATTATAACCAATGATACTATTAATACCACTGAGCAGATAATTAGCCATGCTATAGGTGTTCCATTTAATTTTTTTAGTTGTTGCGAATTATTATTTTTCTTCTTATTTATTGCATTTTTTATTATAAATACTAAGCTAATTATAACCCCGTATTAGAGAAACTACTGACATTACAACTATAACTACTGCGGATATATTATTAATAAGCTCCGTTGCTGGACTTCTTGTAATTTCATTTTGATATGTCATTCCTCCAGCAATATCTGTTGATGAACTTTTTATATTACCATCTATTTGAGTAGACTCAGTTGCATATGCAGTATTTTTTAATATTAGTCCTACTACAAATGATGTAATCCCCATTTTAGTCCATTTGCTTGGTATGCATTTTTTTAGCTTTTTGCTTTTAACTTGTTCTATTTTTGGATATTCTTTTTTTACTTCTTCTTTTACACTTCTTAATTCCATAAAATCATCCCCTATTGTTAATATATTGATTTATTATATTATAGCTCTTATTGTAATATTTTTGCAAAAATAGTTTAGATTTATTTTTGTATAATCGTTCTGCCATTTTATCTACTAGTTCAATTGTTATTTTTTCTGTTTCACAAACAAGAGGTGATACTTCGTTTATATCTTTCGTTATCATATAATTTTTACATGCACATGTATGTTTACATCGTTTATTTATGGCACAATTTTTGCATATATTATTTTCTTGTTTTGATTCTTTAATTAATTTTGCTCTTGCATCAAAATCAATTCCATTTTCGCAATTTCCTATTATGTATTTGTTATTTCCAACAAATTGTACACATGGATAAAAATTTCCATCTGTTCCAACATTTACATGTCTTATTCCTAGCTGACAATCTTTGTTACAATTATAATTGTCTTTTATATATGTGTTCACTTTTTCATCTATTAATGGTATGTTTATATCTTCTTCATTCATTATTTTTTCTTCATAGAAATTTATTAGTTTACTATATTGATCTTTTATTATAATTAAATCCTCATCTTTCCAATTTTGTGTATAATCAAATAGTAAATTTATGTATCTGAAACCTATATTATACAAATATTTAACACTTTCTGTTAAATACTTTAAATTATTTTTAGTAATTACTGCCATTGCTATTGTTGTTTTTACTGCATTTAACATTTTTTTTGCATTTTTTTCTACTATATCAAATGTTTCTTTACCATCAGCTGTTATTCTATTTAAATTTTGAACTAATTTACCTCCATCAATACTATATGCAACAGTAAATTCATTTTCTTTTATTAAATTTATCATATCGTCATCTAGCAATGTACCATTTGTGGTAATTCCGTATTTAAATTTCGTTTTACATTTTTTGCTTTCTATGTATTTTATTGTGTCTTTTATTATCTGCTTTTTTAATAATGGTTCTCCACCATAAAAATATATACTAGCATATTTACTTTTTTGTTTTATTTCGTTGTCTATTATTTTTGTTATATTGTCAAATGAAATTTCTCTTACAGATTTATTTTCATAACAATATTTACATTTTAAATTACATGCATCTGTTAGGTGTATTATATATTGCATAAACTTTTATGTGATAGTCAACAATATATCACATATCCTCCTTTCTTATATCTGTTGTTTCAATTATAAGTTCTGTCTATAATATCTATATAAGCTCTATTCCACTGTATAGTTTTTTTGTTTATTCTATATATAGGATACCACATCAATTTTTTTCGCACAATATTTTAGGATTTTTTTCCTAAGTATTTAACAAAAGAGAATTCATGATTAAATATATGTAAAAAAAGATTAAAAAAATATACATTCATTAATATGAATGTATATTTTTTATTTACTATTTATTATTCAGCTTTTGGAGCTTCTTCAGTAGCTGGAGCTTCAACTTTTGCTTCTTCAACAGCTGGTGTTGCTACTTCTTCAGCTACAGGAGCTTCTTCTGTTTCTGCACCTTTGATAACTATTTCTTTAGTTTCAATTCTTGCTCCTATATTTTCCTTAGTTTTAGCAGCTTTACCTACTCTGTCTCTTAGGTAGTATAATTTAGCACGTCTTGCCTTACCTACTCTAACTACTTCAATTTTTTCTACCATTGGTGAGTGAATTAAGAATGTTTTTTCAACTCCACATCCGTAAGCTACTCTTCTTACTGTAAATGTAGCATTTAATCCTCCACCTTGTTTTTTAATTATTATTCCTTCGAATACTTGGATTCTTTCTCTATTACCTTCCTTAATTCTTTGGTGTACTCTTATTGTATCACCAACTTTAAGGTCTGGAATCGCATTTTTCATTTGCTCATGTTCAATTGATTTTATGATATCCATCGATATTCTCCTTTCTTTATTTTGACTTTTCGTCTTATAATTTTATAAAAAATACTTTATTTTCTTTTTAATATTAATTTTTATTTAATACCTAAATTTTTTTTATCTTCATAAGATAATTCAACATCCTTTAAAAGTTCTGGCCTTTTTTTATATGTATTTTTTAAAGATTCAGCTCTTCTCCATTTATTTATATTTTCATGATGCCCAGACTTTAATATTTCTGGAACTTGCACACCATTAAAAACTTCTGGTCTTGTATATTGTGGGTATTCTAATAAATTATTTGAAAATGATTCTTCGTTTGTAGATTCACTGCTAATTACGCCTTCTATATATCTGCTAACAGAATCAATTAATACCATTGCAGGTATTTCTCCTCCTGTCAAAACATAATCACCTATAGAAATTTCTTCATCAACAATTTCATCTATAACACGTTGATCAATTCCTTCATAATGTCCACATAACAATATTAAGTGCTGCTCTTTACTAAGGCTTTTTACTTTTTCTTGATTTAATACTTTTCCTTGTGGAGACATATATATAACTTTTGCATTTTCATCTTTTACAGATTGATATGCATCATATACAACATCTGGTTTTATAACCATTCCAGCTCCTCCACCATATGGAGTATCATCTACTTTTTTATGTTTATCTTTTGAAAAATCTCTAATGTTTATTAAATTAATATTTATTAAATCTTTTTCAATTGCTCTTCCTAAAATGCTTTCATTTAAACAATTAAACATTTCTGGAAAAAGTGTTAAAACATCAAATTTCATTTTTTCCTCCATTTATTATATTAAACCTTTTAATAAATGAACTGTTACTTTTTGATTTTCAATATCAATATCTAATATAACTTCTTTGATTGATGGTAAAAGTATTTGCTTTCCAAGTTCATCTTTTACAACATATATATCTTGTGCTCCACTATTGTATATATCATCAACTTTCCCTAAATAGTCACCAGTATCTGTATACACATCTGAGCCTAATATATCAGCTATAAAATATGTTCCTTCTTCAAGCTCTCTTGCATCTTTTCTATGAATTTTTATATAGCAACCTTTATATTTTTCTGCCATAGTCATATCATCAATGCCTTCCAATTTCAAAAGTACCATATTTTTTTGATATTTTACTTCTTCAATTTTCATTTCAATCATATCTTTATTTTTAATAACTAAAATTGATTCTAGTTCTTCAAATCTTTCTAAATCATCAGTGAAAGGCTTTACTTTAACAAATCCCTTTACACCAAATGTATTTACAATTTGACCTATTTCAAAATATTCTTGCATTTTTACCTCTTAATCTACGAATTCTATATTTGCTCTCTTGCCTTCTTTGGCAGATACAGATTTCATAACAGTTCTTATTGATTTTGCTACTTTTCCTTGTTTTCCAATAACCTTTCCCATATCTTCTTTAGAAACTTTTACTTTATAATCAACATTTTTGTTGTTTATAATTTCTTCAATTGATACTTCATCTTTATTGTCAACAAGATTAGTAATTATAAGTTCTAAAATTTCTTTCATAATTTTTACTCCTTTCCAGGATTAAAATTAGTTAGCTTTTTCTATTAAAGCTTTTACTGTGTCTGTTGGTTTAGCACCATTTTTGATCCATTCTGCAACTTTTTCTTTGTCTAATACTATTGTTGCTGGGTCTGTCATTGGATTGTATGATCCTATTTTTTCGATGATTCTTCCATCTCTTGGAGATCTTGAATCTGCAACTACTATATGATAGAATGGAGCTTTTTTAGCACCTTGTCTTTGTAATCTTATTTTTACCATCTTGTTTTCACCTCCTTAAAATTTCAAATCTTTAAATGCATCTTTATCAATGCCTTTAAGATTTCTCATAACATTTTTCATACCTTTTTCAGATTTCATTTGTTTCATCATTTTTTGTGTCATTTCAAATGACTTCATAAATTTATTTAATTGTTCAACTGTTGTTCCACTACCTTTTGCAATTCTTAATCTACGTTGTCCATTTAATATTTTAGGATTTCTTCTTTCCTCTTTGGTCATAGAACAAATCATTGATTCAATTCGTAAAAATTCTTTATCATCTACTTGAATATCCTTCATTTTACTTCCTAATCCAGGTATCATTTTTAGGATAGATGAAAAAGATCCCATCTTTTTTATTTGTCTCAATTGTGCTAAATAGTCATCCATGTCAAATCTATTTTTTCTTAATTGAGCTTCTAACTTTTCAGCTTCTTCTTCTGTTATTGCTTCTTCAGCTTTTTCTATTATTGAAAGAACATCTCCCATTCCTAAAATTCTTGATGCCATTCTATCTGGATGGAATTGCTCTATATCATTCATTTTTTCACCAGTTGCAATATATTTAATTGGTCTTCCAGTTACTTTTTTTACAGATAATGCTGCACCACCACGAGTGTCACCATCTAATTTAGTAAGTACTATTCCATCAATTCCAACTGCATCTTTAAAACTTTCTGCAACATTTACGGCTTCTTGACCTGTCATACTATCTACAACTAATAATATTTCGTGTGGTTTTACTGCTGATTTTAAATTTTTAAGCTCTTCCATAAGTACTTCATCAATTTGAAGTCTACCAGCTGTGTCTATTATTATTACATCATTTAGCTTACTTATTGCTTGCTCAATTGCTTGTTTTGAAATTTTTACAACATCTTGTGAATTTTCATTTGCATATACTGGTATATTTAATTGAGCTCCTAATACTTGCAATTGTTTTATAGCAGCTGGTCTGTATACATCACAAGCTACTAATAATGGCTTTTTACCATCTTTTCTTAATATATTTGCAAGCTTTGCTGCTGTTGTTGTTTTACCAGATCCTTGTAAACCAACCATCATTATTATTGTTGGAGGATTTGGTGATATATTTATTCTTGCATCTGTTCCTCCTAATAATTCAACAAGTTCATCTTTTACTATTTTAATTACTTGTTGACCTGGTGTTAATGATTTTAGAACATCTTGCCCTAATGCTTTTTCTTGAATTGTGGCAATAAATTCTTTTACAATTTTATAATTAACATCTGCTTCTAGTAATGCTAATTTAACTTCTCTTAACATTTCTTTTAAGTCAGATTCTGTTATACGTGTTTTACCTTTAAACTTTCTAGCTATATTTTGAAATTTTGAAGATAATCCCTCAAATGCCATTTGAAGTTCCTCCTTACATTAAATTAATTGTTCTAGCCTTTTTTGTATATCTTGTATTTGTTCTTTTTTTAATGTTTTATTTTCTGCATTTTTTAGTTCATTTATTATTAGCTTTATTGCTTTTTCTTGATTTAACATTTTTTTCATAAATACTAATTTTTCTTCTATTTCAATTAGTTTATTTTTTCCTTTATTTATTACATCATTTACGGCTTGCCTTGTTATATTATTATTTTCTGCTATTTCTGAAAGTGATAAGTCATTGTTGTAGTAATCATTTAATAATTCATATTGCTTTTCTGTTAGTAACTTACCATATATTCCGAATAGTATTCCTATTTTTATTTTTTCTTCCATACTTTTGTTTTGCTCCCTTTCTTGAGATTTTTTAGTATATCTCAAAAAAATGTAATGCTTATATACTTTACACCTTTTCGACCGATTTGTCAAGTATTTTTACATTACATTTTTATTTTTTTCATATTTATCAAAAGCATAGTACATTACAACACTTGCTGCTGTAGAAACATTTATAGAATTGGACATTCCTAATAATGGTAAGTGAATTACATTATCTGATAAATCTAATAGCTCTTGGGATACCCCATCATATTCTCTTCCTAAAATTAAACATAATGGAAATTTAGGTTCATATTGCCTATAATCAATACTGTTGCTTGCTACTTCTACTGACGTTATTTCCACTCCATTAGATTTTAATTTTTTTACTATTTGTGTTGCATCTTCTACATATTCCCAATCAACCCACTTTTCTGCTCCTCTTGAGCTACATTTTATTTTGTAATTTGGTGGAACTATTGTATTTCCACATATATATACTTTTTTTATTAGCAAAGCATCAGATAGCCTTAATATGGTTCCTATATTATGTGCAACTTTTAAGCTATCTAGTACTATATATATTTCATTTCGTTTTATGTTTTTAAATTCATCTCTCGAAATCTTTTCTGCTCTTAATTCTTGTTTTGATAATTGATGTTCCATTTCCTATATCTCCTAAATTTTTAAAGATTAAATATTTTTATTTCTTATGTAATCCCCCTCAAACTCTTCTGCTAATATATCCATTGCTATTGAATCATAATATTTTCCATTTATATATTTGCATTTTCTTCTTCTTCCATACTCTTTAAATCCACATTTTTGATAACATTTTAGGGCTCTTTCATTAAATTCCATTAAATCTAATTTTATGTTTTAAACATTTAAATACTTAAATCCATATTCCAATATTAATCTAACTGCTTCTGTTCCATATCCTTTACTTCTGTAATTTTTATCACCTATGAAAATTCCTAGTGTTGCTGTTCTATTTATATCATCAAAATCTTCTAAGCAAACAGTTCCAATCATTTTATTATCATCTAATGTAACAATTACAAATGCAGCTCTTTGATTAGCATGCCCATTTAAAAAATCTTTTTCTGATGATAACGATTGTATTTGTCCGCTTCTTCCTATATAATCTGTTGTTTCAAAATCATTCATCCATTCTGTAAAAATCTCGTAATCTTCTGTGCTTCTTGGTGATAGGTATATTCTATCCCCAACTAACTTTTTAAAATACTTCATAAAAAATCCCCTTTCTTTTATGTGCATTATTCGAATAAAAAAGAGCCTTACAAGGTTTCTTATTCGTTTATAATACATCATTAATAAACTATTAAGACTCCTCTGTAAGACTTTACTCACTTCTGTGTAAATAACTGTTGTTATTCTGTACCGCTCACATATTATGTTTAGGTACACTCTTAATATTGATATTTTAACATTTATAATATTAATTTGTCAAATAAAAATTATTTTCTTATAACTATCTAGATTATAAAAGTAGAAAATGCCCTTGTAGTTGACAAATTGCTTAAAATATTATAAAGTTAGTTTCGGATGGGAGGTGTGTTTATGAAAAAAACGATTTCAAAAATTGGTTTATTAGCATTAATTTTATGTTTAGTATTTTCTTTATCAGGATGTGGATCAAAAGACAATGATTCTAATAAAGATTCAAAAAATAATTCAAGCGAAAACTCAACTGAATCAAGCAAAGAAGATTTAAAAGTTTTCGAATATATGGATAAAATAAAACCAGAAAATACAGATGAAGAAATCAATTCTATTATAGGATCTGATGGTGAATTAGTTGATGAAAAATATAATAAATATACTTGGAAAATCACAGACGATACAACATTAACAGCAACTTATTATAGCGCTAAAACAGCTACAATTACTATTGATATCGATGACGATTTACTAAAAGATGATAAAACTGATTTATCAGACTCAAGTAATTTAAAAAGTGAAATTAATAGTGCTAATGGTGTTAAATATGAAGATATGGTTTCAAAATTTGGCACTAATGGCTATATGGTAGAAAAAAGATCATCAGGTACTTCATATATGTGGGTAAATAAAGATGGTGGTTATATAAAAGCTAACTTCTCAAATGGCTCAGGAAAATGTACATCTTTTTTCGGAAGAGTATAAAAATATGTAAAAAGAACATTGAAAAATATTCAATGTTCTTTTTTATAAATCTAGTTTTATTTCCTTATGGCTTTCTTCATATTTTCTGTATGTTACCCCACAATAATCTAACATTTTTTTTGATACTATATTTCCATCTGTTCCATTATACTTATCTGACTTATATACAATTTCTTTTATTCCACACTGTATTATTGCTTTTGCACATTCATTGCATGGAAATAAATCTACATATATTGTTGCCCCTTCTAAGTTTGAACCTTTATTGTTTAATATAGCATTTAGCTCAGCATGACATACATATGCGTATTTTGTATTCATAAAGTCTCCTTCTCTATCCCAAGGCATATGTTTATCATCATATCCATTTGGAGCCCCATTATATCCTGCAGATAATATTTTTTTATCTTTACTTACTATACATGCTCCAACTTGTGTATTTGGATCTTTACTCCTTTGTGCAGATAACATTGCTATTCCCATAAAATAAGCATCCCAACCTATGTAATCTTTCCTTTTTTCTTGCATAATTATTACTCCTTCTTGCTATTTAATTATATCTTATTTTTTAACTAAGTAATATGTATCATTTGTTGTATAATTATATGCTTGTGCATTATTTTCATCTACATATACAAATAATAATTTCATATTAAATTTATCTGTCAAAGTATTTGTTTTATCAACGCCACCGCTGATTAAATACGTAGGATTTAATTTTATACAATAAATATTATTAATCCCAACTTTATAATTTGAATTTGACATCACTGTAGTAGCTTGCTCTAATGTTATTCCAAGCTCATCCATTGCATCAGTTCCATGCAAAATTTCCATATTTCCTTTATAATAATTATCATTTAAATTACTGGAACTTTCATACCAATAGTATGTATTATCATTATTAAATACATAATAAGATCCTCCTGATGCTGATGATTCCCAGCCTCCCAAGATTCTTTTATTATAATTATTATCTGTTTGTGTAGATACTGTATTGTTTGATGTTTTATCAATACTTTCTGTTATAGACTTTGTCGTATATACTCCACATACCATAGCAACAGCAATTACTATCCCTACTATAAATTTCATATAAAATCCCCCCATTACATTCATAAACTTATAATAATTTCACTAAGTTGATCTTGTAAAATATCATAAATTATTACCATTATTATAAGTACTTTTATGTACATTTGTCAATCCTTAGCAAGTGTTATTATACTAACTTTATTGCATTCTGTTTGTAACAAAATTTTAGCACATTCATTTACTGTACTTCCTGTTGTAAATACATCATCTATTAATAATACATTTTTATTTTTTAAACATATGTCACACTTTTTAAGCCTATATGCATTTTTAACATTTTCTATACGCATATCTTTTGATAATGTACTTTGTGGTTTTATATTTTTTATTTTTTCAATTATATTAGTTT
>OGOD01001869.1_pt1 | contig 11892 bp, 10 predicted proteins | sample 1573631 | NCBI WGS metagenome assembly OGOD01 (sample SAMEA2581895, study PRJEB24529) | metagenome | biome: Human gut stool | place: China | collected 2011
TGTGTACGTTTCTGGTTTAGCAACCATTGTTTCATCCGGTTTGTATTCTGGGTATCCGGTGCGATCTCGTTAAAGACGGACATTAATAAGCAATGCGTGTCGATCGGTGAGGTGAAATAATCACTCCCCCTGCGGTTGTTTGTCCAATACATACCTTTCTCCTCGGAGATCGTAGCGGTCTTCTTTAGCCATGTCAGGATCGCTGTCGCCACCTCCTTTTTACCGTTTCGATGCATTAACAAGGCGATTTCGCCCTTACTGATTAAGGAATATTGATTCCAGTGCTTCTCCGCTTGGTTCGTATAGAAACGGATCGCTTCCCGGGCGTCTCCCAGTTCCGGGATATCCCGGTAGGAACTGCGGACGAATAAGAACTCTACCTGCTCCGGCGAGGGCCATGCGTTTTGCCATTTCTTATCGTATTTCAGCAAGTTCTCATAATCCGTTTGCATACTTTTGTCCAAGAACTTGAGGGCCTTCATTTGCATCTCTTTCTCCGCTTGCCCATATTGGATCGCGTTTAGCTGTACAAGCTGTGACATACCTTTCAGGATAGAAAGAGTGATCGCACGGCTTGCGGGGAAACCTTTGAACCAGCTCCATCCACCCTCTTCGTTCTGTTGTTGGATCAGTTGTTGCAAGGCCGCTTCCCGTAATCCGTCCGCACGGTTTAGGTCGAACAATAAAGACAAGCGTTGTTTTTGCTCTGTCTCGTTATCGGCGGCTAGTACCCAAGGCGTCTCCTCCAAGAGTATGTTCTTCAGCTCTTGGTTCTTTTCCAAGTTTGAATAGAGAGTAGAGGCATTCCCTCCTTGAGCGGTCCATTGGTTGATCACTTTCTGGATGCGGGGATGGGCTTGGGCGATATAGGAAGCCAACGTATTGCTGTAATAAGCGGCAAACCAAGATAAGATATTATCATTGTTCGGCTGTGTGATCGTCGGTAATGCCTGTACCGCGTACCAAATCGGATTCCCGGTCATCTCCAGCGTGAGACGGAATGGTGTCGCTCCCTCCGAGTTCCCGGAGATACGGATTTGTTTCTCTCCTTCCTTGAGCAAATAGAACGGGGTACTTTCCGTGATGAGCAATTGATTGGAAAGAACAGGTACGATCTGCTGCTCCCCGTCGCTTCCCTTTTCAGAGTCGGCTAGGATACGTACGCCCAGTAGGTTGATCTGTTTGGGGACCGGGATCATCCAGCTTACAGTAGCGATGCTATCCGGTTGCAACTCAAACGGACGTTGTGACTTGCTCAAGCAGATAATCGGTTGGTCTGTAGCGGGATCGAATAGCTCGATACGTACACGGCCGGATACCGCTTCCTTGGAATTGTTGATGACTTGCGTGCTGATGCTGACCTCATCCCCTTGGCGGACGAAACGAGGCAGATTCGGTAGAACCATCAAGGGTTTGCTGCTAATGACCTCTTTCGTAAGCAGACCGTATTTTAGGTCTTGGGTGTTGGCCAATAGCTGTAGTTTCCAAGTCGTATTACTTTCCGGCAGGGTGAAATTTACGAATACGTCTCCTTCCTCGTTCGTTTGTAAGGTCGGGTAGAAGAAGGCGGTTTCCGCAAAGTTCTGCCGGATTTGCTCCGGACTTATCGGCTGGCTGCTCTCTTTGGCGAAAGGATCGGATAGGCTGAACACGGGTTCCCCTTCCGTAGATTCCACACTAGGCTCTTCTAACACGGCGCTGTCTTCCATGATGTTCATGGATTCCGCCACTACTGGGGCTGCCGCAGATTTCAGCATGATACCACCCGTGGCGAAAGCCCGGTTGCTGGAACCGTATCCTCGTATGACAATCTCATTGAATAGACCGAACCAATTTAAACGGTCATACTGATATTGAGGTACTTTTATATACTTGGCCTCTGTCTGGTCATATTGATAACTACGCTGGAATCCGGCTCCGGTTGAGAAACGGGGAGCTTGTAGCAAGATCGTTCGCCGCGGGGAGAAATACCAATTGAATGGTATGATTTTATCTAGCGAGGCATCATACATGCTGGTCAGTACCTCGGCGGATACGATCGTGGAGTCCGCGTCGGTGATACGGAATTTCCAGCTCTCTTTACTTCCCGGAAGTAAACGATCCCGGAAGGTTATCGGCTTGATGGTCAACTGCCGGTTGGGTAGCTGAAGCTGTACGGGTACTTGGGTAATATATAGCTCACCCTCTTTTACGAACGTAAAGGATACGATGATTCCCTCTCCATATTCCGGCTTGAACGGGATCTTAAACCGATGGTTCGCGTCGCTTAGCTTTATCAACTCGTGATGGATGCGGTTATTTCCGGCAAACCATTCATAGAGCACGTAGGCGTCCTTGTCGGAGGTGCCGAATACGATCTCCGCTTCCTCCCCGGGTAAACAAGTTGTCTTCTCTTTCAGCAGCCAAGTATGGGTAAATACGGGAGGACGCTTGTCGTTCTTTCCGTATAGGATGAAATCGGACTGGTTCTTACTCTGCCGTCCTTGGCTATCTTTGGCTTCTACTAAAATACGGTAACGCCCGGAGGACAATGGGTTGAAAATAGCCGGACTGATCTCTTTGCCACTGGTAAAGCTACCGGAAGCTACTTGCTTGCCTTCTTGATAGCTCTCTCCGCTATTCTTATCGGATCGGTTTGCGATCAGTTCTACGATCTTGAAAGTACCGGAGGTGGAAACCATCTCCCCATTGATTGTCCGGGCTTCGACTACGGCTTTTACCGAGTCTTTCTCGATTTGTGGCGGTAGGTTCGTGAATAAGACGATACTGGATTCTCCTAACGAGAAGGTGTAATTCGCCTCTTGGGTCTCTCCCTTGCTATCGGTTACGGTAGCCGATACCTCGTAGGTCTGGTATGCGGAAGCGTATGGATTCGTATCCTCCTCTTTTTGGGGACGGAAAGATACGCTGAATGTCCCATCGCTGGAAAGGGTGGTACTCCCTTCCGCAACTTGTGTCGGAGCGCTCGGACGGAAATACCTCCACAACAGGAAGGGCCTGCGTGTAATACGCCAAGTGACATCTCCGCTGGGTAGCGACACGCCGGAGAATGTAGCCGCCTTGCCTTGTATGGTAACGGAATCGCCGAAAGCGATATCGCCCTTGATCGGGAGGAAGTACGCTTGGAAAGTCGGACGTTTGTATTCCTCTACATGAATATATACGCTCATCTGTCCGGTACTTAACCGGAAGACGCCGCTTAGGGTCTGTTTGGGGAGGGAGAACTCTCCGTTAAAAGAACCGAACTCATTGGTCGTGACTTTCTTCTGGGCTATCTCTTTCCCGTTAGCGTCGTATAAGGTCACCGTAAAAGGCTGTCCGGCCACGGCATGCGGGTCGTTCGAGTCTTTTACATAGGCGAGACCTTTGAAGAAAATGGTTTGTCCCGGACGGTAAAGCCCACGATCCGTAAAGATTGAGACTTCTACCGGGTTCTTTTCCGATCGACGGCCGGAACCCATCGGATAGATATTTGTCAACATAGCGTTGGTATCTCCCGGTCTGCTAGCTTGGAACGCCAATACTTGACTGTTCGCCGGAAGCGTGGCCAAGCCTTCCCGGTCTGTCTTGACGGTACCCAGTTCTTGCAAGCTACGACGCTGACCTCCGTAATAGGTAACGATAGCCCCATCAACAGGTTTCCCGCTAAGATAGTCGGTAACCATGACCTCTTGTTTATTACCGGAAAGATTACGATAGATTGCGGCCAATCGGGTTACGCTAACCGTATTGATCGTCTTTAGCTGTTGTCCGGGTACGGTTACGACACATTCATACAATCCCGGTTGATCCATAGATATATGTAAGGTCGTATCTTGCTGCGAATAGGTGTTGGGCAGTAGCAAAGAGAATGTCTTCTCATTTACAAGTTGTCCCAAGGTGCTGCTACTTGATTTTTTTGCGGATGTATGGGCTGCCGCTTGTAAAGGTGTTTTCGAGCTTCGATAGATTTGTACGATGACTTTCTGTACATTCTTATATTCCAGCTTGATCCCCAGTTGCTGTCCCGGATAAACCGTATTGTTTGTAGATGCGGATAAAGTAGGTTGTTCCAATTGCGCCAAGCGATTCTTTAAGATAGCCGTGCGAGGGTAACCGGAATATCGTTTGATACCCTCCTCGCATAGTTTCACCTCTTCCGCTTTGATAGAATCCCATTGGGTAGAGACGTAACGAAACATACTGCCGCTAACCAAATCCAATTTAGCGATTAAGATCTCGGCGGCATAGTTTTGAGAAGCTAAGTTCCTGTAAAGCTCATCCAATGCGTTCATGTAAGCCTCAAAAGACTCTTTATCCCTTTTATCCCCGTAAAGGAATCGTAGGTAATCCAATTCCGTAAGGAGGACCGATTTCATATTCGGCTCCTTATTTTGAAAGGCGATCAAGTCTTTATAGATCTGTACGGTCGGTTGGATGTCCAGTGCCCGGAAGGCAAGGAACTCATAGAGGGTCGGACGCAGGGCTTGCGAGTCCTTTCCGATCTCCAGAATATCCTTGAACTTGCTGACAGGCGTATTTTGCAATAAAGCCGTAGGTCGCAATGATAAATCGATCTCTTCCTTGATCTTATCCGTGAATAAGTTGGAAGTCCATACCCGGATATCCTCCGGGATATAACCGCTTAATTGGGTTCTTTGGTTGATGGTCCACTGGTTCCGTTGGAAGTAGTTCTGATACATCTCCGCCAACATGGAATGTAATACCGCCACGGAAGCCGAGTCGGCGCAACTGTTGGTGTAATTCTCCACCTCCTTGATCAGTTCCGGGAACTGATCATCGTTTACCTCCATCTGTTCTTTCATTTTAAGGATAAGATTCTTGATCACCATAGGGGTATTCTTATCGTTTATAGCTTGCGTGATAACAGAACTTTTTTGTAGAGGCTGGGCGGCCCGCTATACATAATAACCGCCGAGATGCCGCAAAGTATCAGGGCAGATAAAATAATTGCTCTTATTTTCATATCTTTTGGGTTTTATAAGTTTAACAATAAACCTTTCCTATATAGATACAAAGAAAGAGCAAAAAGTTGTAAAACGTACGTTAATGTTTATTTTTTGCGCACGTAGGTGATGTAGGTGTAGGGGTAAGGGTTCTTCTCGTCTGCGGGATACTCCTCACGTTCAGTCTCTTCCCAAAGGTCCCAGTTTACGACGGGAAAGAACGAGGTAGCGTCGGGAAACTCATGATGGATGCGGGTAATATACATCTTGTCGGCTATTCTCAAAGCCTGTCTGTAGACCAACGCACCGCCAATGATGAATATCTCGTCCTCTTTCTCACATAAATCCAGAGCGGCCCCCATAGACTCGCAAGCGAAACAATTCACAAAACCAGCTTCGGGCATAGTCGTCAATACGACATTCTTCCGATTGGGCAGTGGCGCTACAGGGAGAGACTCGAATGTCTTACGTCCCATGATTACCGCATGTCCCGTGGTTAATTCCTTGAAACGCTTCATGTCTGAAGGCATGTGACATAATAATTGCTGATTCTTTCCGATCGCGCTTTTATCTGCGATTGCTGCGATGATAGAAATTGTACTCATAGACTTATTGATTTATGATTTGTAATTTATGATTTATGAATTAACTGTCAACTGTCCATCGTCAACTGCCAATTCTCAGACGGCCACTTCTCCCTTGATGTGGGGATGTGGGTCGTATCCGGTCAAATTGAAATCCTCGAACTTAAAATCGAAGATGCTCTTTACGTCCGGGTTGATCTCCATACGGGGCAACGCACGTGGCTCACGTGTCAATTGTAACTTAACTTGCTCCAAATGGTTGCTGTAGATATGGGCGTCTCCCAACGTATGAACAAAATCTCCCGCTTTAAGGCCGGTAGCTTGTGCCATCATTTGTAATAACAAGGCATAGGAGGCAATGTTGAACGGAACGCCAAGGAAAATATCCGCGCTACGTTGATACAATTGTAGGCTCAACCGTCCGTTCGCCACGTAAAACTGGAAGAAAGCGTGGCAAGGAGGCAGGTTCATGTTGTCTAAGTCCGCCACGTTCCATGCGCTTACAATGATTCGTCGTGAATCCGGGTTATGCTTGATCGTCTCCACGGCCTCGGTGATCTGGTCGATAGATCCTCCTTTATAATCCGGCCATGACCGCCATTGGTAACCGTATATATGCCCAAGGCTACCATCCGCGTCGGCCCACTCGTTCCAGATGCGTACGCCATGATCTTGCAGATATTTTACGTTGGTATCTCCATTCAGGAACCATAACAATTCGTAGATGATAGACTTCAGATGCAGCTTCTTGGTAGTGAGTAGCGGGAATCCCTCTTCCAGATTGAACCGCATCTGATGACCGAATACGCTGATCGTTCCCGTACCCGTCCGGTCTTCTTTTCTAACTCCCTCGGTAAGCACTCTATTGAGCAGCTCTAAATATTGTTTCATTACTCACTTATTACAATAGTGTGCAAATGTACAAAAGTGAATCGTATTATACTAGAATAACGGGTCAAAATATGAAATCGGTTGAGGATTCAAACGGTTTCTTCATGTATCCTTGGCGGTTTCTTCGGGAGGTATTAGGGGATTTGTATCATCTGTTGGATGATCATCTACCAACTGTTGCATGATCTTCCAACGGCTGTTGCATGATCATCCACCAATTGGTGGATGATTAAGATGTCAAGAGGAAGAGTGTAGTACTTCGGGAGGAAATCGGTAAGGATTCCCGAGAAAATGCGTAAGGATATTGGACCTCATGTGGATAGAATGCGTATCTTTGCCCGAAGAATAACATTTATTAATTTTAAAGGAAAGAGATGAAAAAACTTTGTTTTGCGGTCATGGCAATGTGTATGTTATTGTCATGCGGAGGTAAGAATGAGAAGGAGGCGGCTACGGAAGAGGCCACTCTTTCTGGTTTGATGAAGTCGGATTTTGTATCTGAGGTAGATGGTAAGCCGACTGCTTTGTATGTGTTGAAGAATAAGAAAGGGGCTGAGGCTTGCGTAACGAATTGGGGCGGACGCTTGGTTTCCGTGATGGTGCCTGATAAGAACGGTAAGATGACGGACGTGGTGCTGGGTTACGATAATATCGCGCAATACGTGGCGAACCCAGACATGAATTATGGTGCCTTGATCGGACGCTATGGCAACCGCATCGCGAATGGTAAGTTTACGTTGGACGGAACGGAGTATCAACTTCCGCAGAATAATAACGGCCATTGCTTGCATGGAGGTCCGAAGGGATATCATGCGGTAGTTTGGGACGCGAAACAGGTCGATGACCAAACCTTGGAGTTGACTTATCTATCGAAAGACGGTGAGGCAGGTTTCCCCGGTAATCTGGATATCAAGGTGATCTATAAGTTGACGGATGATAACGCCGTTGATATTAAGTACGAGGCTACGACGGATAAACCTACTGTCGTGAATTTGACAAACCATAGTTATTTCAATCTTTCCGGTGTCCCCGGCTCGCAAATCATGGATCATACGATCATGATCGATGCGGATACATATAACCCGGTGGACGAGACTTTGATCCCGACCGGTATCGAACCCGTGGAAGGCACACCGATGGATCTTCGCAAACCGGTAGTGGTAGGCGCTGATATCGACAATCCGTTTACGCAATTGGTTTATGGTGGTGGTTACGATCATAACTGGATTTTGAACGCCGCCGGCGATATCAATAAGGTAGCCGCTAAAGTTGTATCTCCGACAAGCGGTATCGTTATGGAAGTTTACACCAATGAGCCGGGTCTTCAATTCTATGCCGGCAACTCAATGACGAAAGCGGGTGATAAAGGCAAGTTAGGTGTGGTTTACCCACATCGTGGCGCCCTATGTCTGGAGACTCAACATTACCCGGATAGCCCGAACCAACCGGCATTCCCGAGTGTAGTGCTTCGTCCGGGCGAGAAATATGCGAGTGAGTGTATTTATAAGTTCTCGGTAGAGTAAATAAGGAAGAAAGTTCCGGATTTGGAAATATCCAAATAATGGTGGAGGCGCATATACATTGAATAGTATGTATATGCGCTTCTCTTTTTTACTCACGGAAGCATCTTGTTTATAGTGTAAGAATTTATCGCTACTGAGTATACGCTATCTTTTCCCAATAGATTTTAAAAGAGAAAAATAAATCCATATGATGTATGAGAAAAAGCGTTATATTTGTATCGATAAAGTAAACTCTTGTGGAAATTCAAGGGTTTATGAATCAAAGTGTGATTACGATAAGCGTTTAAGATATTATCTTTGGAACTGAAAATCGCCAAGTTTCAAGTCGGACAGAGATAATAGGCAACTAAACGCTCACGCTTGTTATATATACTGCCTAATAGTATACGTAATAAGGCGTGGGCTGTTGTTTATTATTTGTCCGATGGGTGTTTGGCGATGCCTCAGTTTCGAATAGTAGATTAACAGTTCCCACGCTTCTTTTTTGTAGCATATAGAAATACCGAACAAGGTGAACGGTCCGGTTTGAGGGAAACGTATATGGAGGTAATTAAAAAGCAACGTTTGGCTGTCTGTCGTATATTATTGGATGTAGTGGAAGGTGCGTGTGAGGTCCGTGATCCGGATCTGATCATGCGGACTCGTCATTATCCGGCACTTCAAAGGGAGATGTGTTTTGCGGATCGGGATTGGGAAGAAGCGAGAGATTTGAGTGTACTTGCCTGCTTGGTACTATCCAAGGAATTGCATTATAAGGTTAAGATGATGATCGGTTTGGTAGCTCATGACTTGTATTCAAGGGAGTCCTCGGTCTCTTATCAGCAACGCCTGTCCTTCGATGTGCTGATGAGTGCGATCGATTGGCCAGTCTCTTTTAAGGAGATCACGCTCTTTGCTCCCTCAAAATAAGTTATAGTTTGTACGTAAGACCTTGAATTCCGTTCTGCGGTTGATCTGGTCGGCGATCTCTTGCTGTTCCGGCGGCAGGGTAAGGATGAATTCCTCGGTAAGCACATCGCCTTCTTTCAAGAAATCGAATTGTTTAGCCATCTTCTTGTTGATCGTCTTGGGAACGCTTTCTCCATATCCTTTCGCTTCCAGACGAGCCGCCTCGATACCTCCCGCTATTAGGTAATCCACGACCGATTGCGCACGGCGTTGAGCCAAACGCTCGTTATACTGGTCCGTACCTTTCCGGTCCGTGTGGGCACCCAGTTCGATCGTTACGTTCGGGTTATCGTTCAGCATCTTGATCATCTCGTCCAAAGCTTTCTTGGATTCCGGACGAAGGGTCGCTTTATCGAAATCGTAGAAAATGTTATCGATAACAACCGGCTTGCTGATCGGAGAGAGGAAGAAATCCACGATATATGTCTCGTTTTTCTCCTCGGGGCCGGTATGCAATTCATAATTCTGGTTGAGGTAACCACGGGCGCTGGCCATCATGACATAACGGATGTCCCGTTCCAACTCGACACGATAGGTACCGTCTTTCTTGACCGGGACTTTCACGTTCAGTCCGTCTTTTCCGACGATGCGTACGGTAGCGTCCTCGATCGGATATTCATCGACATCGTTTACGATTCCTTCGATGAAGATGGTGATCGTAGGCCGTTCAAAGGAATATATATGGTCATAGCCCCGTGCGTCGTTGCGGTTGGAGCAGAAGAAGCCCCGTTCCTCTTTTCCGGCGAAGGTGATACCGAAATCGTCTGCCATAGAGTTGATGGGAGCGCCTAGGTTCTCGACCTTCCTCTTTCCCGATCGCTTCTTCTTTGGCTTCTTGTATTTCTTGCGCTTGTGGTGATTCGTCTGCTAAATTACTTGATGTTTCTGATTGAATTGCACGACGTTGTGCTGCGAGCTGTGTAGATTTATCAAAGAGACGATCAGATCGAGACCACCCATTCCCGGATGTCCGTTGGACGCGAAATAAAGGGTGACGGAATCCCGGACATACGGGAACATCTCGTCTCCCGGGGTGTTGATCTCTTCTCCTAGGTTCTCCATCGGGCCGAAATCGTTTCCCGCTACCCGGGCACGGAAAATATCCTTGCCACCGAAACCGCCCACGGCGTCGGATACGAAATACAAGTATTTGCCGTCCGGCGAAATGGAAGGATGGCCGAGGGCGGTAACCGAGTCTTTTACGATCGTCGCACGGGTTCCTTTTCCCCATTTGGCGCTGCTTCGGGTAGATATGTAAATCTCGGCGGTACGAGGGCCTTCCGGATCTTGGGCGCAATAGGTATAATACATCGTGTTTCCATCGGGGGAGAAAGAGGGGGTTCCTTCGTCGTATTCCGTATTCACCTCGTCTTCAAGCTCTACGGGAGCTAGCCAAGCCCCTTTCTCGTCTTGCTTGACAAGGAAGAGGTTATTGTTATTTTGCCCGGTGATGGCGCTAACTTTTGCGTCTTTGTCTTTCGAGCGGGAAGAAGCGAAGTATAGTTGGTCGTATTTATCTCCGGCCAGCATCGGACTGAATTCTCCCCGGCGGGAATTGAATTTATCCATGCGTCTTACCTCGTAGCGGGTAGGGTTCTTTTTCCATCCGGGAGCTAACTCGCATCCTTGTATGCCGTTGATGGCTAATAAATTGCTAGGATCGTTCTCCATATAGATATCGTAGTTCTTGATCGCTTCCGGATAACGTCCGGTCTTCTGTAACATCTGTCCCATGCGTAGGTAGACGGTGCTATCGGGGTAATCATAGCGGATGGCGTTCATATAGGCGCTAGTCGCTTTCCCCGTATTATTGATCAACCGGTTACATTCGGCCATACGGTAAGCGATATAGCCGCGCAAATCCCTTTTCTTCGGGGATGTTTTCGTGTAAACCTTACGATAAATGGCGGCTGCCTCATAGTATTCTCCGATACGCTGCTTCTCCTCGGCATCGCTCAACTTCGCCGATTTGCAGGAATACAAGGAAGATACGATAAGCAAAAATAAAACATATATAGTAAAATGTGCTTTCATTCAATCTAGAATATATTCATGCAAATATAACGAATTGTATGGGATCTTATTGTATGTTGAAAGAAAACAGTTACCTTTGTAGAAAACGAAACCTATTCAGATGAATCTATTAAGTAAGTCAAAAGTTGCTATGGCTATGGAAGGATTACCGGAGCATTTTTCTATGGACCAGCTTGTCGATAAGATGTCTTTTGTCGATAAGGTCTGTATTGGAATAAAAGAATCAGAAGAAGGAAAAGTGTTAACCAAATTGGAATGCCGGAATAAATTAGCGAAATGGTTGAAGTAAAATGGACTGATTTTGCGATCCAAAACCTTAATGAAATTGGAGATTATATTGAGAAGAAGAGTTATACCTCGTATGCCTCCCGAGTTGTAAGTGGATTGTTTGCGGCGGTAGATGTTTTAGAACGTTTTCCTTTGGCCGGGCGTATGGTTCCGGAGTTTCAAGATACGACTATAAGAGAGCTTATCCGGATGAATCATTACCGGATTGTTTACAGAGTGGTTAATGAGAGCCGAATAGATATTTTAACTGTTCACCATTCGGCTCGTATTTTACATGCATCTATATTAACAAGGAACTATCCCCATAACTTAGAAACCTGAAATCGTGCTCTAAGGCATACTCATAGATGGATTTCCAGTTTCCTTTTACGAAAGCGGAGATCAGCAAGAGCAAGGTGCTTTTGGGCTGGTGGAAGTTGGTGACGATTCCTTTTACGATCTTGAACTCATAGCCCGGGGCGATGATGATTTGTGTAGCCGTTACCAGCGTATCCGCATCATGCTTATCCAGATAATCGAGGATGTTTTGAAGGGAACGCTCCGCTGTCAGCCGGTTGTTATTCATGTCGTAAGGCATCCATTGTTTTACGACGAGATCTTCGGAAGTCGCTTCGGGGTTATTATCTAGGATCACGCCCATGTAATAGAGACTTTCCAAGGTCCGTACGGAAGTCGTTC
>OGOD01001884.1_pt1 | contig 11801 bp, 11 predicted proteins | sample 1573631 | NCBI WGS metagenome assembly OGOD01 (sample SAMEA2581895, study PRJEB24529) | metagenome | biome: Human gut stool | place: China | collected 2011
CAGTACTCATATTCCGTTTCACCTGTTGCATTCGTGTAAACAGCTGCCTTCTCCCAACTGTTATTTACCCATAAGTATACACCGTCCTGTCGTACACTAAAGATAATAGGTTCAGCTTTATCAAACCCGACTGGTGCTTCTTCCTCAACAATAGCATATTCTCCGTATTTGAAAGGTTCAAATAACATCAAATAGCCTTCGTCATTTGTTTCAAAAGTAGAGACATCAGTGTAACCTGTCTCTGTTTGTCTCTGCTGAGTAACCTGCTTTCCATATGTCTTAGGATCTTTACTGTACTCTGAGGTATCTGTACCTGAGATATTCCAAATGCTAAACTTGGCTCTATTCTGGAATACAAATTCACTGGTACTCTTATCCTTCTTATTAATTTTTAAGTATTTCTCTATCGGACCATCCGTAGGTGAAACACTCGTTGTAGCATAAATTCTCGGATCATCATTATTGTCCTTCACGATATTACCATTCGCATCTTTTCTGTATCTTGGTAATGTGACTACCATAGGATCAACTGTTTCGTAACCCTCTGGAGTCTTTGTCTCTACGATTACGTATGTTCCCGGCATAAGATCAATTGAAGTGACTTCTCCATCATCATTATCGCCAGAACCAGTAACCAAGACTCTTTCACCATCATCAGTAACTACTTCACCTGTTTCATTACTAAAATCATAACTCTTGAAGTTGTATGAAATACTACCATCTGCATTTGTAACCTTGCAAGCAGAAATATCGCCCTTAAGGCTACTGATTAAGTAAACACTAAACTCTGCACCATTCAATGGCTTGATTTCAGTCATGTTACCTACTTTCACAGGTGTGTATTTCTTCACATGAATTGGCTGCATGATTGTTCTGTTAGAGATTGTAAATGTTTTAGCTGTGTACTCATCATAATTCACAGTAAGCTTCTGCTGATCTGTACGTCCATCACGAAGATCTACTGAATGCTCTGCTTTATCTCTGTAAAAATCTTTTGGAGCACAAATCTCCATCACATAATAATCATCTGCATTCTTTGCTGGGAAGATATTATTCATCTCAGTTTTACCATCTTTGTCCGTTGGTGCACTGATTTTGATAACTTTTGGTGTCCCAGCTTTTGCAATTACCTGTTTTCCTGTCGTTGGATCTGTTACAGGTGTGCCGTCATCAAACTTCAATGGTGTATCAGCTGAGTATGTTTCAGCTTTTACAACTGTTTCTCCAGTAGAAACATCTATAATATCTCTCTCAGCATATAAAGCAAATACAGCACCCGCCACTGATGTATCACCATAATCACCCTGCTGCGGGTTCTTGTCTGTATAAGCTTTCACTAATGGCAACCGCACATGAATTGGGCTCTCAGTAAAGTTTGGTGCATTTGTGTCAGATACTGTAATACCATTCTCGTATTTCACTTCAGCACCATTTTTCATTCCATATAACCAAGCTCTTTGCCCATCAGCAGACTGTCTTATCTGAAATACCCACCGAGTAGCGCTCTTCGTGTAATTAGCTGGAGCTTTTTCCTCATACATTATTACTGTTCCCAAAGGTATTGTTCTACCACCTAACGGATCTGAGAAGAATGGACTTGAATTATAACCACTCGCTGTAGGGAAACGCGTGAAATCGACTTTACCATTAGCATCTGTTTCAAAATACCATTTGCTTACAGAACCTGTGTGCTTTGTCTGAGCTTCTGATTCACTATAGGTCTGAATTCCCGGATAGTACTCAATGCAGTATACTGCACCTCATATCGGCTTGTTAGTATCTGTTGACTTTGTTAATGCCACATTGATAGGGTCATCAGTAGGAATATCTGTTGTGTTAATCACGTATGGATTATCAACAGTGTTAGCAGCTGTGAGAGTAATTGGAATTTCGTCGTCATTCTTTAAGTATCCCTCTCCAACCTTTGTCTCTTTCACTTTGTAACTTCCAATCGGCATCTCCAATATGTTTGTTGTACCATCACTCTTACACGTAAGAACAGCTGGAGTACCTGCGATTGTTGTTGCCGGTGTTCCATCCTGATTGTAAACCGTGTACTGCGTACCTGCCAAATCGTATAATGGATTATTGTTTGAGCAGTTTGGATTTGAAGATGTTTTCTTTAATGCCACGTGTGATGTAGTTGCTGCCTTAATTGAAAAATTAAGGGATGGCTGCTTGGTTATTGGACACAACAACTGCTGTACAGGCAACCGTTTACCTGTTGAAATTTGTACAGGTTTTCCTTTACACTCAAAACGATAAGTTGTTTCAACATACCAACCTGCTGAAACTGTCTCAGCTGCTATAACACCATTAGTACTTAGTGGGGCATAAAAATAACCAATTGTACCATTAGGGACTGTTACTCTCTGACCACCTACAACATCATATTGATTAGCACCTTGATAATAATGAAAAACGGTACCCTGTGGAACAGTAATTGTTGTGCCAAAATAAGAAGTTCCGGTTTCAAATCTCAGTTTATGCGTAATCTGCTGTCCATCAACTACACTCATTTCCAGTAAAGAACTAGAATTTAATTCTGCACCAGTATCAGCATCAAACACCTTGTATCTTTCAGATCTTATAACATCATTCCAACTTCCAGGATAAGCATAACTTTTTCCATTGTAAGAAGAAGTACTACCTACACCTTCCATAAGTTTACCTAGCGCATCATGAAAGTCTCTGTCTGGTACCTCATTGCTTGGTTGTGCACCACCTTTTTTTGTCCAATAATAATCAAAATACATCTGTGTTGCGCTTGGGAATGCTACCGAAATTTCCCATTCCTCAGCTTCTATAGACTTAGTGGAAAAAGCAAAAAATGAATTAATTTCTCTATTATCATTACCACACATAAGATAAAATTTGCTTCCATTAACTTCCATCCACCCATATGGCGGTTTGTTTGAGCCAGAGACATAATGGCCACCTTCTATACAATGTACATAATGTTTGCCTAAAGGCAATATTTGAAGAATACCCTCATGTCCCGGAGTACACGAAGTAATATTCATATTAAACCCACCATCAGCTGCTGCAGTGACATCTACAGTTTTTCCATTCATAACTGTGCTGATAACAGATTTACCCTCTGTTGTACCAAAGAACTTATCATAATCTTCAACAGACATATCTTTCACGAAAGACATATCCGTGTTATCTTTCATAAGAGTCTCAAATTCGAACTGTATACGCCTTTTGTCAACACTAAAGATTTTCTTTGCCTGTGAATCATCCAGAGAACAAAACCATGCAAAATCTTCCTTGCTGCAAAGTATTGCTTTTACAACCTGAACAGCTTGTTCTACAGATAAATCCGTGTACTTGATGCTTCCATTTTGAATACCTGATAATAATGTTCTTCCAGCATCGATTACGGTATCATTAGCAGCATCTGTCACAGTGGCTTCACCCGGCGGTGCTGCACCAGCCTCTGTTGTGACTTCACCTAATTCCTCTGCCCAAGGAACTAATGCTTTTGACAGAAATGAGATTGGTAACAGACAAATCATCAGAATACCAATCAAGATCAGTAAGCGTTTTTTCTTTTTTGATTTCAAAGTTTTTTCCTCCCTTTCATCATTGTTTTTCCTTTACTGAACCTTATTCACTTAACTAGAAAAAGGGACGGCAAAAGCCATCCCGAACTACTTAAGTGAACGAAAAAACCTAGGAGGTTTTGCTCTCCTAGGTTCTAGTTGATTATTTAATTAAAACAGTTTCATATTGTCAGGGACAATCTCCTGTAGCATTTGTTGTATCACTTAGTTCTTTACTTGGAAACTCTTTAATTTCTTCATCTTTAGTTGTTACGTTATCAGTAACAACTGCAGTATCTGCTGCTTCGGTATCTACAACTTCAGTATCTGCTGCTTCATCATCTGTTGCTTCAGTAGAATGATATCTCTTATTAACAAGTTCTCTTGTGTACTCTACTGCTTTCCAGCAATCATCCACATCCTGCTTATCTACAAGAAAAGCATCATCCCCAGGATATCTGGTTGTAAAATAATAACCATCAGCTGGCGTAATTTTACTCCAATCGCACTCAAAATCAGGAATATTCTTATTAATAAACCTACGTAAATACTTCAAAGAATGCGAGTGTAATGCTGCTGAAGTATCCATATCCTTACACTCAGAATCTATTACATGTTTCAAATATCTTTCACAAATATTCTGAGCAGAAGAACAGAGTATGTTACCAACACGACCATGTTCATAATCGTATGAGAGAAATTCATAATCATTTTCAGCTAAATCATGATAGTTTAATGATTTTTCCATAGCAAAATAGCCTCCTTTTTTAGATTATTTGTAAACTGGTAACTTGGATTTCTGAGACCAGATTTACTTATCATAAGCTCCACCATTGGCAAATTATAATCATCTGGAGCCACATCACTTCTCATATGTGCAGCTACTCGTGCTGTAGTATCATCCGACACACATACAAATAAGTCTACGTCCGAATTGTATTTATGATCTTTTCTGGCGTAGCTGCCGTATAAATAAATACTCTTCACGTATTCTCGATAATCATTCGTTAAGACATTAATAGCATGTCTTAATGATAACTCATGACGATTACTGCATTCTTTAACCATAAGGCTCCCCCTTTAGCAACATTTCAACAGATAATATTGATGACTGCTCATCCAAAACTCTATTACATTCAACAAACAGTTTTTATTTATAATTATTATAACAACTTTCTTACAAAAAATCTACTATAGTTGTACTTGACTCATTCTACACTTAAATACAAAAAGGGATGGCAAAAAGCCACCCCGAATTACTTAAGTGAATGAAAAAGGCTTGGGGACTTTTAGTCCCCATACCTCAGTAACACGCGCAAACTTAGTTAATCTTGCCTACCGAAAATACACACATCGAAATGACGAAAACGTGCATGTATTCCACTTTGTACACAGATAACTTAACACAAAGGATATAACATAAATCCAATTTACAAGGAGTGTGCTAAACTATGAATAGTTTGTTGCGCATGTTGAAAAGATTTAGGAGCTGTTACACTCCTAAATCCTAGTTGACAACATGCAAATTTTTTGTTACCATCCAAAACAAGCACAAAGTGCTTAATTCAACTGAAAGGAGGGTAACGTATGAATGCTACATACGTACTTATCTTAAAGGCTGTTTTTTGCACTTCCCGGAGATGTTCCGAATCATAATTATATGAATAGAATTGGCATAAAGCCCTTCTCCTAAGCAAGCGTCCTAGGCTAAGCTTGCTGATCATAAAACCATCGTCTCTGTTTTAACCGTAGGCGTACTTAAAGACAGAATAAGTTACAATAATCAATGCTTATAGCTCGTCTTATTACAAAATACAACCTAAACATGCATGTACTTTTATGAGGAATGTGCTAGGCTACTGTCCAAACAGTAGCCTTTTTTATTGCATGTGTCAAAAGAACCCAGAAGCTTTTACACTTCTAAGTCCTAAAGATGTCATTGACATCTTTTATCATAGGTGTTATTCTGAACTTGGTACAAGGAAAACTGAATAGTGATCAAATCTCTTTTGGTTTTGTACCAAGTATAGATTGAAAGGAGTGATTAAATGAGAGATTTACTGAAAGGAGTAATCGGAAGCTTATTGTTTCTTATTATTCCTGTACTAGCAGTTATTTTAACGCTAGTGATAGTAGGAGTTATCTAGACTCCTAGGGATTACCTGAAGTAACTCTCAGTTAATCTCTTTGTGAAAGATCTCTTTTTTAATTACTTTGTGAATACACAAAAGAACCCAAGGGTGTAGACCTTTGGGTTCTTCATTTTTTCACTCTTTCATAACACCAAAAGAACCCAAAAGCTTTTACACTTCTGAGCCCTAAAGACGTCATTGACATAAATAAGCTATCATGTTAGTCTTATATCTAAAAACGAAAGGAGCTTAATTATGCAATGTCCGTATCTGAAACAAAATATAGCCAAAAACTGCCTTGTTGGTTTTTTAGGCGGCAGTCACAGTGGTTGCTGGCTGTGTGGAGCAAGTAACAACCAAAAGATTCCAAATGCTTTCTGGGATCAAGTGTGCAGACGAAACAATGCCCAAAATACTATGAAATGTAATTTACACCCAGTTAAGCACGTTTAGTTATCACACATCTGCTGCACACCCTGCACTGCAACGGAACTGATGGTCATAGCGGTAATGCAACAAATTACAGTAATAAGAACATTTTTTAATATTTTCATAAAATCCCTTTCTATTAGCTTAAAAAAAAGAACTCAGAAGCTTTTACACTTCTGAGCTCTACTTTTCTATTTTATTACTTTCTAGCACCACATGAGCAAGTCCAGTAACCTTCCTCATCATGATGAACAGTGTGTGTCTTTGCTGGGATAGTCTCTGTCCAAGCGTCATGAGTCATTATAGACATCGTAGTCGTGCCATGACCATCAGCAGTACATGAACCTCCGCCATAAGTAGCATGTGCATCAAAATCAGCATAATTTGTAAACTTCTGATAACACGTATTGCACTGTACTACCGGCACAGTCTTGTACTCAGCTGGATGCTCAATCGTCTGTTCCGGAGTGTCAACTACCGTCTCATCCCAAGCATCCTTAGTCTTTACCCAAACATTGTAATTATGCTGATGCTGCGGTGTAGGAGCCTCTGTCGTTGCTGGAGTAGATGGCTTCTGACTTGGTGTTGAGTTACTACTTCCAGAGTTACCACCAGAGTTACCATTGTTACTTGGCTTTGGTGCTGTACTCTGTCCGCTGTTAGCACTTCCGCTATTATTACTATGGTTTGTGCTTGGCTTTGTGTACTCTGTTGTGTTTGGCTTCTGTTCTTCTGTAGTTTCTTCAGCTTTCTTCTTTCCACCGCCAATTTCTGTTGTGGCTGGGACTGCTTCCGGCTTTTCGCTTCCACTTACTGCAGCCTCAATCACTGCCTCAGTTGTTGCTTCCTCAGTTGTAACCTCAGCAACCTCAGTTGTCAAACCACTAAAGTCAGCTGCATCGCTCATAGTAGCAACAGTACCTGCCTTTGGTCTCTGCTGATTGTGAGTTAAAGCAATTCCTGTTCCTACAGCTGCGCTACATGCAAGTGCACCAATTACAATAGGAACCCAAATCCTATTCTTCTTTTCTTCTTTATTCTTCATAATGAATTCCTCCTTGCTGGATTCTAGCTTGCCAGAATCCGATTTCTCTTTTCTTTTTTGTTAATTATAAATAATGTAATTTTTTACGAATAAAGGTTTTTAAGAGCGGGTTATTTGTTTCATTTCTCATTATAACTTGCATTAGTTCAAAGTAACTCCCTTTATTTCCTGGTGTTTTGAAACAACATAAACTTTTATACTAAGAAAGTATGTACTTTCTGTTCAGGCTTTCTCATACAGTAACAGTAAGAGTTTCACTATTTTTAATTATAACAACTTCTTTTCTAAAAATCTATGGCTATCTGCTATTATGCTCAGTTTTTGATGCTCAAAAAAGCATGGCAGCATTTCTACTACCATGCACTATTTTAAAGTACTATCCACGAAAAAACACTCTTACTAAACACGTTCATCTCTTTCATCTTGTCATCCTCCTTGACAACTACTTTCATATCCGCTATACTTTGCTCATACCCATTTTGAGAGTATCTCAAATTAAGCCATCTGAGCCCCTTTTAGTGACAGATGGCTTTTTTCTTGCGCTACGAAACAACAATATTTAAGATAGAAAAGGCAGCGAGTTTTACCTCACTGCCTGATAGACAATTTTATTCACCTATCTATAATAAACCACTTTCCCATTTTTATTAAAGGAGGAGAGAGGGTACACTACCCCCTCCCAACGAAAAGTTGGCTGCTTACATTGTAAGGGGCGCTTATTGATGCGCCCCAACAAAAAAGAAAAGAGTGTATGATAGTTTCCCATCACACTCACAAGGACATCAGGACGCCGCCTGACTACATTAACCGGGACTAAATCCCGCCGGTACTGAAGCAATGCTTCAGTTAATCACACGCGCCCAGTAGCTACCCGCGCAGTAACCCAAGGCACAGCAGACTCGACATCATAAGTCTGCTCACAAGAGACTACCCTTATAGGTATTCTCCAAAAAAGCAGATAAGCTTTTACACCTATCTGCCCTTACTTAGAGGAATTTTGTAATAATGAAAATCTTTCACATTACAAAAGTGATAAGTCGGTACGCATGCTCACAACCGACAATGGCTATCTGTAATACATTTCCGGTGCTCATTGCCAATCTACTGCGTACCTATCATACTCATCACAGGTTCTTAGCAATGGCTGTCTGTGATACATTTCCGGTGCTCATTGCTAATTTGCTGCATTATGCAACAGAAGCTAAAATCTAGGATGTGGAAGGAACACCCTCTTGTAGGAAATCAAGATAACCACAAATTCTCTTTGTTATTATCTTATAATTTATTATAAGTACGAATAACTTATAAACAGGTTTTCAGATTGCTAATATTTAGCCTTTTGTTCGTAAGGCTTTCACTATTATTTCCTCATAGCTCAACCCAGCTCGTCTATACACATTTACGTATGAAGAACTCTTTCCTAATCTGGTGCTCAGATCGCTGTCGCTGCAAAATACATAATCAATACCTGCCACTGTAACTGCCTTAAAAGACATTGTAACTTTCTCTATAATGTCTTTATAATTAAGACCGTGTTTTAGATAATAGTATATAGTGCTTGGAGCCTTGTCTAGCTTCTGTGCTAATTCTTTTACAGAATCAAATTGCCACAATTTACCATTTACTGAAATACTATGTTTATACTTAGTCTTGTCCTTTTTACACTGATAATAGTAATAATCTTTTTCGTCATAATCAGAGTATCGTATACCACTAGAAGAACGATAATCAACCCATCGCTCATATATCTTATTTGAAACTTCTGCATATTCTATTTCATATAAGTTCTGCGGATACTTATCCTTGTATAATTCGATTATGCGAACAAACTGTTTACCCGGCCAAATAATGCACTGATTTATGCAACAAGGTTCTCCTATCATCACAAGTTTTCCCTGCTTAAAGTATTCCTTATCTTGCAGTAAGTTGTACCACTTGCTATCAGAGAATATATAATCTTCTAAACTAAAAGTCTCAGCTCCATTATCACTTAAAATCTGTACGCAGTAATCATCAATAAACTGGATCTCACTAACGTGTACATTAAAATGTTCACAAGGTCTATCACTTCTGAATACTTTAGAAGTACATCTTTGTAAATGCTCATAACTAGGAGGTAGCTTCACATTAGTTAAATCCCGACTATAATAACCATTATCAAGATCAAAGACCATATCCGTTGCATTAACATATTCATCCAAGCTTAACTCTTCTGGCATATATTTCATTAGTAGTTGACATCTACTATCATAACGTTGCATAGGAAATGTAGGCCAAATATTGCACAAATCATCCTCAGAATAAACACTTTCCCATAAATCATATTCTGTCCCATTAAAGATCACACAACTTAGGGGTTTTAGTGGCAAAAAAGTGCTTCTTCCATCAAAGGTGACTAACATAGGGAAAAGCTCTTCTATCCTTAAGTCGTATGTACCTAGAATTTTATCCACATCCGATGGAATGATACGTTTAATACCATGCTCATATTCCAGTAAAACATTACAGCTAACATTGAGATCGCATGCCATCTGAAACCTAGAAATACCTAATTCTTTTGTACGGTATAAAAATAGTGTATTAAATAAATTATCAAGTTCTGAATACCATCTAAAATATCCTTCCTTATCAAATTCATCATCTGTTTCTTTCTCACTAAATGTGATATTACACTTGCTCATTATCTGCTTTATTATTGCCATAGGAACTTGACGTTCTCCAGACAAATAACGTCCCATTGCTCTTCTAGAACATTTCATTCTGGCAGCGAACTACAGACATATTCAAACTATCAAAGAAAATTCTGAGAATTTGATTGTAATCCTTTTCTAATAAAAGTTTCTCTACTTGCTCATTATCTATCTGCTTATAATACATAAATAAACCACCTTAATTTATTTTATAATAATTATAGAGCTATTATCTGATAAAATACAAGTGCGCCGAAAAAATAATTTTTTCATGACATTTCTCATGAGAACTTAGAAACTTCATCAAGAGCTTTCAAAACACTGGAGTATGCTCCGCCAGAATAAGCATCCATAGCTTGTATAGTTGCAGAGCGTAGCTCTGCTGATGTTCTTCTTTTGTTTCTTGTACACGGCTTAGAACAGTATTTCTGCTTTCTACACTTTTCGCAAACACCATTTGTAAGCCATTGTTCATTGTCAGCACTCATGGTAGTATAACCTCCCAACCAATTATAGTGAACCCAACTAATGTTATGATTTCCGCTAAAACAGCTGCTATTATTATAACTATTGTAGCCACTTTAAAATTTTTCGCGGTGGCTTCCTCATTTTCAATAGGAACGTGAATCTCTGTAGGGTTGGACGGATTATAAAATAAAGTAACCAGCTGTCCTATACTGAAGTTCCTTGGATTAACACCTATCGTACTTTTAGCCTGTATCATTGCAATATTTACATAGAATTGATAAACCAAATAATATACATACTCAGTTCTATCATGATTCCTAAGATGATGCCTTTGTATATCCTGTATTGTAGCAATAACACTAGCTGTACAACGTGCTCTCTTAGCAAATAAACGCTTTTCTGCCCGCTTTCTACATTGATTCATTATAAAAGCTAATAAGAAACACACACATAAAATGCCTATTGGTATAAAAATCATAATTTCCTCCTAATAATATCTGCAGAATAATTACCTAGTCGTTCCCATCATCATCTTTCTTAAATAATGACATGTCCTTTGTTGGGTTTCCGGAATCACTACCGCCATCAGTAATGCACTTTCTGATTATCTCTGAGTAAGATAAACTTTTTTTTCTATGGTTGGATACATAGCCTAGACTTTTTCCGAGTTTTCTACAAAGGTTCACATCATTTTTCCACGTCCAAAATACTCCATCTGCTTCGCAACTACCAGCATTAGACAAGCTGTCCTAATATCCAAGTAACACCTGCTCGATATTAATATATCTCTTATTACGTAAAGAAGGCACAAAGTCATAACCCATTATTCACTGCACTCTTTTATATATTGATCTAAAATTTTACTCAAAATGGTAGTATCTCTTATATCAGCTCTGTTTATCTGATAAGCATTTATTTCCATATTTCTAGCAGCATTTACATTTTCAAGGCTATCATCAAAAAAGATTATATCGTTTGGCTCACACTTAAGTGTATTAATCACCTGCAAATATATTTCTTTAGAAGGTTTTATTGCTTTCATTTCATACGAGAAAAATAAATAATCAAATTTTATTTGATTAATTGATTCACGATACCGACTGAAATCCATTAACCGCAAATTAGATAAGATTCCCACACTGTACCCTTTTCTTTTTAAATTTCCTATATACTCTACCATATCAGAATATAAAGAATTATCTAAATTTCTATATATAGATAAAAACTCCTGAACTGTTAGATCACTATTGCAAAAACTTAATAAACCCCTTATATACTAATTCATCATACCACCAATATTCTAAGAAATCTTCATATGAAACTCTACAATTCAGTTTAGAATATAACTTATAATCATCTATGGGTTTTGCTAAAACATTACCTAAGTCAAATAGAATAATTTTATACATGTATCACCTCCAAATTATCTATAGGAAAATTAGATTTCCATTTATATCTGCAATAATATCACCTTTTCCAATAAGGTGTA
>OGOD01001888.1_pt1 | contig 11743 bp, 8 predicted proteins | sample 1573631 | NCBI WGS metagenome assembly OGOD01 (sample SAMEA2581895, study PRJEB24529) | metagenome | biome: Human gut stool | place: China | collected 2011
ACTCCGCACATCATTCCGATCCCGAAATATGTGTTGTAGAGCGGCAGTAAAATATTCATCGCCGCAATACCGGAACCACCGACTCCGCGTCCAATCATCATCGTGTCAGCCAGAATATAAATAGATGTCACGAGCGTCGCGCTGATGGACGGCACCAGGTAACTGAAAAATACCTGGCGGACCGGGGATTCCAGCATGTTGATCTGTTTCATAAGTGTTGCTCCTCAATATTCTTCAAAATGTATTTCGATATACCTTGTTCTTCTTTCTAACAGCAATATTTCAGCAGCTCTTTTTGCAAAGCTGCTGATTTCTTAGTCTGCGATGTTAAAATTCGTCCTTGCATATCCTGCCAGCGTGTCTGCCATCTTTTTTCCATACTCTGCGGCAAAATCATCAAGGACTCTTTCAGCGATCCGTGTCCCCTCTTCCCCGAAGATTGCTTCACAAACTTCCCGGTATGCCCAGTAGGAGTGAGCGCAGTGGTACTCGAAAGATCTGAGGCCTGCCGGATTTTTTGCCATATTGGACTCCGGCGTCAAACCGGCGTTCCGGATCGTCTGTATACAATAATCATGGTCATGGAGTGTCTGGGAGACCTCATAGCGAATCTCCGGGTTGAAACCTCGGGAAATGGACGCATCCAGGTCCTTACAATAGAGAAGCCCCGCTTCCGGGAGTCCCATATTCTTAAACTGGGTGTGCCACGGACAGACATGGATGTGGATCTGAAAGTCCGGGCTTAAGCTTGTCGTCTCGGACAGGTTTCCGAGTCCTTGTGCTTTCACCTCTTCCGTGTTGACCCACTCACCGTACTGGCAGTATGTCTCATAAGTCAGAGGTTTTCCGTCCCGGATCGCCCGCTGTGCCATCCGACGTCCACGCTGTTCGCCGTAATATCGGGTGGCATGCAAAAATGCCGCCTCGCCGCGGTCACCGAAAATTTCGTTCAGGTAAACATAATATTTTGCCGCGATAAACGCGTGTGACAGTTCTGTAAATCCCATAATGCTTCCTCCCGTCCTACATTCTATTCTTCTGCTTCACCATAGCGCTCTGGCTTGTATACAAAGTCCATGCTGCGGACAGACTCATTTTCCCGCATGACCAGATATCCGCGTGCTTCTTATTTCATCTCTCCAAGAATATCCGACAACTGCGCAAACTGTGCAAGGCTTAACGCCTCGCCGCGGATCGTCGGAGTGAGTCCCATCTCTGCGATCGCTGCCGCGATCTGTTCCTTTGTATACGGAAGTTCAGGCGCATTTCCGAGACCGTTCTGCAGCGTCTTTCTTCTCTGGTTGAAGGACGCACGGATAATCCGGAACATAAGGCTTTCATCCTTTACCCTGATATCCGGGTTCTTATGTACCTGAAGCCGAATGACGGCAGATCCTACATTAGGGCGAGGCATAAAACAGTTTGGCGGCACATTGGCAGCCAGATAAGGCTCTGCATAATACTGCACTGCCAGAGACAGGGCCCCGTAATCTTTGGTGCCCGGTCCTGCCTGCATACGCATGGCAACTTCTTTCTGAACCATAACAGTAATGCTCTTTACCGGCAGATGACTCTCGAAAAGTCCCATGATGATCGGTGTGGTGATGTAATAAGGCAGATTTGCCACTACCTTAATCGGTCTGCCGCCATTATACTCCTGTGTTAAAGCCTGGATATCCACTTTTAAAATATCCTGGTTGATCACAGTCACGTTGTCATAAGCAGACAGCGTATCTTTCAAAATTGGGATCAGGTTCTGATCGATCTCCACTGCGATTACATGTCTTGCTGATTCTGCCAGGTACTGTGTCATCGTGCCAATTCCAGGTCCGATCTCCAGCACACAGTCTTCTTTAGTCACTCCTGCTGCCGCAATAATCTTCTCCAGCACATGGGTATCGATCAGGAAGTTCTGTCCAAATTTCTTCTGGAATACGAACTGGTATTTCTGAAGGATCTCTATGGTATTTTTCGGGTTTCCCAGTGTTGCCATCTATTTTCCTCTTTCTTTCTATTCGTTGATCCGGTAAAGTGCCTTGGCATTTTCCCAGGTTGTTTTCATGACTTCTTCTGCGGAAATTCCTTTCAACTCCCCAATCATCTCCACTACATAGGGAAGATTCAGGGAAGAATTCCGTTTGCCTCGGTTCGGAACCGGTGCCAGGTATGGACAATCCGTTTCCAGAACGATCCGTTCAAGAGGTGCTTCTATTACAACCTCTTTTAATTTTTTTGCATTGGTAAATGTCACCACGCCGCCGATTCCCAGGTAATATCCCATATTCAGGTATTCCCTTGCCATCTCCGGGCCATAGGAAAAGCAGTGGATCACACCACCCAGATCCCGTCCATGTTCTTTCATCAATTCTAACGTATCTGCGGCTGCGTCCCGGCTGTGAATGATCACCGGCAGACCAACTGTTCTTGCCAGCTCAAGCTGACGGACAAACCAGTATTTCTGAAGTTCTCTTGCCGGTTCTTCCCAGTGATAATCCAGACCGATCTCTCCGATCGCCACAACCTTTTCGTCTCGGCTCTTTTCTTCCAGCCATTTTATCCACTTCTCGTTTAACTCCTCCGTCTCACTTGGATGAACACCGATGGCACCATACATAAAATCATGCTTTCCGATCAGTTCCAGGGTGGTCTGGCTGCTGTGGATACTGGCTCCAACATTGACTACCCGCTCGATGCCAGCTTCCTTTAATTGTCCTAAAAGTTCCTCTCTATCCTCATCAAATGCCCGGTCATCGTAGTGGGCATGCGTATCAAAAATCATATATTTTCTCCAAAATTAAAATACGTCCAAACTGTCATTTCATTTACTCTCCTTGTTTAGAATAAATGAAACAAATATCTTCCTACCGCCCAGAGTATGAGCAGATGCACCGGATAAAACGCATAAAAGAAATATTTGCCGGTGTCTCGTCCTCTGGTACCATTATAAAACCAGATCGGCACAAATGCGAAAATAGCCGGAAGCTCCCACACCAGAGAAACCGCTCCCAACAGCGTCTGGTTTTTTTTATCGTATCTGGTCATGAAAAGCAGAATGATGAAAATAACACCAAAACCGCCGTAATCGCTGTTGATCATCTCCGCAATGCCACTGCAGACCGCCATGATCAGAAGCTGTTTCCACCAACCACCATATTTCCCAGTCTTCTGTCCGTTTTCTCGCCCGTACACAATCTGATCATATAGGGACAGGCCGCCCGTCTTTCGGATTCCGATCAGGGCGATTAACCCCAGTGCCAGCGTGAAAAACACATTTTGATAAACAGGATAAAAGGGTGTATGGAACACCGCCAGATCAAAAGGGATCTCGGACAGTGCGGCAGATACCAACAGTCTGGTCAAATAGTTTCTCGCATTTCTGGTATGGCAAAAGCCTTCCGCCAGTAAAAACGCATATATAGGAAATGCCAGCCGCCCAATTCCCCGCATCAGCCCATAAATCTGCGTCCAGACCGGGGCGGTGAGTGCTGCGTTGTGGTTCATGAGAACCTCGGCGGTATGATCCACGAGCATACTGATCACTGCAATCCATTTTAAAGCCGTTCCGCTCACCAGATGCCTCCATTCTCTGTGCATTCATGCCATATGAGCAAAACAGAGGCGATGGATCACCGCCCCTGTTTTTTACTCCCGGAATCGCACCGGGAACGTATTGAGTAACCCCCCTCACCCGCCGCTTAGTGCTCCGCGCACTTGAAGCGGGGGAATGCTTATCTGCGTTCAATTAGCAGATCTCTGCTCCTGAAGGCATCGGTTTCTCTGGTGTCATCAGGGACAGATTACCCTCTGCGTCCTCGGCACACAAAAGCATACCCTCAGACAGAATTCCAGCCAGTTTAGCAGGTTTTAAGTTCACAACAACCATAACCTTCTTGCCTACCATCTCTTCTGGAGTATAGTGGGCCTTGATACCGCTGACGATCTGTTTTACCTGGCTTCCGATCTTCACCTGGGAGCACAGTAACTTCTTGGATTTTTTCACTGCCTCACAGGCAATGATCTCACCAACCTGGAACTGCAGCTTTGCAAAATCATCGTAGGTGATCTCCGGCTTTGCTTCGATATCAATGCCTTCCTCTTCTGGCTCCTCTTTCTTTTCTTCTGCCGGAGCCTCTGCGGCACGCATTGCCTCTACCTTTTCCATCACTTCTTTGATGTCCATGCGAGCAAACAGGATCTCTGGCTTGTCGGTTACCTTGCCGCCATCTGGATACAGACCGAACTGATCCATTGCGGACAGCTCTCTCTTCTCAGTCTGAAGCTGAGATAAGATCTTGTCGGAGGTCTCCGGCATAAATGCTTCTAACAGGGAAGCGCCGATGGTGATCGCTTCAACCAGGTTGTAAAGAACGGTCGCAAGACGGTCTTTCTTTGCCTCATCCTTTGCCAGCGCCCATGGCATGGTCTCATCGATATATTTGTTGCATCTGCGGAAAATGTTGAAGATCTCAGTGATGGCATCAGCCACACGAAGCTGATCCATCTTATCATTGATCTTCTTCACCTCGTCTAAAACAACTGCCTTTAAGTCAGCGTCCACATCCTCCGTTACACCGGCATTTCTCACAACGCCATCAAAATACTTATTGGACATGGAAATGGTACGATTTACCAGGTTTCCTAAAATATTAGCCAGATCGGAATTCAACCGCTCTACCATCAGTTCCCAGGAGATCACGCCATCGTTATCAAATGGCATCTCATGGAGAACAAAATAGCGAACCGCATCAACACCGAAGAAATCAACTAAGGTATCGGCATAGAGAACATTTCCCTTGGATTTGCTCATCTTGCCATCACCCTGTAATAACCACGGATGGCCAAATACCTGCTTTGGCAGCGGCAAATCCAGAGCCATCAGGAAGATCGGCCAGTAAATGGTATGGAAACGGATGATATCCTTCCCGATCAGATGCAGATCTGCCGGCCAGTATTTCTTAAACATCTCACTACTGTTGCCATCACAGTCATAGCCAAGTCCGGTGATATAGTTTGTCAGCGCATCCAGCCATACATAGGTGACATGCTTCGGATCGAAGGAGACCGGAATTCCCCAGTTGAAGGAGGTTCTGGATACACACAGATCCTGAAGTCCTGGAAGCAGGAAGTTGTTCATCATCTCGTTCTTTCTGGAAACCGGCTGAATGAACTCTGGATGATCGTTGATGTACTGAATCAGGCGGTCAGCGTATTTGCTCATTTTGAAGAAATATGCCTCTTCCTTAGCTGGCTGAACCTCACGGCCGCAGTCCGGGCATTTGCCGTCCACCAACTGGGACTCGGTGAAGAAGGACTCACAAGGAGTACAATACATACCCTCGTAATAGCCTTTGTAAATATCTCCCTGGTCGTATAATCTCTTAAAGATCTTCTGTACCTGGGCCTCATGGTCAGCGTCGGTGGTACGGATAAATTTATCATAGGAAGTGTTCATTAAATCCCAGATAGTTTTTACCTGGCCTGCAACATGATCTACATACTCCTTTGGAGTAACGCCTGCTGCCTCTGCCTTTAACTCGATCTTCTGGCCGTGCTCATCGGTTCCGGTCTGAAAACGGACATCGTACCCCTGAGCTCTCTTAAAACGGGCAATGCTGTCTGCCAGCACGATCTCGTAGGTGTTTCCAATATGCGGCTTGCCGGATGTATAGGCAATGGCCGTTGTAATATAATATGGTTTCTTACATTCTTTACACATTTCTTTCATTCCTCCTGTCAGGAAAATGCGCAACTGTTCTGTCTTTCCACAGTTACGGGCATACCTGCTTTTAGTGTACCGTTTTCCAACTCTTTCGTCAACATTTTGTTACGATTCTGACTGGAATTCTGGCCCGAAAAGCATGAGTTGCATTGATCGAAAATATAAATTATACTGTCTATAATATAAAATCAACGCAGAAATGGAGGTTCTGACCCGATATGACTCATAAAAAACGCCGCATTCCGGCTGCCGTCCTGGCCCTGTTTCTGGTACTTGGAATTCTGGCTGGCTGCGCTGGGCGAACAACTGACCCCAACGTCCCACTTCCATCCCAGACAGAAACAGAAAGTCCTGAGACACTCCCTGATATTTCCAGTGAAGAGGCTCAAAAGGCCCAGAGTACCTTTGAAGATTTATGTAAACAATTATTTACCGATCAGGTAACCCAGTCTTATCTGACCCTTCATTATACATTAAAGGATCCGGCTGCCTATGGGATCACGGATTATGACATTTCCTTCGGCGATTTTTCCAGAGAAGCCATGGAACAGGCCCATAAAGAACAGGAAAACCTATACCAACAGATCAATTCCATAGACCCGGCGCTTCTGTTAGACAACCAGAAGCTGACTTACCGAATCCTGATGAAATCTTTAGAGTATGAACAGGAGGCACAGGGACTGGAGTTATATTATGAACCGCTGGTTCCTTCTTCTGGTATCCAGTCACAGCTTCCCGTGCTTTTGACGGAATATGCGTTCTATGATAAGGAGGACGTAGAACATTATCTGACGCTGCTTTCTGATATTGACCGGTATTTTGAACAGATCCTGGCTTTTGAAAAAGAGCGGTCCGCTGCGGGACTTTTTATGACTGATACATGCGCTGACGAAATCATTTCCCAGGCGCAGCCTTATCTGCTTTCAGCAGAACATAACCTGATGGGAACGGAATTTAATACAAAGATCGACGCGATGGAAGGATTAAACGCCGAGGAAAAGAAAGCGTTCAAGGAACAGAACCAGCAGGTAGTGACGGAGCACTTTATTCCGGCTTATAAGGCGCTGCTGGAAGGGCTGGAGGCATTAAAAGGCACAGGAACCAATGCAGAAGGCATCTGTCAGTTCCCGGACGGAAAGCTTTATTATCAGTATCTGGTGGATTCCTCCATCGGGCCAACTTATCAAACTATGGACGATCTTCAGAAAGCGATTGAAGACCAGATCGATGATTCTTTAAGCGCCATGTCCCAGATCATGAAACAGAATCCGGAAATAAATGACGAACTGGATCAATTTCATTTTTCGGAATCTGACCCAGAGAAGATCCTTTCGCTGTTAAAAGGGGCAGTCAGCGAAGATTTCCCGGAAGTGAACGGCTACGAGTATGTGACCAAATACGTGCCGGAGGAGCTGGAGCAATCCCTGAACCCGGCATTTTTCCTGGTTCCTCCTATTGATGATTACAAGAACTGCACCATTTATATTAACGGTGGAAGCAGTGCCGGAACGGATACCTTATTCACCACACTGGCGCATGAAGGGATTCCTGGCCATCTGTATCAGAACGTGTATTTTCTGTCGCACTGTGATGATCCGGTACGAAAAGTCTTATCTTTCCTGGGTTACAGCGAGGGCTGGGCCGTGTACAGCGAATATTATGCCTATACCTTAGATACCTCCGTTTCCCCGGAAGTCAGTCAGATCATGGCCTACAATGCGTCTGCCATGCTGGGACTTCATGCACTGATCGACTTAAATGTCAACTATTACGGCTGGACCCAGGAACAGGTTGCCGATTACTTAAAGCAGTTTTTTAGTATCGATCAGGAACAGGTAGCAGAAGCCATCTATCAGGCCGTCCGCAGCAATCCTTCCAATTATGTGGCCTATTATGGTGGGTATTGCGAGATCATGAAGATGAAAACTGAGGCGGAAAATACACTGAAAGAGCAGTTCCAGCCATTGAGATTCCATCAGTTTCTGCTGGATATGGGACCGATGCCGTTTGCGGTGATGGATGGATATTTTAAGGCGTGGCTGTTGACGTATTCGTTGGTAGGGGAGTAAGCGAAAAAAATGGACATTTCTGAATTTTATACTTTCGGAAATGTCCATTTTTTCTCTCCTACTATACTTCTTCCTCTTTCCCCAGCTTCTGCTTCTTATATTGATACGGTGTCAGTCCATAAATCTCTTTAAACACCTTAATGAAGTACTGCGGTGAATGATAGCCCATCCGCCCAGCAATATCTTTTACACTGTAGTCTTCTGCCAGAAGTTCTAAGACCCTGGCCATCTTTTTCTCTTTGATGTATTCGGTATATCCTTTGCCCATGACCTGCTTAAACTGGCGGCTTAATGCATCTGGACGCATATCCAGGCGGTCACATAAGAAATCCAGAGAAATCTCATTTTCCAGATTTTCATCAATCAGGGCAGTTAATTTCGCCTGCAGATCCGTATCCACATTCTGCTTCTTCTGGCGCATATTTTCCAATAGAATGCCGCACAGGTCTAACATCCAGATTTTAAATTCTTCCAGACTTTCAATCTGCTTATAATACTCCCGGATATCATATCCAAAAATAATCCACATATCCAGCTGCCGCTGATTCATAATCTGATACAGAAGAGATACCAGATCCCGCAACGTGGACATGCAGTAATCAACCGTATAGTTGCCTTCCTGGAAAGATACCGTCAGCGCTTCAATGTGATACTGGAAGTCCTGGAAATTCTCACTGAGAATATCCCTCTCAATGGCCTCAAACAATCTCAAATGACTGCCAGAGCCCTTTCTTTTCTCGATTTCTACATCCGCATCCGTCAAAAGTAACCGATCCGAATAGATAAAACGATATCTGGCGATTTCTGCGGCGTTTAAGTAACTATTCCGGATATTTTCCTTTGACAGTTCAAATGCCTTTCCCAAAATCAGATGACAATGCTCTGCCACCGCGAAAAGCCGCTTCTGAAAGTCTTGATATACCAGCTGCATATTCGCTGCATCGAAAGACAGGATCACTGCCACCTCTCCCTTTTCCATGGTGGTAAACAGGCTATGATAACTGCCATTTCCATTTAAAAGCTCTTCCTGCAGACGAAACACCAGATCACTGGCTCCATTTAAATCCGGATGGTAGAGAACCGCTGTACTGACACTGTCATACTGCAGATACTCCGCCGCCTGCTCATAGGCCTGATCCATCCGCCGGTTTAAGATCAGAGAACGGACTGCATTCTGTAAAAGCAATGGTCTGGAGGAGCGGACCGTTTCATTTAAGGTTGTGATCTCTTCCGACGCCTTAGACATTTTCTTTTTAAAAGCACAATGATTAAACCAGGAAAAAACACTTAATATAGCCAGGTTAAAGAAAATCGACAACAAAAAGTTCATCAGAAAGATCCGGTTCTGAACATTATAGTCCGCATAAAGCCGATTATTCTGAATGTAATAATAATATTCCAGCCCTGTTCTCTGAAAACCAGAATGAAATACTGTAGTTTCCCCGGAATCCAGATGGACAGGCAACAGGGTAACCAGTTTTTTCTCTTTCTCTTCCTGTTTTTTCACGTCATTTTCTACCAGACCGGCTTCTTTATAATCCCGCCCTTTTGTCAGATACAGGATTTTGCCAGAAGGCGTGGTCACCATCAAGGTTCCTCCTTCTTCATCCATATATTCTTTTAATGATTCCGGAGAAATATGAATAGCGACAACAATCCCCCGGTCTTTCCATTTCGATCGGGAGATTCTGCTGGCATAAGTGATAACCGGTTCTCCAGTTGGGTATATTCCATGAGAAGACTCTAAAAACGCATTCAGTTTTCCAGTCTTCTGAAACTCCTCATACCAGGGAAGGTATTTTTTTATTTCCTCATCTGACGCAATATGATGAACCAGATTAAATCCGGTCACAACTGTCTGTGTCCCCTCATAATACACGTCCATGCTTTTCACATAGGAATAGAACTTTTTGATCTCTTCCATCTGGTTCACCAGCCCCCGGATTCCTGCTGGTGAGCCTATCACATCCTCTTCCTGAGGAAGAAGGAGATCCTCATTCTGTTTCATATCTGAAAAATACAGCTGAGGAATCTCCGTTGCTGCCTCCATGATCTGTCGGTCTATATTCTGAAAAGCCAGGTCATTAATTCTCTGATTGTAGACAGTGAAGCTTTCCAGATACGCCTTGCTGTTCAAATTATGAAATACAAGATAATTAAATAACGCCAAAAATGTAATGCTGAACAGATTAATATAAAGCAGCTTTTTAAACATAGTTTATCCCTTTACAGATCCTACCATCATGCCCTTTACAAAATATTTCTGTAAAAATGGATACGTACATACGATCGGGATCAGCGACAGTATCAGAGCCGCCATTTTCATGGTTTCTGTATGTACGATCACATCCGTCACCATCTCCATATCCGCCGTCTTTCCGTTGGTTAAAATCGTTTGGATCACATATTGCAGCACATAAAGGCCACTCTTGGTCACATACAGCATATTATCCATCCAGGCATTCCAGTGCCGCACACTGTACCATAAAGAAACGGTTGCCAGCACCGGGGTGGAAATCGGAAGATAGATCTTGAATAACACCTGAAGATTCGTAGCTCCGTCAATCTTTGCAGATTCCTCTAATGCAGGAGGAATGCTCATAAAGAAGTTTCTTGTAATGATCAGCGCAAATCCAGTGATCAGGTCCGGCAGAATATATACCAGAAAATTGTTAGTCAGATGCAGGTTTTTCATTAACAGATACTTAGGTATCATACCACCTGAGAAGTACATGGTAAATACCACAAACATCATAATTCCTTTTCTGTAAGGCAGATTTTGTTTTGCAAGTGGATACGCAGTCAGTACAGTCACCAGAACTCCACTTGCAGTACCCAGAACAGTTCTTAAAATCGTATTAACATAGCTATGCCAGAAATTGTCATCTGTTGCAATCTGTACATAACCGGAAAAATCAAAGCTGGTGGGGATCAAATGAAATCCCGTTTTATTCACTACAGAAGCTGGGCTCATGGAGATAGTAATTACCTGCATAAATGGAAGGATAATGGATATAACCAGAATCGCCACGATACCGTAGGAAAATCCATCAACGATCCAATCTTCTGCACTTCTTTTCTTTTTCCGTTTCCGCTGTATGTTTTCCTCTCTTTTCTGATCTTTCATGTTACATTTTCCTCCTACCACAGAGCATAATCGTTGGTTTTTCGTGCGATATAATTCGTCATGACTACCAGCATAAATGAGATAATGTTCTTAAACAGATCCACTGCTGTTGTAAAACTGTACTGCATCTTCTGAATTCCCATCCGGTATACAAACGTAGAGATCACATCGCCAACCGCATAGGTGCTTGGTGTCAGGAAATTATATACCTGCTCAAAACTGTCATTTAAGATTTTTCCAGATTCCATAATAAACATAACCGTAATAATCGGTGCTAACGCCGGAATCGTCACATGGATAATCTTTTTGATTCTTCCCGCACAGTCCATTTCTGCTGCTTCATAAAGAGTAGGGTCTACAGAAGTAACTGCAGCCAGGTACACGATCGATCCCCAACCAACGGATTTCCATAAATCAGAAAGAACCAGTACCCCCCGAAAATATTTAGGCTCCGCAACGAAAAAAATCGGTTCCATGCCCAGATTCTGCAATAAGATATTGATCGGACCTCTGGACGGAGATAAAAACTCAATGATAATTCCGGATACCACAACCCATGATACAAAATGCGGAAGATAAGAAACGGACTGGGCAATCTTTTTAAACCGGTAATTACTGATCTCATTTAATGCCAAACACAACAGAATCGGCGCCGGAAAACATACTAATAACTTATAAAAACTGATCACAATGGTATTTTTTAGTACCGATAAGAAAAATGGGTCCGTAAATAATGCCCGGAAATGCTTCAGTCCCACCATCTTACTTCCGGTAACGCCTTTCAGGGGATAATAATCCTGAAAGGCAATTACCAGACCATACATAGGG
>OGOD01001890.1_pt1 | contig 11738 bp, 10 predicted proteins | sample 1573631 | NCBI WGS metagenome assembly OGOD01 (sample SAMEA2581895, study PRJEB24529) | metagenome | biome: Human gut stool | place: China | collected 2011
CCTGCTTGTCCTCGTAGCGGAACAGCAGGTTTGCGGGCATGTACTCGCTGAGGAACTCCGGGTCGGTGCTGGACACGATGGTAAACACCACGTCCTTGGCCAGACGCGGGTTCATGCCCAGATACTCGTCAAAGCCGCTCTTCAGGGCGCGCAGCAGGGCTTCGGTCTCCACGGCGTCCTCGGTCTTGCCGACACGCACCGGGGCCGGGCGCACGGAAGCCAGCAGGAAATCGCCGGTGGTGTCCAGATCGGTGAGCTTGGCGCGGTACTTGCCCTCCACCAGAACCTTGACCAGATCATCCGAGACGCGCAGCACCTGCTTGACCTCGGCCACGACGCCGTAAACAAACAGATCCTCCTGGGTGGGGTCACTGAGCTCCATCTCCTTCTGTGCCACAAGGAACACATTGGAGTTGTTGGCCATGGCCCATTCCACGGCGGCAATGCTCTTTTCGCGGCCCACCTCAAAGTGGACCAGATTATTCGGGAATACGACCAGCCCGCGCAGGGCGATGGCAGGCAGATGCAGTTCCCGGCGCTCTGCCTTGATCGTTACTTTTTCAGACATGATGCAAACACCTCCCGGCTGCCGATGGATGGTTCTGTCCGGCAGCCCTGTCAGTCTGGGGTTTTCTCATAAAATCAAAATCGTTTGTTTCTTTATTATACTGATTTCCGGTCAAAATGCAACCGCTGCCGCAGTGGCGTCGGTTATTCGCCCCGCTTTTCGCGGGTGCTGAACCCCAGCCGCCCCAGTGCCGGCAGCAGTGCCTTGAGGGTAATGGACGTCAGTGCGCCCATTACCAGGCCCAGCACCAGCATGACCGGCGCATAGTACAGTGACAGCGACGACGAGATGATAACGCCGGCCCCCAGCAGCTGCCCCACATTGTGGGCCAGTGCGCCGCAAACCGAAAGGATGAACCAGGTGGGCCGCACCGGCACCACATAGTACAGCACGGCCATGACCAGCAGCGACAACAGGCCGCCGCACAGCGAGAGGAACCCCGCCGTGAAGCCGGATACCAGAAAAACGAACAGTGCCTTGAGCACGTCCAGCACCAGCGCCTGCTTGACACCCATGAAGAACAGAGCGTACATTACCACGATGTTGGCAAGGCCCAGCTTCATGCCGGGCAGAAGGCCCGGAATGACCAGCGAGCCTTCAATGAACGAAAGCGCCATGGCCAGCGCGAACAACAGGCCCGACAGGGCGATGTGCCGCGTCTTTTCATAGCTGCGTGGATTTTTTGGCATGCGTGTGCTCCTTTACTCTTCGGCCTGGGACTGTTCGTAGCGTTCCTGCTCTTCCATGGCGGCCTCCCAGGCGGCAAACAGCTCTTCCTGATGGAAACGCAGGTCGCTGAGCTCGTCGCTCTTCTGGCGCAGCAGGTCCGGGTCGTTGTACACCTCCGGGGAGTTGATCTCGTTGTCCAGCTCCACTTCCCGGGCACCGCAGGACTCCATTTCATCTTCGCAGGCCTTGATCTTGGCCCGCAGCTCGGCGCGGCGGCGGCGCTGCTCCTTGCCGTACCCGGCCTTGGCCGGGGCGGCCTCCTTCTGCGCGGTCGGTGCCGGGGCGGCACGGCCCATCAGGGCGTCGTAGCTGGGGTAGAGGGTGGCCTTGCCGTTTTCCAGATACAAAATCGGGCAGGCCAGACTGTTCATCAGGTGACGGTCGTGGGTCACCAGCAGCAGCGTGCCGGTGTAGGCCATGAGGGCCTCGGTCAGGTTCTCGCGGGTGTAGATATCCAGATGGTTCGTGGGCTCGTCCAGGAACAGCAGGTTGGGCCGCTCCAACACGATCTCCGCAAAGCGCAGGCGGGCCAGCTCGCCGCCGGACAGTGCCTCGCAGGGCTTGAACACCGTATCGCCCCGGAAGCCCAGCTTGGCCAGATGGCTGCGCACCTCCAGCTCAGTCATACGGGGGTACTTGTTCCAGATCACGTCGATGACCCTGCCCTGGCCCAGGCGGTTCTGCTGCTGGGCAAAAATGCTGGGCCGTGCACCGGTGCCCAGCCGCACCATGCCGCCGGAGGGGCGGCGCTTGCCGTCCAGCACCTGCATCAGGGTGGATTTGCCCGCGCCGTTGGGGCCGGCGATGATCAGCCGCTGGCCGCGGCACACCGTATAGGTAAAGGGCTCCAGCAGGGTGCGGTCCCCGATCTTGATGGTCAGGTTCTTGAGCATCACCAGCTCGTTCCAGGGTTCCACATCGTATTCAAAGCGGAATTTGAGCTGGTTCGTCTCGTCCTTGGGTGCTTCGGTGATCTCCAGCTTTTCCAGCTGGCGGCGGCGGCTCTGGGCCATTTTGGTGGTGGAGGCCCGTACCAGGTTGCGGTCCACATAATCCTGCAGCTTTTCGGCCAGTGCTACGTCGGCATCGTGCTGCTTCTGGCGCAGGGCGTCAGCGGCCTCCTTCTGCGGCAGGTAAGCCGAGAAGTTGCCCTTGTAGGTGGTCATGGTCTGGAAGGAAACCTCCCAGATCTTGGTACACACATTGTCCAGGAAATAGCGGTCATGGCTGACCACCAGCACCGCACCGGAATAGCCCTTGAGGTAATTTTCCAGCCATTCCATGGTGGCAAAGTCCAGGTGGTTCGTGGGCTCGTCCAGGATCAGCACATCCGGTTTTTCCAGCAGCAGCTTTGCCAGACGCAGCCGGGTCAGCTCACCGCCGGAAAGCACGGCAATGTTCTTTTCCCAGGTGTCCTGCGCAAAGCCCATGCCGGACAGCACCTTTTTGATGTTGACGTCCATGTTGTAGCCGTCGGCGGCATCCACGATGTTCTGCAGTGCGTCGTGCTGGGCCAGCAGGTCGGTGTTGTCGGGCTGGGCTGCCATCTTGCGCTCCAAAACCTGCATCTGGGCCATGGCGTCCAGCACCGGCGCAAAGGTGGCGCGCATTTCACCGTAGATGTCCAGCGTGGGGTCCAGTTTGGCGTTCTGTTCCAGGTAGCCCAGCGTCACACCATGGGTCACGCTGAATTCCCCGTCATAGTCCTGATATTCTCCGGTCAGGATCTTGAGGAGCGTGGTCTTGCCCGCGCCGTTCTGGCCCACGATGCCGATACGGTCCTCCCGCTCGACACTGGCCGTCACATCGTGCAGCACGACTTTTTCGCCAAAGCTCTTTCCAAGTTTTTCTAAATGTATCAGCATTGTTTCAATCCATTCTGTTCTGCTGCGGTCCCGCAGGGGCTCAGCACTGGTGGCGGCGGTTCTTCTGCCCCACATTGGCCAGCTCGTCCTGCTCCATGACCAGCGGATAAAGTTCTTCCAGGCTGGCGATCTCGTAGGTGGGGATCACCTTCCCCGGGTTCTCGGTGTGGTTGGGGTTGAACCAGCAGGTATCCAGCCCGGCGTTTGCACCGCCCTGGATGTCGCTGGTCAGACTGTCGCCCACCATCAGCACATGCTCGCGGTTCTCCACGCCCAGTGCCCGCAGGGCGGCGTCAAAGATGCGTGCACCGGGCTTCTCGCAGCCCAGCTTCTCGGAGATGAACACATCCTCCATGAAGTTGGACACGCCGCTCTCGGCCAACCGCCGGGTCTGCACCTTGTGGACGCCGTTGCTCACCACGGCCAGTGTGGCCACCTCCGACAGCTCCCGCAGCACGTCCAGCACCTCGGCGTTCATGAGGTCCGGGTGGGTGGACAGCTGCTCCAGATAATAGCGGTTCATCTCTGCGCCGTCTCCGGCGGCGTCAATGGCTTTGAGGAAGCGGCTGAACCGCTCGTTGAGCAGCTTTTCGCGGCGGATCTGGCCTTTTTCCAGCTGACGCCACAGTTCCTCATTGATGGTGCGGTAGGTCTGCACTGTTTCGGCGTCCGGCTCGATGCCGTAGTTCACCAGCGTTTCGGCCAGCGCCTTGCTCTCGGCGGCGTCAAAGTTGAGCAGCGTATTGTCCGCATCAAACAGGATGCAATAGTATTTTGCCATAATATCCCCTCATTTCCTTTTCCGGCCCGCTTTGCAGGGCGGGCATTACAACAGGGAGAAGCCAGCCCTGCGGTGGGCAGAGCTGGCTTCTGTTCATTCCGAAATCATTTCATACGCCTGTACGTCGGTTTGTTCCGGTTTGTTTTCTGAACAGGTTGTTTGGGCGGTGCAGGGAGTGGCATTGCATTTCTGCATTTCCTCCTCCAGTGCACCGTTTTCTACATTTTCCCAATCGGTATCGTAGTAATCCACGCTGCCGTCGGTCACATCTTCTGCACCGGGCAGGCCCGGCACCCGCGGCTCTTCCCAGAACATCGAACCGCCTCCCTTCCCCTCAGCCTATGCGGCGCAGGGGCAAAGGGTTCTGCGCTCAGGAGCGGGCTGCCGGTTCTTCAGCCGTGTCATTTTCGGCTTCTGCCTTGGGAGCCGGGCTCTCAGAGGAAGCACTGCTGTGAGAGCTGCTCTCGGAACTGCTGTGGGAGGAACTGGCGGCCGCACTGCTGCTGTGCGAGGTGCTGCCGCTCCCGGCTTCCGACGAGGAACCGCTGTGAGACGAGCTGCCGCTGTGGGAGGAGCTGGTGCTCTCGGCCCCGTTGGAGCTGCTGACGGATTCCTTTTCCGACGAAGAAGAGGAAGAAGAACCGGATGTACTTCCGGAGGAAGCCCCGGAAGAAGTGCTGGAAGAACCAGACGAAGCCGTACTGCCGGACGAAGAAGAGCCGGAGCTGCCGGAAGAACTGCTGGAAGAGCCCGAAGAAGCTGCCGGGGCACCGGGCACCGTGATCTCCAGCGTGTTGCTGGTGACAGTGCTGCCGTTGTAGCTCACCACTGCGTAGACCTTGAAGGTAGTGCCCTGCATCTCAGCCGTAATGGGCACCGTCACGCTGGTCTGGCCTGCGGCAGAAGCAGCCTCCACACCGTTGGCATACCAGCGGATGGAATCTGCCTCCAGATACTTGCCGCTGATCTTCGCGTGGAAGGTGCAGCTGCCGCCCACTGCAGCCTTGCCGCTGCTGCTGATCTGCACCGAGGCGGCAGCAAACACGGCGGTCACATCCAGATTCTGCTTGAAGTTGGCATCCGTGCGGGTCTTGTTGGTCACGCCGTCGCTCCACTTGACGAACACATGGCCCGATGCTGGGACCGCCGTGACGCTGACCGACTGGCTTGCACCGACGCTGTAGGTCAGTGTGGTCTTGCCGTTGTCATTGCCGGCGCTCAGGGTACCGCCGCCGGTCTTATCCACGCGGTAGGATGCCTGATACTGGGTGGTGTCCTCCTGCACTTCGGAAGAAGAGGAGGTCACCTCACTGCTGGACGAAGCCACAGCAGAACTGGGATCGGGCACATATTCGGCGCGGCGGGGAATGTTGTTGGTGTCCGGGCGGCGGTCCTCGGTCTCGTAGGCATGGGTGCACAGGTAGTTCAGCAGCACCTTCAGGCCGGAGGTCTTGAGGTGGATGTCGCCGCTCTGGTAATAGTCGGCGTTGCCGTAGCCGGTGGAATCCTTGAGGGCTTCGGCCGTGTTGAGGAACTTCAGGCCCATTTCCTCACACATGGATAGCAATGCCATATTGAAGTCGTCGATCCTGGTCTGGTCCATGTTGGGATAGTTGGAGTGGTCGGCAGGCACCGGCGGCACCGTGTTGACGATGATGTCGGTGTAGGGGTAGCTGGTCTGGATGGCCTGCACCAGCTGCTTGTAATTGCTGATGAAATCCTCCACGGCCATGCCGGTGTCGTTGGTGCCCAGCATGATGACCACGCGGCGGGGCTTCATCTTGGCCACAGCTTCCGCGATGGTGTAGCGGCTGCTGTCCTTTTTAAAGGTAACGATGCCCTCGTTCAGGGCAGCGCTTGTGCCAATGCCCTCCTTGGCGCAGAACTGCTGCAGGCTGATCAGGCCGTTGGCATACAGACGCACCGTGTTGGAATCGCCGATGAACAGCGTCTCACTCTGGTAGGCGTCACCCGCGTCCGCCGTCTCGGGGAGCAGTGCACTGGACTGTTCGTTGATCTGGTAATGGTCGGCGATGTTTGCATCATCCGCAGGCTGCTCGGTGCCCGGCTGCTCCGAAGAGGCAGCCGGTTCCTTGCCACGGTGGATCAGGACAAGGGTGATGCCAATGGTCAGCAGCGCCGCCAGTGCACACACAATGCACACCAGCACTGCCTGCTTCTGCATGGGCGTCAGCGACTGTTTTTCCGGTTGTGTATTCTGTCTCATAGTTTTCACCATTCCCTTTATTGCGCGTTGTTTCAGGCACGCTGCTCCAGCAGCTGGTCGGCAAGGTCGGCACAGCTCTCAGCCAGCAGCACCGGGTGGAAGGGCGCAAGCTCCTCGCGGCTGCCATAGCCGTACAGTGCACCGGCAGCGTCCAGACCGCAGTCTGCCGCGCCGCGCATGTCGTCGTTGCGGTCACCGACCATCAGCACCCGCTTGCCCTGCAGCATGGGCTGGCTGAGCACATAGCGCACCACGTCGGTCTTGGTGTCGCGGCTCTCGTCCATGGACGCGCCGCCGATGAAATCAAAGAAGGGTGCAAGACCCTTTTCTTCCAGGATCGGGGTGACCACCTCGGTGGGCTTGGAAGTAGCGGTGCACAGGATCAGCCCGGCGTCCTTCAGGCGCTGCAGCATTTCCGCTGCACCGGGGTACGCGGCGCATTCGTGGCTGCCCTTCACCGCGTAGCTTTCGCGGTAAAGGCGGGTGGCCTGCTCGATCTTGTCCAGCTCGGTGAAGTGCTCGCCGAAGCTCTTGCGCAGCGGCGGGCCCAGATAGCGGCGCAGGTTGACGCCGGTGACGTCCACGCCCATTTTCTGAAAGACCTCTTCCAATGTATGGAGAATGCCGGGAGCGGAATCGATCAGGGTCCCGTCCACGTCAAACAGGATGGCATCGTAATGCAGCAATTGCGGTTTCCTCACTTTCATGGTGATACAGTCTATAGTATAGCACAGATTGTGCGCCTCAGCAATTCCAACAAATGCATTTTCCGGTTTTTATGCAAACTTTCCGTGAAGAGACGGTAAACAAAAATGCCCGCCCGGCACCCGGGCAGGCAGAGGGCCTTACTGGTCAGCGGAACAGCCGCTGCCGGAAGGCGGATAGTAGAGGTTGTTGGAGATGAACTCCAGCTTATCCTTGAGCACGAGCTCCAGGTTGGCCACGGCGTGCACCATGTTGGTTGCCGAGTCGTTGACCTCCAGCAGCTTGCACAGATCCAGCCCATCCAGGCCCATGGCCACCTTCATCTTCTGGCTTTCGGCGCACAGGATGTGGCTGAGGGCCGTTTCCTGCAGAGCGATGCTCTCCATCAGGTCGATCACAGCCTGGTCCAGCGTGACCTTGGGCATCTCCGGGCACTGGGAGCGGGTACAGGTTTCAGCAGACATAGAATACCATCCTTTCCGGTCAAGAGGGTTTGCACGCCCCATCCTATGCCCTGCCGTGTGGCGGCGTTACTGCTGCTTTTCGCGCACCTTTTCAATGGTCTGTCGGTAGCCGCCGGTGCCGTACTGGATGCAGCGGTTGATGCGGCTGATGGTGGCAGTGCTGATCTCCACCGTTTTTACGATCTGCTCGTAGGTGCTGCCGTCCAGCAGCAGCTTTGCTGCCTCCAGACGCTGCGCCATGTCCGAGATCTCCTTGACGGTACACAGATCCTCGAAGAAATCGTAGCATTCTTCCCGCGTTTCCAGGCTGAGGATCGCGTCGAACAGCGCGTCGATGGTTTCGTTTCTTCTGGGATTTTTCTCGGCCATAACAGTTCTCCTTCTTCTGATCACATCGGGTCGGTTCATCGTGTTATTACTTTAGCACTTCAAAGTGTGAAAGTCAAGCATTCTGCGTGAACTCTTTTCAGGAAATGCACTGTTCAATTTAGCTCTTTTCACATGTGAATAAAAATCACCTAAAATTTTCTTAGAACTTCTTTGCCGAATTGGCGCATCCTCCGAACTTCCCGGAACTATATTGACAAATTATGAATTCTGCCCTAAAGTAGGAGCAATCATTCGGCAAATGCGACGAACAGGACATGATCATTTGCAGCACCCTCTTTCAGCGAGCCGCCCTTTTTGATGCAACGGCGGCAGTCAGGAGCAAATGACCCTCCCCTGCAAGCAGCGTGTGTGAACGGGACCCTGACCGTCCTGAGTAATGCAACGCCGTCCAGCCCCCGTTACCGGGCAGCATGGCAGATGCGCCATGCGTGGGAGTGGCTGTCCACCGACAGCAAGCGAAGTGGTACCGCGGAGCAGAATCATCCACAATGTGCAGTGGATGTGTGAGCCTTCGTCTTCGGAACGGGCCCCCTTATCGGGGATGCCCTTCAGATGGACGAGGGCTTTTTTACGCCCTGCGGTGCTGCCAGCCTTGCCGGACGGCGCTGTGCACCTGGCCGGTTTGCCGCGTGAAAAAAAGGAAAGAGGTAAAAACAATGAATACGCTGGTCATCGTATTGATCGCCGCCGTGTGTCTGTTCGGTGCTTACGCACTCTACGGCCGCTGGCTGGCAAACAAGTGGGGCATCGACCCCACCGCCAAGACCCCGGCTGTTGTCCATGAGGATGGCCGGGACTATGTTCCCACCGACGGTTGGACGGTGTTCGCCCACCAGTTCAGCTCCATTGCCGGTGCAGGCCCTGTCACCGGTGCCATCCAGGCTGCCGCTTTCGGCTGGCTGCCCGTTCTGCTGTGGGTCCTGCTGGGCGGCATCTTCTTCGGTGCCGTCACCGACTTCGGCGCTCTGTACGCTTCCGTCAAGAATGACGGCAAGAGCATGGGCATGCTGATCGAGAAGTATATCGGCAAGACCGGCCGCAAACTGTTCCTGCTGTTCTGCTGGCTGTTCTGCGGCATCGTCATCGCTGCCTTTGCCGACATGGTCGCAGGCACCTTCAACGCCTTTGGGGCTGACGGTGCTCTGGTGGAAGCTGCTCAGACCAACGGCGCTGCCGGCATGGTCTCCATCATGTTCATGGTGTTCGCCGTGGTCTTTGGCCTGCTGCAGAACAAGTTCCACTTCAGCGGCTGGAAGGAAAACGTCATCAGCATCGTGTTCATCGTGCTGTCCTTTGTGGTGGGCGTCAACGCTCCGGTGATCCTGGGCAAGGCTGCCTGGAGCTACATCACCTTCGTTTACATCTTCTTCGCTGCCGTGCTGCCCATGTGGCTGCTGAAGCAGCCCCGTGACCACATGACCACCTTCATGTTCGTGGCTATGATCGTAGGTGCCGTTCTGGGCCTGATTGTCAACCACCCCGTCATGAACCTGCCGGTGTTCACCGGCTTCAACAACGCAAAGCTGGGCACCATGTTCCCCATCCTGTTCGTTACCGTGGCCTGCGGTGCCGTTTCCGGCTTCCACAGCCTGGTATCCTCCGGCACTTCCTCCAAGACTGTTTCCAATGAAAAGGATATGCTGAAGGTCGGTTACGGTGCCATGATCCTGGAGAGCCTGCTGGCTGTTATCGCCCTGTGCGTGGCAGGCGCTGCCGCTGCCGCCGACGGCACCCCTGCCGACGGCACCCCCTTCCAGATCTTCAGCCGTGGCGTGGCCAGCTTCTTTGTGGGCTTTGGCCTGGACCAGCACATTGCCTCGGTGTTTATGACCATGTGCGTTTCCGCTCTGGCCCTGACCAGCCTGGACGCTGTGGCCCGTATCGGCCGTATGAGCTTCCAGGAGCTGTTCAGTGTGGATGACATGGAGCACGCTGAGGGCTGGCGCAAGCTGCTGTGCAACGTGTACTTCTCCACCATCATCACTCTGGTGTTCGGCTTCATCCTGACCAAGATCGGCTACGCCAACATCTGGCCGCTGTTCGGTTCCGCCAACCAGCTGCTGAGCGCTCTGGTGCTGGCTACCCTGTGCGTGTTCCTGAAGGTCACCGGCCGCAACAACAAGATGATCTTCCCCCCGCTGATCATCATGCTGTGCGTCACCTTCACCGCTCTGGTGCAGCGCCTGATCGCTATGGTCAAGGCCATCAGCACCGCCGCTTCTGTGACCATCCCCGCTGGCGAGACCACCTGGGGCGCTGTGTTCATCGCAAACGGCCTGCAGCTGATCTTGGCTATCCTGCTGATCGTGCTGGGCCTGAACATCGTGGTCCACTCCTTCAAGGCTTACCAGAAGGCTGAACAGAACAGCGAAGTCAAGGCCTGATCTCTCAGATCGGCGCATCGCTTAACGGAATAGGCAAAATGCCGCTGACGGTTTTAAAGGCCGTCGGCGGCGTTTTTGTTATAGGTTCCAGGCCTCCCAGCTTTCCAGGGCAGCCAGCTGCACCGGGGTGTGGAACCAGTGTTCCCCGCCCTGCAGGATGGTCAGATGTGCCCCGCTCTGCCGGCGGAACCGCTCCATCACCGCACGGGAGGTCAGCGCATCCTTGTCGCCGTACAGCACCTGGGTGGGTGTATGCCACTGCAGGGGATGCTCCCGCACCCAGCACAGATACGGCCACGAAAGCGTTTCTCCCATCTCCGTGGGGATCTCCCCTGCTGCCTTCAGCTGTTCTTCGGTGACATGGGCGCCCTGCATCATGCTCAGGATGAGGGTTTCCATATCCACCACCGGGGACACGAGCAGGGCCTTTTCCGGCTTTTCTGCCCGCAATGCCTGCATAGCCAGCCATGCCCCGATGCTGACCCCATAGAGCCGGATATGCGGCCAGACCGGCTGCATCCGGGCATAGACTGCCTGAATTTCCGGCACCACCGCCCACGGCAGCAGCTGTTCCGGGCGGTCCCTGCGCGCTCCGTGTTCGGGCAGGTCGATGGCCAGCACCTGCCAGCCTGCTGCGCAGGCGGTGTTTGCAAAGCGCTCAGCTTCTTCCTTGCAGCCGTTTTTCCCGTGGACATAAAGATACACCTTGCGGCTGCGCTCACCGTACAGGATGGCCGGAACGCCCGCAAGGGTAAGATTTTGTTTTTTCATAGAGAGATTTCTCCTTGGTCATAACCCCGGCACAAAAATGCCTGAGAGGGTTCTTTTCTCCATGATAGCACATCTGCCGCACAAACACAAACAAAAAGGGGCCGCAGCACCTTTCGGTACTGCGGCCCCGGTTTGCCTTAGAAGTAAAACTTACTTCACCATGCTTGCAACTTCAGCAGCGAAGTCGTCAGCACGCTTCTCCAGGCCTTCGCCCTTCTGGAAGCGGGCAAACTTGACGATCTTGATGTCGCCGCCCAGGTCCTTTGCGACCTTTGCGGTGTACTGAGCAACCGTCAGGTCGCCGTCCTTGACGAACTCCTGATCGACCAGGCAGTTCTCCTTGAAGAACTTCTTGATCTTGCCCTCGATCATCTTCTGCTTCACAGCCTCAGGCTTGTTGGCGGTCTTGGGATCGCCAGCCATCTGGACCAGCATGATTTCCTTCTCCTTGGCCACGACCTCGGCGGGGACAGAAGCCTCGTCAACATAGCCGGGGTTGGCAGCTGCGACCTGCATTGCGATGTCCTTGCCGTAAGCAACGAACTCGTCCTTGGCCTCGATGCCATTGGTGGTCTCGAAGTTGACCAGGATGCCGTGGGTGCCGCCGCCGTGGACGTATGCAGAGCAGACGCCCTCGTAACGGACGAAACGGCGGACCTTGATGTTCTCCTTGATGACCAGGATCAGCTCCTTCAGAGCCTGATCGACAGTCTCATCGCCCATCTTGCAGTTCATCAGGGCCTCAACGTCAGCAGGGTTCTGCTCCATGATGACCTTGGTGGTGTCCTTGACGAACTTGACGAACTTGTCGTTCTTGGCAACGAAGTCGGTCTCAGCGTTGACCTCGATGACAA
>OGOD01001896.1_pt1 | contig 11717 bp, 8 predicted proteins | sample 1573631 | NCBI WGS metagenome assembly OGOD01 (sample SAMEA2581895, study PRJEB24529) | metagenome | biome: Human gut stool | place: China | collected 2011
CGACCTTTGAAAAGGTCGACCAAACTTTTATAATTGCTTGGCTAAACTGTGCACTCAACCAAATTTATTTTAATTTTTAACATAAGAATCCACAAACACAAAAGCCACTTTTGAACTAAATCAAAAGTGGCTTTCACTCTTATATAATAAGACTTTAAGAAATCATATCTTTAAGTTTCTGTTCAACTGCTGCAGCATCTGCTTTACCACGGCTGTTCTTCATTACATTACCGACAAGAGCCTTAATAGCTTTTTCCTTACCGTTCTTGTAATCATCTACAGCCTTAGGATTGTTATCTATAGCCTGTTTACAAAGTTCATTTACAGTGTTTTCATCAAGTCCTGCCATATCACTTTCACTGATAAAATCAAGTGCTCCCTTGCCGGAATCAAGCATTTTCTCAAGTGTAGCCTTAGCAAGGTTATTGCGTATCTTGCCGCTGTCAATCAATTTTACAAGCTCATTGAGTTGTTCAGGTGTTATTGATACATCAAATGTTTCCTTATCAGCCTCGGTTTCTGTTCTGCGGAAAATCTGACCGATAATAAAGTTAGATACAGACTTTGCGGATTTTACACCCTCGCAAGCCTTATCAAAGAACTCGCTGATTTTTCTGTATTTTGTAAGAAGTTGTGCATCCTTTTCAGGAATTTCAAGTTCTTCAATATATCTCTTGCATTTGTCAGAAGGAAGTTCAGGCATTTCAGCCTTTAAGCTCTCCACAACATCTCTTGGGACATTGATTGTAACAAGGTCAGGATCTCTGAAATAACGGTAATCGTGAGCGTCCTCTTTACTGCGCATTGAAGATGTAGTGTTTGTTGCATCATCATAACGGAGAGTTTCCTGCACTACTTTGCCGCCGCTCTCAATTAAATCTACCTGACGCTCATACTCATACTCCATTGCTTTGGCAATATTTGTAATTGAGTTCATATTCTTAATCTCTGTTCTTGTTCCAAGAGTTTCACTGCCCTCAGGACGAACAGAAATATTAACATCGCAACGCATTGAGCCTTCCTGCATACGGCAGTCGGAAATTCCTATATAGCGCATTACCTGCTGTAATTTTTCCACATACTCCTTAGCCTCGTCAATAGAACGAATATCAGGCTCCGATACAATCTCGATAAGAGGAACACCGCCACGGTTGTAGTCGACATATGTGTCGCCGTGCTGATGAATAAGTTTTCCTGCATCTTCTTCAATATGAATATGATGAAGTCTGATTTTTCTGCCGTTTGAAAGCTCTACATATCCGCCGATTGAAAGCGGTGCATAAAGCTGGCTGATTTGATAAGCCTTTGAAAGGTCAGGATAGCAGTAGTTCTTTCTGTCCATTTTAGAAATCTCCGCAATCTCACCGTGAGTGGCAAGACCTGCCTTTATACCGAAGTTTACAACCTCACGGTTAAGTTTTGGAAGTGTACCCGGAAGTCCGATACATACAGGACAGCAATGTGAGTTAGGTGCACCGCCAAACGCTGTTGTACATGAGCAGAAAATTTTTGTCTTTGTAGCAAGTTCAATATGGGTTTCAAAACCCGCAACTAATTCATATTTCACAGCTTAACACCCCACTTTGTATCCTTAAAGTTTTCTCCGGCAGCCTGCTGATACTTAAACGCTGCATTTAAAATTTCAGCCTCGCCAAAGCTCTTGCCGATAAGCTGCATACCGATTGGCATACCGTTTGCGTTAAATCCGCACGGTACAGATACACCCGGAAGTCCTGCAATATTTACGGGTACGGTACAAATATCTGTAAGATAAGTTTCAATCGGATCGGAAACTGCGTGACCAGCCTCGAAAGCAGTCATAGGAACTGTTGGGGCAAGAATTACATCGCAATGCTCAAATGCATCTGTAAATGCCTTTACAATAGTTCCACGCAAATTCTGTGCCTTTTTATAATAAGCGTCATAATAACCGGCAGAGAGTACATATGTGCCGAGAAGAATTCTTCTCTTAACTTCCTCGCCAAAACCCTCTGAACGGGTGCGGCAAATCATATCGTGAGTGCCGTTATAATGCGGTGTTTTATAACCAAAACGAATACCGTCGTATCTGCCGAGGTTTGAAGATGCCTCAGCACAAGCAATAATATAATAAACAGGAAGTGCAAACTTGAGTGCAGGCATATCAAAATACACTATTTCTGCACCGAGTGATTCATAAACTTTTGCGGCATTGAGAACTGCCTCTTTAACATCGTCACGAATACCGTCAAGATACTCACGGGCAATACCGATTTTCATACCTTTGATGTCATTGTTGAGCTTTCCGTAAGTTGCGCCGCCGACATTACCCTTTGAAGTGCTGTCTTTTTCGTCATATTGTGAAATTGCATCAAATACAATAGAGGCATCTTCAACGCTCTTTGTGATAGGTCCAATTTGGTCAAGTGAGCTTGCATAAGCAATAAGACCGTAACGGGATACACTGCCGTATGTCGGCTTAAGACCTACGATACCGCAAAAACTTGCTGGCTGACGGATAGAACCGCCTGTATCAGAACCAAGTCCGTATGCTGCAATGTTTGCGCCGACAGCGCTTGCTACGCCGCCTGATGAACCGCCGGATACATACTTTGTGTTAAACGGATTCATTGCACCGCCAAAGCATGAAGTTTCACACGAAGAGCCCATTGCAAATTCGTCCATATTTGTTTTACCGAGCATAACTGCATTTTGTGCAGAAAGATTCTCCCATACAGTTGCATTATAAATCGGCTTGTAACCTTTAAGGATTTTAGAACAGCAAGTAGTTTCAATGTCCTTTGTGGAAAGATTATCTTTCAATGTCATCGGAACACCCTCGAGCATACCGATTTCTTCGCCCTTTGCAATTTTTTCGTCAACAGTCTTTGCGGTTTCAAGCGCTGTATCGGGAGTTACATTTACATAAGCGTTAAGCTCGCCGTTTGATTTTTCTATTTCTTCAAGATAGCTTTTAGTAAGCTCCGTACACGAAACCTGCTTGGAAACAAGCATTTCGTGAATTTTTGCAATACTACCCATTTTTACACCTCTTATTCTCTGCCTCTGACAAGGAAATGTGACTCTGCCTGTTCAGGGGCATTTTTCAAAATTTCCTCGCTGTCATATGACTCAACCACAACATCCTCACGAAATACATTTGAAAGGTTGTTTATGTTGTCAAAGCTCTCACCGCTTGTGGGAGCATTATTGATTGTATCGGCAAAATCTATAATTTCCTGCATTGACTGTGTAAGGCTGTCAAGCTCCTCTTCGGGAACGAACAGCTTTGAAAGCAACGCAATGTTTTCAACATCTTCTCTTGTTACCATAAAAACCATCCTTTGTATAAACAGAATCAGGGCAAGTTATAAAAACAACTCGCCCTTTGAGTATATATGAAGTTATCTTAATTTAATGTGAACTTCACGAAGTTGCTGCTCTGTTACCTCTCCCGGTGAACCGAGGAGAAGATCCTGAGCATTTGAGTTCATTGGGAAAGCAATAACCTCTCTGATGTTCTCTTCTTCAGTAATGAGCATAATCATTCTGTCAACGCCCGGAGCCATACCTGCATGTGGCGGAGCACCGTACTGGAATGCGTTGTAGAGAGCAGAGAACTTAGATTTAAGCTCATCTTCGGTATATCCTGCAATCTCAAATGCCTTAATCATAATGTCAAGGTCGTGGTTACGAACAGCACCTGATGAAAGCTCAACACCGTTACATACGATGTCATACTGATAAGCAAGAATATCATCGGGGTTCTTATGAAGCAAGCTGTCCATACCGCCCTGTGGCATGGAGAATGGGTTGTGTGTAAATATTACCTGACCTGTGGTTTCGTCATGCTCATACATTGGGAAGTCAACGATAAAGCACATCTCAAACTTTGACTTATCAATAAGGTCAAGACGGGTAGCAACCTCAGTACGAATCTGACCTGCAAGCTTTGGAGCGTCTTTTTCTGTATCTGCGATAAAGTAAATAACATCGCCTGCGTTAGAATTATTACGCTTAATAAGCTCCTCTCTGTCGCCCTCTTTAAGAAACTTATCAATAGGACCGTCAAAAGTCATATCATCTCTTACCTTAACATAACCGAGACCCTTCATTCCGATAGAAAGTGCAAACTCTTCCATCTTCTTGAACCAGCTCTTTGACTGCTTTGCGGCACCCGGTACATTAATTGAACGAACAGTCTTTTTGAGGAACGGCTTAAAGTCAGTTTCCTCAAACATATCGCTAATCTCCACGATAACAAGCGGGTTACGGAGATCAGGCTTGTCTGTACCGTACTTTAACATACTTTCAGCGTATGGAATACGGACAAACGGAGGTTTTGAAACCTCTTTATCTGTAAACTTAGTGAATGTTTCGTAAAGCACTTCTTCTGCAACTGCAAATACATCTTCCTGAGTAGCAAAAGCCATCTCAAAGTCGAGCTGATAGAACTCACCGGGCGAACGGTCTGCTCTTGCATCCTCATCTCTGAAACATGGTGCAATCTGGAAGTATCTGTCAAAACCAGAAACCATAAGGAGCTGTTTGAAAATCTGCGGAGCCTGCGGAAGAGCATAGAATTTGCCCTTGTGCTTACGGCTCGGAATAAGATAATCTCTTGCTCCTTCCGGTGATGAAGTTGAAAGAATCGGTGTCTGAATTTCATTAAATCCCATCTCGTTCATTTTTGCACGGAGGAATGTTATAATCTGTGAACGGAGCATAATGTTATTATGCACCTTCTGATTACGAAGGTCGAGGAAACGATACTTTAAGCGTACCTCCTCCGAAGTATTGGTAGAAGTGGCAACCTCAAACGGAAGTGCGTTTTTACATTTGCCGAGAACAGTAATGTCATCTGTGTGTACCTCAACATAACCGGTAGCAATCTTAGAGTTGATAGTTTCTTCATCTCTCTTTACTACCTTACCGCTTAATGTTACGGTACATTCTTTGTTAATACCCTTAAGTAACTCGTCATTGTGAACTACTACCTGAAGAACACCGTACTGATCACGAATGTCAAGGAACATTACGCCGCCGTGGTCACGGATATTTTCAACCCAGCCTGCTACACGAACTTCCTGTCCGATATTTTCTTCTCTTAACTCACCGCAAGTTACGGTGCGATACTGATTAGCTTTTATCATATATCTACAGTTCCTTTCACTGATATTGTGCTAAATTGCCTATTCTTTTGTATTATACCACAATTTGCCTAAGCAATCAATATTTTAAATGATTTTTATTTCAAAAATTCTATCTTTTTCAGATAATGCCGCACAAATAATGTGCGGCACCATTTATTCAACACTCTTAAGGCTTTCAACCATATTTACTTTTTTAATCTTAAATCCCATTGCAAAATTCACAATCAAAGCAAATGCAAATGTCAGCAAAGCCGCAAAAACGAATGATGTAGGCAAAATATCTCTGCCAAACATTACATTGTCAACCTCAACGGTCTGAATAATAAATCTTGTAAGGAAAATACCGAGAACAAGTCCCGAAAGAATACCTCCGAGAGTAAGCACGATATTTTCTTTATAAATAACGCTTGAGGTTTCTCTGCTGTAAAATCCGAGCACCTTAAAAGTTGCGATTTCACGCACACGCTCGGCAATGTTGATATTTGTAAGATTATAAAGCACTACAAACGCAAGTGCCGCTGCACAAATAATCATAACAAGCACAACCATATTAAGCGAATTGAGCATATCTTCAATTTCACCCATACCTGATGAAAGATAGGTTACACCCGCTACTTTATCATTCGTCAGCATTTTTTCACCGAACGCAGTCTGTTCGTCAGGATTTTTCAGTACAACCTGTGCCATATTAAACTGCGGTTCTTCTCCGAATTTTTCACTGTAAAGTTTAGGAGAAATAAACACATAATTCTTTATATACTGTTCATAAATTCCGCCTACTGTAAGTTCTGCGGTTTTATCATCAACAGTTACACTTACGGTATCACCGACTTTGACAGACAATTCGTTCGCCATTTTTTCATTTATCATTACGGAATCATCGGTAATATCAAGGTGCTTTTTGTCGCCCCTTGTTCTAAGTTCTGTAACCTCCGAAAATCTCTGCGGATCTTCCATTACCGTAAGATAAGTGCTTTCATCTTTTACAACATTATTTTTCTTTACAACAACTTCCTGCTGACCTGCAAGCATAATTGACGCTACATCGCCCGTATTGTTTATTGCATTTTTCAGATAATCAAGCTGTTCGGCAGTTCCGCCTTCTTTAGGAATAACAACCGCATTATATTTGAATATTTCGCTAAACTGTGTATCGGTAAGCGGAATAAAGCTGTTTTTAAGTCCGAATGCCGCAACTATCAAAGCCGTGCAGCCTGCAATGCCTATGATTGTCATAAACATTCTTGATTTATATCTGAAAATATTTCTTGTAGTCAGCTTTGCGGAAAAATTCATATGTTTCCATATCGGAGTAATTCTCTCAAGCAGTATCCTCTTGCCTGCTTTCGGAGTTTTAGGTCTTAGAATTTTTGCACAGCTCTGGCTTAATTCTCTTACACATACTATTACAGAAACAAGCAATGTACAAAGTACGGCGGCAAGCGTACCGAGTATAATACTCTGTGCATCAGGTACAATGCTGATGTCAGGCATATAATACATAATCTGATATGCATTATAAATAATATACGGCAGTGTATTTATGCCTATTAATACACCTACGGTACAACCGATTACACCTGCAAAAACAGCATAAATCGCAAATTTCATTATTATGCTTAAGTTATTGTAGCCGAGCGCTTTTAATATTCCGATTTCTTTACGCTTTTCCTCTACAAGTCTTGACATTGTGGTTACACAAACCAAAACCGCAACGAGTAAAAAGAACATCGGGAATACTGATGCCACTGCACCGAGTCGCTCAACATTCTGCGCAAAGGTTGAATAACCCGGATTATCCGACCTGTCAAACACATACCACTCGGGATCTGCTATAGCGTCTATTTCTTCCTGTGCGTCGGCAATTTTTTGTTCTGCCTCTTTAAATTTATCATCAGCCTCGGCTTTTGAATCATTGTATTCTTTCCAACCGTCATCAAGCTTTTGTCTGCCGCTTATTTTCTGCTCCTCAAGTTCGGACTTTCCGTTGTCATATTTTTCCTGTGCTGTCGCAAGTTCGGTTTCAGCCTGCGATATTTGGGCTTGTCCCTCTGTTTTTTTACTTTCAAGCTGTGCTTGTCCGTCCGCAATCTGCTGTTCTGCACTCTGAATTTGAGCAAGTGCATAGTCAAGCTGTGCCTGTCCCTCAGCCTTTTGTATTTCAAGCTCTTGTTTTCCGTTGTTCAGCTGTTGTTCTGCCGTATCAAGCTGTTCTTGCGCCATAGCAAGTTTTGTTTCACAATCTGCTAAAACTGCCTGAACCTGTGTAAGCTGTTCCTGCAATACAGCAAGAGCGGTTTCGTCCTCTGTAACCTCAATTTGCGCCTGTAAAGCCTCAATCTGTGATTTGCAAGTTGCTATTGCGGTTTCAAGCTGCGGCTTTTGATTGTTTTCAAATTCACTTTTTGCGGCATTGAATTCATCTTCTTTTTCGGCAAGAGTTTCTTCCGCTATGCTGATTTTTGAATTATATTCTTCAACACCTGCATTATATTCGGCTTTTGCACTGTCAAGTTCCGCCTGCGCAGAAGAAAGTTCGCTTTCACCTGTCGCAATGCCGTTTTCGTATTCTTCTTTAGCAGTTTCAAGCTGACTTTTTCCGTCATCTATCTGCTTTTTGGCTGTGTCAAGTTGCGATTGTGCATCTGAAATCTTATCTGTATATTCTTTTTCCGAATTATCTAAAGTTGCTTTCGCATCTTCAAGTTTTGTAAGAGCCTCGGATTTTTCGGTTTCATAATCGTTTTTACTGTCCTCAAGTTCCTGTTTTGCTTTGCCTATAACATCTTTATCAAATGCCTCACAGCGTAAATCGGCGGTATTTTCAAGAACAGTTGTAAAGCTTTCAATGTCTTTTTCATATTCGTCATCAAAGACTGAACCGTCGCCGTCAGAAAAAACGGTTTTCACATACATTTCCGTATATCTTTCGGTTACAAAATCATCCTGATAAATATACATAAATGCTGCAATATTGCCGTTACCGATTGTAGTAGAGCCACGCTGATACGAAATATACATAGGTGATTCCGCTTTACCGACGACGGTATATTCAAGCGTATCTACCATATCAAGTGCATTGGATTCTCCGCTTTCACTTCCAAATACAACCTTGTCGCCGATTTTATAATCATTGCTGCCGACACTGCCGTATTCAACAAGGATTTCACCCTTTTTCTCGGGTAGTCTTCCCTCTTTTATGTTTAATGTATTAAGAGTTTTATTATTGTTATAACTTTTAGGTGCAGCGGATACTCTTATAACCTTGCCGTTACCGCCGTTTCCGTTTGATTTTAAAACAAGGTCGGCAAAATACGATGGCATAACATCGGTTACATTGTCAAGATTTTCAACCGCTTTTACATCATCTTTATCAAATCCGACAGTAGATACAAGCCTGTAATCCATAAGATTGGATTGAGAATAATATTCGTCTGCCATATTGTACATTGACGGAACCGTAGCTTTGATTCCGGCAAAAAATCCAACACCGAGTGCAATAATCGCAAGTATAGAAATAAACCTTGCTTTAGAATTTGCAATTTCTCTGAAAGTATTTTTTAACAGGGTTTTAGTCAATGTCCTCTCCCCTTTCGCAGAAAATATGAATTACCATTCGATTTCTTCAACATTTTTAGGTTCATCATTGTGAACATCCATAATTACCCTGCCGCTTCTCATCTTTATAATATGATCTGCCATTGGGGTAATTGCTGAATTGTGGGTTATGAGAACTACCGTCATATTTTCTTTTCGGCAGGTTTCCTGCAAAAGTTTTAAAATCTGTCTGCCGGTGTTATAGTCAAGAGCACCCGTCGGCTCATCGCAAAGTAAAAGTTTAGGTCGCTTGGCAAGTGCTCTTGCAATAGAAACTCTCTGCTGTTCACCGCCCGAAAGTTGAGCGGGAAAGTTTGCACTGCGCTGTGAAAGTCCGACGCTTTCAAGCGCCTCTGTACTGTCCATCGGATTTTTACTTATCTGCGTTGCAAGCTCTACATTTTCTTTTGCGGTAAGGTTAGGTACAAGGTTATAAAACTGAAATACAAAACCAATGTCAAACCGTCTGTATTCAATAAGCTGTTTGTCTTTCAGCTTGCTTATATCTCTGCCGCCGACAATAATACTGCCTTTTGTACAGGTATCCATTCCGCCGAGAATATTAAGTACAGTTGTCTTGCCTGCACCCGATGCACCGACTACCACGCAAAACTCGCCCTGCTCTATATTAAAAGAAACACCCTCGACAGCGTTAATAGTCACTTCGCCCATTTTATATATTTTGTAAACATCTTTAAATTCAACAAGGCTCATAATATCCTCCCGTAACGGTAAATTTTCTTTGCTTTTTAAAGTGCTGAATATACAGAATAAACCTGCTTATAATACAATATTATAGCACTTTTTACACTTCTTATCAATATACAAATACAGTGTTGATGTCGAATAAACCACAATATGACAAAACCGACCAAATTAATTGGCAATTGGCTTGACGAGGGTAAAAAATTATGCTAAAATACTAACGAACATAGGTTATTGCAGTGTAGATTGTTTGGTAATTACAACTCACCGCAAACTCTGATACTATGTAATTTAAGAAACAGAAAGGTTGATACTGAAATGGCAAAGATTGATTTAACTAAGTATGGTATTACCGGTACTACTGAAATTATCCACAATCCTTCCTATGACGAACTCTTTAACGAGGAAACAAAGGCTGATTTGGAAGGCTATGAGGTTGGACAGGAAACTGAGCTTGGCGCAGTTAATGTTATGACCGGTATTTACACAGGCCGTTCACCTAAAGATAAGTTCATCGTTATGGACGAGAATTCAAAGGACACTGTATGGTGGACTTCTGACGAATACAAGAACGACAACCATCCTGCAACACAGGAAGCTTGGGAAGCTGTAAAAGCGCTTGCTAAGAAAGAGCTTTCAAACAAGAATCGAACGATTTTTCATTCACTTCCGGCGGACAATATGGCAATGTTTTATTAAACTATATGCTGACTTCCGAAAAACAACTGACATTACATTATCAGGTTGATGAACCGGTACAATTGGAAGTGATTATTACGACGATTTCGGGTATTGTGCTTTATCATCAACCAGTTCATACCGTTTCTAATGGAATTTATACCGAACAGGTGAATCTTGCCGGACAAGGAGAAAATGAATTTGTTCTTTGTACTATTGTTAATGGGCAACAGGAATCTCAAAAAATTATCTGTTACTAACTTCGTATAAATTATTGTTATTATGAAAGCACTATATACATTATTTATTTGTTATTTATTTTATTCAACTTCACTATGGGGACAAGAGGAGACTCGTCCATTCAAAAATCTTATCCCTTCACCTAATTCATGTGCGTTAGTTCAATATGCTGATTTTCCGGTATCTTTATATACAGGTACTCCAACTATTGATATACCGATTTATACGATTGATTTAGGAGGTTATCAACTACCTGTAAGTTTGAGTTATCATGCTTCCGGTATTCGGGTAGCTCAAGAAGCTTCTTGGGTAGGCTTGGGGTGGACCTTGAATGCAGGAGGGGCTATAATGAGAACAGTAAGAGGGAGAGATGACCTTGAAGAGGGGTATTATAGTAATACGGAAGAAATACCCGAGAAAGGGGAAGATATTGTAAATAGTAATTATACACGCCTTATTTATAACTCATCTACCCATTTGTTTCATGACCGGTTAATTGGTGATACGGAACCGGATATTTTCTATTATAATTTTGCCGGATATTCCGGACGTTTCTATTGTAAATGTGGGGGAGAAAAGTTACAGGAATCAGATCCTGGAAATGGTTTTATCAGTGCCAATCCGGAAGATAATTTAAGAATAGAAAAAGTATTTATTGGATTTAAAATAACGGTACCAGATGGAACAGCTTATTATTTTGTTCAACCTGAAACGAAGTACTCGGATGTGTATAAGAATGAAAGAGCCAGTATGTCTGATCTTTATGGACCTTATTCTAATTTCTATTTGGATGTGATCAGTAAATATGAATATACCACCGGGTGGTATTTGAAAGATATATATTATCCTAATGGAGATCGAATAACCTTTGACTATGATGAAGAATGGAATGCTTATGTATCTCCTGTAAGTGTCTCTCAATATACCTATCATATTTTAGCAGAAGAGGGGAAAAAATTTCCTGAACCTTTTTTTAATAATAAAGGAGTTTATTCTATTGATTTAACAACAGAATATCCACGTTTGAAGCGTATAAGTTGGAAAAATGGGAATATTCAATTTATTGCTTCTGATGAACGGCGAAAGGATATACGTTCTCTATATGACGTAAATCATAACCATGAGTTGCAAAATGGCTGGGCACGTTCATTGAAAGAAATAAAAATTTATGGTTCTGGTAGCCAGAATAAGCTTTTAGAAACGTATCAATTCCATACCTCTTATTTTGTTCCTGATACATTACTTCGTGATAAGAGTTATGATTACTTATGTCATCGTTTAAAATTAGATTCTATTACTTTGAAAGGAACATCCGAGCGTTGTTTGAAGTATAGAATGGAGTATGATACTCGTTATCCGTTACCC
>OGOD01001899.1_pt1 | contig 11701 bp, 10 predicted proteins | sample 1573631 | NCBI WGS metagenome assembly OGOD01 (sample SAMEA2581895, study PRJEB24529) | metagenome | biome: Human gut stool | place: China | collected 2011
CATTGCAACACGCTGTTTCTGTCCTCCTGACAACTGCGCCGGATAAGCTTTTGCCCTATCCTGTAATCCTACTATTTCAAGAAGCTCTAATGCCTTAGCTCTTGCTTCTTTCTTTTTCTTTCCCTGTATCTTTACGTCTCGAAAGACCTAATTCCCTTATCTTTGAAGAAATAAATACTCATATAAGAGCGTTACATTGAACAAAAAAACGTATTTTTGCAAAAGTTCAACCGGAGAAATGGTTGGATTTTATAGAAAGCGTATTTTTGCTTTTATCCTAAGATCGAAATCGCCAATTTCAAAGTGAAGGGATAAGGGACAAATGTAACGCTCATTCTGTTTTGTATATGTACTTGTATAGCACATGCTGTACTTGATTACATAACATCATGGCATGGGTATTTGTTTCTTTGTTCATTTTTCACTAGGCGTTTGGCGATGCCCGATCTTGAATGAATGCAGACAAGTCTCATGCCTTTCTTATATACTAACGTTTAATCAATTAAACGGCTGAATTCGGAGACTTATAGGTGTATAGGAGATCATATTTATGAAAACAAATGAAGTTACTACGGCAAAACGTAAATCAAATCATTCATTTCTATTCGTGGGATTAGCTGCATTGTGTATAGTGATACAAATCATTATGTATACATTCTCAGATCCAATCGAACCGGAAGGATTAAAAAACTTTCAATTAATTATCTTATCTGTTGTAAATCCAATAGCAGCACTGATACGTACTCTGATCGCAACAATAATGCATTTTATTTAATTTAAAAGCAAAATCATGGAAAATAGCATATCAAAATTCATAGATAGTATTGATTTACGAACAGCTATCATTTGGACTATTATTATTTCATTAATAACTGATATAATATCTAGGTCTACTACGAATGCAGTGCCAACAATGGCAATCAATGGAATATTTCTTTTAATAGTAAATCTTTGTTTTTATTTTATTCTACTAAAAAAAACATTGAAAGCTAGCGACAAGGAACAAAAGCTCAAATTAATTCTTTTAATCGGAAGCTCATTGTTATTAATAACTCAATTTATTATTTTATATGATATTTATAAAGTAATAAACTCATGGGGAATATTTGTCAGTGCAGCCCCAGCAGAAGAATGGGGAAAATACATGCAAGAAGTTACATATCCTAAAACAATATTGTTTTCAATTCTAGGAGGGGGATTAATTATTTACTTCTTTTACTTATTGTCAAAATATACGTATCCTGAATTGAAACATGCAATTAGGTTTTTGGGAATTTGGTCAATAGTGTGTAACTGGATCACATCTATAATAATTACGATAGTTATAGTATTTCTATCAACTGATGATACACCTATAAATATAGAGAATATAACAAAGTGGAATATTAATGTCTTTTGGTATATAATAAAGTAGGTAAGGTTACATACGAAGAAAGGATGAACCAAAGTCTTTAAATTAAGAAATACAAGGATAGCTAATAGTGAAAAACATTATGAGAAAAGTAATAAGTTTTATCTACTTAATAAGTGTATGCATTAATATAGTACATGCTCAAACCTATGATTCTATAGAAAAAGAGTTTGGACGTTTGATAGAAAATCTTGCCAAAGATTTCAGTCAACATGACTATATATTATCTGATGCTAATCTAATTTATGAATTAGCTAATAGGAATACATTATTAGCAGATGATGTACTCACTCAAAAGACTATGATTTTTAAAGGGAAAGTAATATCTGCCACTTTTGGTGAGATTTTCGGTGGATATCAAGTAAACATACAACCACTTAATTCATCGGAAATGATAATCCAATCAAACCGGGACGATGGAAATGCAAGAGAAGATGCAAAAAAGCTTATAATAGGACAAACGTATTATTTCCTCGTATTTACTACTGGATATAAAAATGATGCTATTTTAGTACAGGATTATATTGCGGGTAAAACAATGAGAGATATTGCTAAAGGCTTTATTAGTATAAATCCACAAGTTATAAGAGAAAATAAAAAATATATTCGTGCAGGAATATTTGATGCTATAGCCGTAATAAATCGAACGAAGAATACATTAGCCCAAGAATTTGGTTTAGAAGTTTCTAATGATGTCCCTAACCCTACAGTTGGATCGACTATTATTGGATTTGAATATTACGGGATGATCAATGAAAAGTACCCAATAGTGATGAGACTTGGTTGGCGAGAACCGAATGAAATAGGAGGTAGCTATTATTATGTAAAAAACGGCAGAAATAATACACTGGAATTATCCGGTTCTATGAATTCCAACGATTACATGGTATTGAAGGAATATAATTCGGCAGGAGAGCATACAGGAACATTTGAAGGTAAATGGAGTTTGGATAGTTATTCCGGCACTTTCACGAATTATAAAGGGATAAAGATGCCATTTAAATTATATAGTGAAACTACAGCAACAAATGATTCAGATATAATATTTAATAGTTATCAGAAGTCAAATACATCTTCTATCTCAAATAGTTTATCCTCCTTTTTTAGTAAGAATGTGGGCAAATATCCATCTGATATAAATTTATTAGAATTTCCATTATTAAAAACACGTTTAATAGTATTAGTTGGAAATAATAATTATAATTTTATTAAAACATATTTTCAGGTTGTAACCCCTATAAAACTAGGCTTCAATAAGAATCCAAATCTGTACGAAGTTTCAGGTGGTGAGGAACATAATTGCATGTCCAATAATACCACTATAGTCTACAACCAGCAATTGGACAATTTGACAGTGCAACTTATAAAAGAAGGAAGTGATCCATTTATATTTCAAGAGAAAAAAGATGATTCTCCATTCGAATAGTTGTATTATGGATTGATTAAAGATTAACGAGGTATCATTAAGTTGGTATCTCGTTTTTTTATTTCCTCCTACCCTAAAAATGCCGAAACTCTGCTACGAAGCCTTGAAATCCCTAACTATGATATTAAACACTTAAATTTATGACAGATACATCCCAACTCTGGTATTCGCTCAACAAGGATTGTAGTGACATATCAAAAACTCCGGTAGAATCATACTCCGATTCGAAAGAGCAAACGAATAAATTCTCCGATGATATAAAGGCTTTAGGAGAATATTTTCCTCAACTGGCTTCTTTATTGAATGAAAAGGATAGTACAGACTATAACTTAACATTGGAAATAAGCCTTAAAGAGATTTTCGTTCTATGCCCAAGAAACAGATGTAGGCTAGACAGATATTCCCAACTCCAAAAATATCTGAAAGAGAATTATAACACAACCTTAATTATTAAATCACAAAAAACTAAGTAACATGAAAGTAAAAAGATTTTCAACAGCCAGAGATGAAGAGTTGAAATACACTGATCCCGAAAGTTATATTGATAAGAATGGTAATCTAAAGTCTCGGCTAGCAAAGATGCCAATACAGGACTTGTCTTTGATAGCCAATTTTAGAGTGGAAATGATGAAGCGTTATTATACAGGAGATATACAAGAAGTAGATTACCCCATAGTCGAGCTTCTAATGGACGGGCTCTCTGATATTCCGGTAAGACACAGAATCAGTTGTTTTGAGAATGCAGTATTCATCCAGATAAAATATCCCCCTAAGTTATATGCGACTGATGACGCTAATTACATCTCTATAGAATTGGCTGCTCATATATTCAGTCTGACTACCTCTGATATGACAGATATAGCGGATGAAGACGGGGAATTATATGAAGATGAAGATGGGCATTCATTGGTTAGCCTAGAATGGCTGATAGATACATATGAGGATCGGTTATGCCAACTTGTTAATTACGAGAAACTAAGTTTCAAAACTGACGGACATGGAGAAATATCAATAATAATAGAAAGAAAACTAGAATAATATGAAAAAGAAAATATTTGTAATGGGCAAGGTTTATGATCTCGCCAAACAAGAAATTAGTGAAATAGAGAATGGAATACAGATGGATTTAGATAAGTTCTCTGCTGGTGGGATTAGATTCAAAATAGATATTACATCCGAGAAGACTTTGGAGCTAATATTCACTCGCCAATATAGGGACGGAGAAATTGATTGGCTTAATTATGATTCAAAGACAATTTATTGCACTGACGCAAAGATTATAACTGGTCATGGATTCGATGGTTTTAGAGTTCCCGTCTATTGGGGAGGAGTCCCATACGGTTATCCATTCTTTATGCCAAAGGAAGAATTTATTAATTGCTACAAGAAGTCAGCAGTGAAACTTGGAGGAAGCAGGTTAAAATTTGCGGAAGTTGGAATAATGCCAGATAAGATTATTTTAGCGTTAGCATATTAAAGAAAAGGAAGGTAGTTGTAAAAGACTATCTTTCTTTTTGTTTTTTCTATCAACAAATGTAACACGGCTCTTAGAACAATACTTATCAAAGAATGTATGCAATAAAAACTGATTAATTTGTTTTTTTGTATATTTGAACACAAAATACATCATACTAATAGTAAACTTCAAGTCAATATGAAAAAGATTATTTTTATAATGTTATTAGGATTAGTCTGTAACACAATCAATGCCCAAATTGTGACTAAACAAGAATTAGAAGAATATACTAACATAGGTGATATGTCTTGGTCAGCAAAGGCTAAGGAGCTATCCAATGAATATCAGTTGAATGAATTGGGCGAACTATCATTATCGATTATAAAAGAGTATAAAGGTCAGTCCAAATCTCAATTATATCGTAAAATTATGGATTGGATCATATCCATGTCTTCCGATGCAAAGTCGGCTATACAGGTATCAAATGAAGAAGAAGGAACAATCATAGCACGTTGTTATCTGCCTAATATTGCAAAACGTACTATGGGAGATAATTCATATAGAGTAAGCATCCGACCACTTCTTAAATTTGATTTTAAAGAAGAACGCATTCGAATGACATATACCCTACAGAACTATGAGGTATTGAAGATAAATGACGATAGTGGGTATGTAATAATGTTCAGTGGAGGTTTTGGTGTAACAGGTAATGGCATTACTAAAGATACCCAAATATGGGCACTTTCCGATTGTTATCCATTTGCAAAAGACATACAACACCCTAAGGTGACATCATCACGAGCTTTTGTTTATTCACTATCATGTTATAATATTCTTGTAGACAAAATTGATACAGTTCTAAAGAAACCATTGCAAACAAGTGATGATTGGTAAACATTCTCTTAATAATTAGCAAAAACTTTCACTTGATCATCCTTGTATTTTTCATATCTTCTTATCAATCGTCTTTTTTGTAAAGAATCAAATAAAAAAATGTTGTACTCAGTGTTAGCGAATGTTGGTTTATGCTGTTTTTTAAATAATCTTTGATAACTCCATCCAAGTTGCTCAGTTAAACTTTGGAGTTGGGAATCTGTTAGCTCCTCAATCTGCTTATTCAAAAGCCTAATTTTGTTTTCTTTTGTAGAAGAGCTATTGATCAAGCTTTCAATAACATCAAAATTCAAGAGAATACATTGCGGAAAATTAGCCAATATATCGCACGTTAGCTTTGCAATATCTTTATTTTCAATTATGAAACTATCGCTAATTTTCTCAATAATCTCTATTTTATTATTATTTGTGACTATATCTGATTTTAACAATGATAAAACATCATCCTTTTCCAGCCCTATCTCATTAATTATCGGCAGCAATTTATTTTGTTGCTTTTCTATAAGTCTTATATGTTGTTTAGGAAAATACTCTTTAAGTCTATTGAAATTATCTACCGTAAGAGTTAAAAAGTTAGTATTTACCATCCATTCTACTTTATCTTTATTTAAGTGTTCAAAGTTCAAACTATGCCATACATACGGAACTGACTTTAGGAGGCTGATATAGCTTGCATATTGTAAATCATTACAGTTTATAATCATAAGTGAAAATGTTTTAATAATCTCTTTAGATTTTTCTTTTAATTCAATTTCGATTGACTGTTTAGAAAGTAAATTATAATTTTCTTCTTGATTTAAATAGCGTACCAATATTTCATCTAAAGTACTACCTTCTGTCAATGTCTCATAATATAGATATAGATTTCTCCAAGTTGCAACAATTTTATTCTCATTGATTAATATTTGTTGAACTTCGCAACTTTGCACTTTTGAAATATCAGATACTAGAATTTCTTGTTTTAAAATAATGCTAGTTTTTGCCGAACTACTTAGGCTGTCATTATTGAGTAGTTTAACAACACTTTCTTCAGTTTCTTTTATGTTCTTTTCTAATTTCAAAAATATGCTATTTATGTAAGTGGAGATATTATTTTCAACATAATCTATAAGGTTTTTACTTCTTGAATCTAAAATAATTGAATAGTTTGATTCTGCCAAATCACGTTTGTCAATGTTATCATTGTATAGCAACAACATCATTGATATGTTTGCATCATTAATTTCATAGAAATTATTTTCATATATATAATCAAATAACGATTTTGTTACTTTATCAGGAGAGTCTAGTTGTTTAAACTTAATATTAAGCTTCTTTATTAGAGCGCTCGTTTTGCTTTCATAAGAATTGTCAATTAGAAAAATGAAATCAGGCAGAGTGTTTATGAAGCCTGATAATTTGTTATCTCTATTCATCTGCAAAATATCATCCTCATCTGCGTATTCTATAATTAGTTTCAAATAGCTTTTTAATTTATCATCATGATAAATAATTGCTTTCTCATGCTCGTGCATGTAGTACCACCAATTATTCCAAGAGTTACAAATTGACTTTATAAATAAGGGTAAATTTTTCCCTCTTTCTATATATTCTTCGATAAATGTTACTGAACTATCTTTTTCATTACTTAGAACGAACATAATATCTTTATATTTAGCTTTATACTTATCAATATTCTCAGATAAAAAATCTAATAAACTAAAGTTAAGAATTACATCTCGTTTAAAGTACTTGTCAGGAATTTCCTTAATCAGATTTCCTATTTTATCAGATAATTTATAATCAAAAGGAGAAGATTTTCCACTCTTCACTTTTCTTTTAAATATTTCGTCTGCTCTTGTTGTGTTTCCTTCGTGAAACAAGGATATATAATCTTCGTAATCTTCATTAATATAACCATTAATCAAAAGTGTTCTCATCATTTGATTATTCGAAAAGTTCTCCAAATATGGCTCAATATCAATTTCTTGGAATATTTCCTGTAAACTCTTTGATACTATTTCTTTCTTTTTATTTTTTAATTGTATGATTTCGTTTTTTAGTTTACTTATTTTATCATTCGCTTTGCTCAAAACAAGTTCTTCTCTCTGTTTATAAGGAATTGGACTAGAAACACCTGCAATACTTCCAAATGTTACGCTACTGCTATATGTACCATTTGAATTGATATAATATCTAATGTTAGAATTCTCATTCTTTAAAAGTTTTTCAAAATATTCATCTTCTAAAAAATATGTAACATCAATTCTTTGGTTATCTATATAGATATCTGTCAAACCAGGTAATTTACGTTGTAATTTGAATAGATATATCATCCTCAGTTCTTGGATAGAAGTAATTTTTTCTTTTTCAATGTTATCAATCTTAGATTCTATTTGTTTGACTTTTTCCGCATATTCATTTAGTAGTCCACTTATATATTTATCTTTATTTGAAACAAATTTGTAAAGAAGACCATTGTGTTTAGAAAGCTTACCAAAATCGTCAGGATACATATTTTTATATACTATTATAGCAAATAAATTATCTTGATTTTCAATAGGTATACTTTTTCTATAAATACAAAATTCATGGAAAATATTAATAAGCAATCGCATGTCAATATCATCAATAAAAGAAACTATATCTTGAACAAAATCTGAAGTTAAAACATTTTCTAATCGTCGTGTCTTTACAAGCTCATTCAGTTTAACTCCCGCATTAGAAGCATTAATGAATGGGATTATTGGTATTATATAATCGAAAAATTTAACCCTTTCATTTTTATCTGTAAACAGTTCATCTTTAATCGCATATATAAATTTGATTTCTCGATTAATCAGTTTTGATGTATTTAAAAGGATATTTAGCTCTCGAAGTTTTGTAAATATATCCGTTGTATCAAATCTGTCTAAATCTTCAATGACTACTACATTATATGAGGTTCTTTCAAAAAAATAAATAATTTCTTCTAGGTGCTCATTGAAAACAGATTTGTCAACATTGTCACCAAGCTCAAGTTCTCCTTTTATACTGAATTTATTGATTTTAGAATTGCTAAGTAAGCGAATTATATTTTGGGCAAAGAAACCAATACCGGCAAAAAAACAAACAAATGTAAAAAAAGTAATCCAATCAAATTTGAAAGATAATATCCATGATGAAGGATTAATTTTATCTATGTAATTGAACCTGAATAATAAAATTGCACTTATTAGCCAAATTATCAAACTTATAGATATGAGTAATAATTGCCACCACTTATTGTTGTTGATCCTTTTGAAGCGTGAATCTGGTATTTCTGTGGGTTTAACATGATAAAAAATTTGTTGCAGTATGCTTATTTCCAATCTGCGTTCTAAACAAGTATTAATTGAGTATTGTTTTACTATTTCATTTTTCGTTTCTGGTAAAAGTCTCTCTTCTCCATCTTCCTGATTAATCTTTTTATCTCCTTTTGAAAGTGACTTCTTTCCATTTTCCTCATTGTCTTTAAATGAAGCCAATGAAATATTTAAATATTCATATTCTGGGTGTAAATATTGAAACGTTTTAATTATTGTACTTTTCCCCGATCCATATGCTCCAGTAATAGCTATATTAGTTAAGTCAATTGTTGCTAATGAATGTTCCAGCTCATCTAAATATGGTTGTATGACTTTTATATCTTCTTCCTTTGTTAAAACTTTAGGGGCTAAAGAAATAACAGAAGTTTCTTTGGGTTCATCCTTTCTTTTTAACCAAAAGATGATTTTTGTCAGGTATTTAATAGCATATTTCCTTGCACTCATAAAGAAAAACTTTTTTCTTGCTTATCAATGTTTATAACCACATTTAGCATTTTTACAATACAATCGTAAACAAGGCTTCAAGCGATGATTGAGATTGGTTTGTATATCAATATAAAACAGTTATTTTCCTTTTTTCTAGTCAATCATTTTCCTGTACGTTTTTTACAAGTACAATCTCTGATCTGTTTAACTCTATTGTCAAATTACCGATGTGTCTTGCAAATGTATTGATTTGTTTTCAATTAACCAATAGGATGCTAATGTTTTAGTTTTAGCATGTATCATTAGAGAAGCGGTTTTAGCTTTGGGAAATTAGAGAGTCAGCAACTCGCCCTATTTGGGGTAAGCCACCGACATTTCATTTTTTATTCTCCTCTCAACTTCTTACTTCTATACATCCTGCCCTCTTCTCTTTTCTGGTACAACTTCATCTTATCCTCTCCAAAGTTTTCCTTGTTGGAATTATAGTTATTGATAACTCTTCTATGTAGGCTTTATCAATACCATGCAGTCTAAATGTACCAGTAAGATATTTCAAAGCATTTTCATAGAGTACACTATACCTGCATAATCATTTGGAGTGCGAGTGTATAGATTGATATCGATATCTATCATTATAAGAATTCGGGTATTCCTTCCTACATTTTTATCTATATAATTGATCAGTGTTTTGTCTTTCCATTTTGCCTGATTGGGATTCTTAATTTTGGATAGTGGTAATATAAGGCTTTTGCAAAATGGCGTACCTGTACTCCTTATGGTCTTTGATGTCACTTAAAAAATCTCTATTGTTAATATATAACAGAGACATTTTACTTTTCTAGGATATTCAACAACTTATTATATTCGTTATCACCTAGAGTAGCACGAGATATTGCTTGTGTCCGTATATGTGTAGGTTTACAGATTAACCTACCTGATTCTTCTAAGTTTATCCATACATCATCATCAATAAGTTTTTTTCCATCTATCCTTACCACGTAGTATAAGAAACACGGTATCTTGACCTTCCATTCCAATATAACACATTTGTGATTTTGTAAAAAAAATGAAAAGTGACATTTTTTTAGGTAAATCACTGATTCTAAATAAAGAATGGGCTATAAATTGTATTAGTGCCACCTTTTTAAAGAAATTGATATCACTCTGTTCTATTTCCTCCTTAAGTCCTTTGAGTCGGTTATACCAATACTAATCATCCAATGTGTTTATTGCATCATGGGTAAAAAAAGAATCTACATCCAAATTTAAGGTTCTTTTATTCTCAGCTACAATTTCTTTTATAATATCAGTCCTAAGCATTTGAGCTAATTTGCAATTAACCTGTTATAGCCGGGATTAAGACTAAGGATTATAACTTTAGCTTTAAGCGGATTACCTTGAAATGATTCAGGTGGAATTCCCAAAATAAATTTAAAATCCTGTTGTACTTTCTCGTTAAATGTATGTATTATATCCTCGTCTCCCGGGTATATATATTCTTCCCTATCTGTATATAGATTAGTAGTATCTAATTTATCGGCTACATTTTTCCATTGAATTAAGACCCAATATATCCTTTTGATAAATTCAAGTTCTGCTAAGTATTAAGGTTCATATTATGACATAAAGAAAGTAATTCTCCTCTTGTTAATATCAAGAAATATTTTTTCCTAATTCCGAGACTGTGTTTCTAAGATTACGATTTATTGTATATTATTGCCAAGTCTACTTAATCCAAAACCTCCACTCGCGTGTACATTGACAGTACTTCTTTTTTCCAATTGTAACAGGTTTATTGTTTGCATCGCCTTGATATTCTATCCTATTACCAAAAGGATCATATTGACATACATTTTTTCGATAACCCTGTTCTATTGGTTCGGTTGGTAATTCTTCGTCAATCCATTTAATATGTATGCCATCATCAAAAAGAGAATTGCCCATAAGAAGATATTCATAGACATAGGTTGGTCTTATTTCAACTATAGGTTCACTATCTTTGTCTATCACCTTAATGCCTCTGATAAGAATAGAAGCTCTATATTGTCTATCTTTATTTTCAAAAGTAAAATCAACTCCCGATACATGTGCGTTAAATGAACCAAGGGGATAATATTCATTTTTCATACTAGGATCTTTTATTTTATCAGAAATATGATACATGATATAATCCTTGATCTTTGCTCCTTCACCTTCTTCATGGTAATAGAATTCTATATCACGAAGATAAATCTTTCTATTGTTTACTTGGAAATATCCACCAAAGAAGAAATGGTGAGCAAGTTTATCCATTTCCTCTAGCAATAACTTTTCATCTCCATTTGCTCCTTGAAAAGCCTCCAGAATTCCTTTTAATGTATTTTTCATTTTATTATTTTAGTAAGTTGTTCATACTCTTTCCTATTATCCTTTCTATAGCCAAAATCCATGAGATAATTACTAGCCGATAAAGTTTTTAATCTCACTATTATAAATAATGAGATAAATGTAAAAAAAAGACCAGCCAAAGAAGCGGAGATAATATATAACACGCAGTTATTTTGACCAATAGATGAATAGAAGCAATTCCAAGACTCTAATAATAAAGCTATAAAAGCTGATAAATGTAATATTATCACCACACTCCACGTGATAAGGAAAACCCATCCTATTAATAGATTCAATTTAGACACTGAATAAGCACCACTATCAATATTACTTAATTTCTTATTACAGTAGAAGCCATCATCATCTTTTTTCTCCATATCTTTATCTAAAAAGTC